>Ga0247611_10004219_pt1 | contig 20174 bp, 12 predicted proteins | sample 177DNAGHGhighgp2_FD_192422 | JGI IMG/M metagenome (GOLD analysis project Ga0247611, IMG submission 192422) | Sheep rumen microbial communities from Palmerston North, Manawatu-Wanganui, New Zealand - 1770 DNA GHGhigh gp2 | ecosystem: Host-associated > Mammals > Digestive system > Stomach > Rumen...
TCAGGTGGCGGCGCATTTCATAGACGCCGGTGACGGGGCCTTTCAGGTCCAGGGACAGCTGGAAATGCCGTTTGGCCAGCCGGACACGCTCTTCTACTCCCGGCGCCTCCATCTCGGTCCCCGTGTCCAGGAGATGCCGGATTTCCCGGAAGATCCAGGGACGGCCGAAACTGGCGCGGCCGACCATGATTCCATCCACGCCGTAGCGCTCGAACATCTCGCGGGCGCGGGCTGCGGAGTTGACGTCGCCGTTGCCGATGATGGGGATGTGCATCCGGGGATTGGCCTTGACGGCCCCGATGAGGGTCCAGTCCGCCTCGCCCTTGTACATCTGGCAGCGCGTGCGGCCATGGATGGTCAGGGCCGCGATTCCCACATCCTGAAGCCGTTCCGCCAATTCGACGATGATTTTCGACTGCTCGTCCCATCCGAGACGGGTCTTGACGGTGACCGGTTTCCTGACCGCTTCGACCACGGCCTTCGTGATGGCGACCAGCTTGTCCGGCTCCCGGAGCATGCCGCTGCCTGCGCCCCGGCCCGCGATCTTGGATACCGGGCAGCCGAAATTGATGTCGATGACGTCGGCGCCATGGCCCCCGGCGAGTTCCGCTGCGCGGTCCGCCATCCGGGCGGCATCGACCATGGCCTCAGGAATGTTCCCATAGATCTGGACGGCCACGGGCGCCTCCTCTTCCAGGGTGTGCATCTTGGCGATGGCCTTGGCAGCGTCGCGGATGAGCCCGTCCGAAGAGACGAACTCGGTCGTGACCATGGCGGCGCCCGCTTCCCGGCAAAGGATGCGGAAGGAGGCGTCCGTGACGTCTTCCATGGGGGCCAGGACAACGGGACGCTCCCCGAGATCGATGGAACCGATTTTCATGGAAGCAAATGTACGAAAAAATATTTATGCACGCCGTCGTCGTTTACCTCGAAGTAACAAGTCACTCTCTAATTATATCTCTTTAGCCTTTTTTCCTGGGCTCCAGATGTTGTTCCGGGGAGGACTTTTGGAAAATAATGAAAGAGATTCGGACAAAAACAAAACAGCATAAAACGAATCTAAAAAAGAATTGTCATTCCTTAAAACTTAATTAGGAACGAAGCCCGTACCTTTGCATCATGCCAAATCGCATTAATACAATGACACTAATTCAGACCTTTATCATGGGGTTATTCATGGCTGTTTCCGCATGCCATCCGTCGCCCGTAGAAAATGAGTTAAACAAGAATACCCAGCCTAGCCAGACGGGTATCCGTATTCCTAATCCGCCCAAAGGTCATCCTCGTCTTTACCTATCGGTGGATGATATTGCTGATTTGAAAATCAGGATTGAGAGTTCCAAAGGAAAAGCGATAATCAAGGCATTGGAGGAAGCCGGAGTGGATAGGACGGTAGCCGAGGAAGCGGCGGAAAAGGACCACGGATTCCGTTATTATTTCAAGATGAGGGGCGTAACATCCAGGGCGCAGGTCCATGCCTTGAACTATCTCGTGTACAATGATGTCGATGAGGCACGTACTGCGATTACCGAAATGCTGGACACCTTGAAGAGAACACATTTCGGGACCAATAACGACTTGTCCCGGGCCAGCGGTGTGATGCTGATGGTTGGGGCGGTCGTTTATGATTGGTGTTATGACCAGATGACAGCTACGGAACGCCAGGCATACATCAATGAGTTTGTCCGTATCGCGGGAACCATGGAATGTCATTATCCCCCGAAACGGAACGAAGCGCTTGCCGGCCATGGCTCTGAATGGATGATCCTTCGGGACATGCTGTCGGCGGGAATTGCCGTTTTTGACGAATATCCGGACATGTTCAATTATGTCAGGACCATGCTTGAGGAAGACTATATCCCCATCAGAAACTATATATATCAGGGAGGAAACCAGCATCAGGGAACTGCCTACGCCACGGTTCGTCTGAGCAATGACCTTATTTCCCTGTGGATACTTGACCGGATGGGCGCAAGAAATCTCTATACTCCCGGAATGAGGGATGTGTTGTATGACTTCATATACAGGAGGAGGCCGGATGGAAAAGTTTTGCCGTCCGGTGATACCAATCATGTCCGGGAGAGCCTGGATTCGTATGCGCTGCCCGCCTTTCTGGCGGCTAGTTACTGGAAGGATCCTTATATCCAGTATGAATGGGAACTGAAACCGTCAGTTGAGCCCCACTGTCTGCTGTTCCGCCTTTTATGGCAAGATTTCAATCTGGTAGGAAGCAAGCCTGACAACCTCCCGTTGACACGTTTTTCCGGTACACCCTTTGGCTGGATGACGGCACGCTCTTCCTGGGGTGAGGATGCCGTGATTGTAGAGATGAAAGTAAATGAACAGTTCGCGGGAAATCATCAGCACATAGACGGAGGTTCATTCCAGATTTATTATAAGGGGCCGCTCGCCTTGGACAGTGGCATCTACGAGACTACGACCGGTGGATATAACACGGAAAGCAACAAGAGCTATACCAAGCGCACGATTGCCCATAATGGTCTCCTGGTTTATGACCCGGACGAAATCTTCGAGTGTTATAATTACGGTGGTGCAGATCAGACCCTGCGGGCGGCGAACGACGGAGGACAAAGGCTTCCCGGTATCGGATGGGATACCTGCCGTTCTCTGGAACAGCTTCTGAGTGAAGAATTTACTGTTGGTAAGACTCTGGCGCACGCCTTCGGTCCGAGCAGTCGTAAACCGGAGTATTCCTACCTGAAAGGCGATATCACAAAATCCTATTCTTCCAAGGTCAAGGATGTCAGGCGAAGCTTTGTCTTTCTGAATCTCAATGACAAAACCATCCCGGCCGCGCTTGTCATTTATGATCACGTCGTCTCTTCTAACGCCGCATTCAAAAAGACCTGGCTGCTTCACAGTTCGGAAGAACCGGAAATTATTGGAAATGAATTTACCGTGAAGCGTACCCAGAATGGAGACAGTGGAATGCTTCACTGCGCGACGCTTCTTCCTGAAGAACCTGTCGTCAGTGCCGTAGGGGGGCCGGGAAAAGAATTCTGGGTTGATGGGGTGGCTTATCCTTCCACACCTACGCCGAGCCGACCGGACAATGCCTGTGAAAGGGGAGCATGGCGGGTTGAGGTCAGCCCCTCCGCTAGGAGCGAGGAAGACCGTTTCTTCCACGTGATCCAGATTGCCGACAATGACTGCAGTTCATTCCATCAGAGAGAAAGATTCTCCGGAGAATGGATTGACGGTGTGGCTTTCGCCGGCTGGGCGATTACTTTCAGTAAGAGCGGGAAGGCCCTCGAAGAGGATTTCAGTTTCACCCTGCCGGGCGCTGCTTCCAGAAAAGTGCTTGTTACCGATGTGGCCGCCGGCAAATGGCAGGTCTACAAGGATGGGAAATCTTTTAAGAAAGTCAATGTTGAAAAGGAGCAGCTTTGCGTGATGCTTACGCTTGAGAGCGGATCTTACGAATTGAAGAAATTATGACTATAAGAGTGTCGGTTCTGGTTTCGGTCATCTTCTTGTTCCTTTCTTGCCAATGCAAGGATACGGATATGGAAAGGATGATCAGACATGATTTGGAGGTGGCCGGGGAGCAACTGTCCTGCCTGGCCGGGATGTATAGGGACTCCACGGTTTTTCCACGTTCGTGGAAAGAGGGAAAGTATTTTGACAAGCAGTATGACGACTGGACATCCGGATTTATTCCGGGAAGCCTCTGGCTATATTATGAAATGACTGGGGACAAGCGTTTCGCTGAACAAGCCAGGATATTCACCGCCAAGCTGAAGGATGTTCCGTTCATAGAATCGACGCACGACCTGGGCTTCATGGTCTTGAACAGTTACGGCAGGCAGTATGAAAACGACCGTGACAGTGTTTCGCTTTCTGCATTGGTAGCGGCCTCCAATTCACTGATCAAACGTTTTGACGAGAGAATCGGAGCGATTCGTTCCTGGGATTTCGGAGAGTGGAATTATCCTGTAATCATAGATAATATGATGAATCTGGAAATGCTTTTCCGCGTGAGTGAGCTGACAGGCAATCCGGTTTACCGGGAAGTGGCCGTGCGCCATGCGGAGACCACGTTAAAGAACCATTTCCGTGATGACGCAAGCAGCTATCATGTGGTAAGTTACAATGATGACGGAAGTGTTGAGAGCAAGTGTACATACCAAGGATACAGTGACAGTTCGCATTGGGCCCGGGGCCAGGCCTGGGGCCTGTATGGTTTTACACTTTGCTACAGATATACCGGAGAAAAACGTTATCTTCAGCAGGCCATGCGGATTGCCAGGATGATTGAGGACCAGGTCCTTTCCCAGGATGCAATTCCGTGGTGGGATTATGATGATCCGTCCATACCGGATGCGCCAAAAGACGCATCTGCCGCCGCTGTCACTGCCTCTGCCTTGTTGGAATTGCAGGGTATGGTCAGTTGTGCCGAAGGGGCGGAATGGGTGAATTATGCCATCCGTATTCTTACGTCTCTTTCCGGGGAAGAGTATCTTTCCGCCCCCGGAGAGAACGGCTTCTTCGTGCTGCGGCACTCCACCGGCGCCGCTCCCTTTGACAGTGAGATTGATGTTCCGCTCAATTACGCAGATTATTATTTTCTCGAAGCGCTGCAGCGTCTGTCCAAACTGAAATCAATCAATACACAAAAGATGGGCTTATGAAAAGATGTTGTCAGATAGTTTTTGCCACCCTTCTTCTTCTGTGCTCCTGCAAGAAAGAAGAAAGTGTGTTCTCGCTTTATTATAGCGGGATCAGTGATATATGTCCCGGGACCATCATCAATGTCTCGCCTACATGGCAGGGAGAGCGTCCGACGGCATTTTCCATCACAGGTGTAAAACTTGATTCCAAAGCTTATACAACGGATTGTTTTTCCGTGGATCCGGACAACGGAAAGTTTAGCATACGGGACTCCGAAAATCTTCCTTTCGGCAAGTATTTAATAGATATATCCTGTACCAGCGGCGGTCGTGTGTGGGTTTTCCCGGAAGCCATCGAAATCCGAATTATGAAACCTGTTCCTGAAGGGATCATTTCCGATCCACCTGTAGCGAAAGTGAAGCTGGGGGACGTTCTGGAACCATATCCGGATCCTCTGTTCCTGACTACGATCAAGACGGATGGCAGCAACCATGTAAGCATCAAAAAGTATCTGATATCTTCCGTCAGGCATAATGGTAAGGCGGATGCGGGCCTGGCCGCAGGCTTCACCCTTTCAGATGATGGTGTCCTGTCTGTTTTGAGAGGTGCTGTAGCTTTTGTTCCGGGGGTTTATGAGTTCGATATCCGTCTGACAACTTATATGGCCGGCATGGATGCTGAAGACGGGCTGTTCCAGAATGCCTTTACGCTGGAACTGACTTCCGAACCCCTGGCGCTGTCATATACGCCGTCTCTTGTCAATGTTGAAACCGGCTATGTCGCTCAGTCTGCCGTCCCTGTATTCGTGGGATCGGCGGATGAACTCAACTTCAGCCTTAAGGCGGTTCATCCTTCCAATAGCGTGGGAATTAACGTGGATCCCCAAACGGGAGTCATTAATTTCCCCGTGTCGTCTGAGGCAAAGCCCGGGGATAGTTTTACTGTCGATATCCGCGTCTCGAATGCCTTTGGAACGGCGGATTTTGATGCCGTCTGCAACTTCTCCGTCATTGCTTATGTGGCGCCGGTCACTGTCCTGGATTACGACGATGTCGAAGCTTTGATTTCCAGTGCGGCCTTAAGCAATAAAGTGAAGAACGTTGATGGAGAGAACGTTAAGTTCAGGTTTTCTAAGATTCCTTCCGAGCTGGAAAATCTGATTGCTATCAATGAAGACAGCGGCGAGGTCAGCTGCGAAAAAGGTACGGAACTACCAGTCGGCACCTATTCGCTCGAAGTAACTGCCTATAACCATAAGAGTAGCTGCAAGGCTGTTTTCACCCTGAACGTCCTGGCCAACCCGTATAAATTCACGTATGTAAGCTGGGGAAACAATATGAATCTTACACCCGCAGAAAAATATGGAAATCAGTGGCGTATCTCTTCAGAAGACGGCACCCTCACGATTCCGGTTGCAGAGAGCGATATCCCTTCCGCTGTTCCGGTTAAGTATTCCATGACCATAAAGACAGAGTCTTCATCCCAGCCCATGGGCGCGACGATCGATGAAGCATCCGGAACTGTAACGCTTACCTACCAGGGTGGAGGGACGGATTTCCGTTCGGCAAGGGTGCATTTCGCCATTATCACGGTCCATGTAGGCGGTGATGCCGAGACGGCCGTTACGAAAACCTTCCCGTTCTTTGTCTCTCACCGTGGCTTCAACAAGGGATATTGCATCGAATATACGCCCTTTGTATTCCGGGTCAATCCGAAGAAAGGAGGCAGTTCGGTCAGCCCTGTCATCACTTCCACAGGAGGACTGAGTACGGAGGGATTCACGCTGGATTATCGCCGCAACATCGTCTTCTACCGGCTCGGAGGACCGGAAGAGCATAAGGAAGGAAGGGCCATGGACGGAGAAGATACCTTCTTATACGGTGTTTGGGACAGGTTCTACAAAGGCATCAATACGACCATAAACACGAATTCCTGTTTCCCGGTTTCATACTATGCAAACAAAAACTATCAGAAGGGCCTGTTGGACCAGACGGCCTGCTATGTGCTTCCGGAGAAACTCACGCTTGTGGTGAATCCCGAGAAATTCAGGGATGAATATGGATATGCCGATGGTGTTATCTGCGGGAACATGCAATACAATATTGAAAACAACGATCCTGTACAAAAGGGGACGGAGTGCTTCCCGATCTTGCTGTGGCTGGATCCTTCCTATAATGAACAGTAATGACTATGTCTGGAAAAATAACCATCTCGGTCGTCCTTCTCTTTGCCTTCGTGGCCGGAGCTGCCGCTCAGACGCATCCTGTACAAGGTGTGGTGTCCGATGAAAACGGTGCACCGCTTGCCGGGGCGGGAGTATTTATTGAGGGCACCACCACCGGGACACTGACCGACCAGAACGGCTCGTATTCAATCAGGGCAAAGAGTTCGGATATCATTAATTTCAGTTTTGTGGGCTACGAAACACTCCGTGAGGTCGTTGGAAAACGGAAGGAAATCAGCGTTTCCATGAATCCGGACCGCCAGGCGCTTGAAGAGGTGGTGGTCATCGGCTACGGGACCATCCGCAAAAGTGATCTCACCGGTGCGGTATCATCCATCGGGACCAAGGAGATAGAGGGTTTCAGGACGGGGAACGTACTGGAAGTACTTGGTGGGCAGATAGCCGGTGTCAGCGTCGTCTCGGCCGATGGCACCCCGGGAGCAGGATTCGACGTCAAGATTCGTGGCGTGGGTTCCGTGAACGGAGACAGCTCTCCCCTCTATATCGTGGACGGTTTCGAGGTGGACAACATTAGTTATCTGGCCAATCAGGACATCAAATCCGTCGAGGTGTTGAAAGATGCGTCCGCGTCGGCAATTTATGGCGCCAGGGCGGCAAATGGAGTCATCCTGGTAACGACGCGGGAGGGACGCGACGGACGCAGTGAAGTCAGTTATAACGGATCCGCCACCTACAGGACCATTTCAAAGCGACTTGAGGTAATGGACCCCTATGATTTCGTCGCGCTTCAGCTGGAACTGAACCCTACCCGCTATACGGGACGTTATTTCCAGAGTGGAGTGGATGCGGACGGAAATCCCTGGCCGTTCCAAAGTTTGGATGACTATAAGAATGTCGCCGGAATTGACTGGCAGTCAGAAGCCTTCCATCCGGCATGGAGCCAGAGCCATGATGTAAGCCTCGTCGGAGGAAACCAGCTCAGCAAATATACGGTTTCTTACTCCCATTACGATGAAGACGGCATATTTCAGAATAGCGGTTTCCGGAAAGATGCGGCTCGGGTTAAATTCAATCAGAGGGTCTTCCGTTTCCTCACATTGGACGCCAGCATCAGCTATACGAACAGTCTCCAGTCGGGTGTAGGAACAGGCGGTAATACACTCACCAACGTGCTTCAGTACCGCCCGACCGGCGGATTGAATGTCTCTGATGAGATTCTCCGCAATAACGCTTCAGACCCCATCCTCGAAGAATTGGGAATTGCCGGCTCGACATTTTTTAACCCGGTCCTGAATGCGGAGAAAGTGGACAAAGCTACCAAGATGGACCAGTGGGTTGCAAACGGCTCACTCAATTTCCAAATTGTCAAGGGATTGACATTCAAGTCATCGGCCTCGTTCAATTCCATATTCAGGAGGGACGACGTTTTCTACCGGAGAGGTAGTCAGCAGGCTGATCTTTCCGATGGGCCATACGGAAGTTCACGCACTCGCCGTTCGCTTCGCTGGAGCAACGCCAACGTGCTTAACTACCAGAATGTTTTCGCCAAGCTTCATCATGTGAACCTGACCCTTGGACACGAGACCACCTACGAACTGAACGAATTCCTTTACGGAGAGGCCCGGAATTTCCCCATGGATAATCTGGGGGTTGACAATCTGGGAGTCGGGGCTTTGCCCAGCGCGGTTTCAAGCAGCAAGCAGGACAAGCGGCGCCTGTCTTTCTTTACCCGGGCCTTTTATAATTATGGAGACAGGTACATGCTCACCGCTACATTGCGGGCAGATGCATCTACCGTGTTCTCCTCCAGCAACAAATGGGGCCTGTTCCCCTCTTTCGCCGGGGCCTGGACGCTGTCCAATGAGCCTTGGCTCAGGAACGTCCGCTGGCTGTCAAATCTGAAACTGCGTGTCGGTTGGGGAATTGTAGGGAATGACAGGATAGCAAGTTATCTGTCTCTGGACAGACTCTCTCCGGTAAAATACGGAAAGGGCGGAAGTCAGACTACGGTGCTTGTCCCGGCAAGGCTTCCGAATGAGGAACTACGCTGGGAAGGTGCGATGACAACAAATGTCGGAGCGGATGTCAGTTTGCTGAAAAAGCGCGTCAACCTGACGGTCGATGCTTTCATAAAAGATTCCAAAGACCTTTTGCTCGCCCGTGACCTGCCCTTGGCAAGCGGCTTCGCTTCCCAGTGGCAGAATGTCGGACAGTTAAGGAATAAAGGAATTGAGTTGACACTCAGCACAGTGAATATCAATTCCCGGCATTTCTCATGGACAACGGATTTCAATCTCTCGTTCGTCCGAAACAGCCTGGTCTCCTTATCAGATGGTGCGTCTTATCTTTTGTCCCGTTCTGGCTTCAATTCCAATTTCTCGTCTTACGACTATATCGCAGAAGTGGGCGCTCCGGTTGGAAGCATGTATGGGTATATCTTTGACGGAGTCTATCAAAGCAGTGATTTCTTCATCACTCCGGAGGGCGCTTCTGTCCTCAAACCCGGTATCCCTGATATCAGTCAGCATGCCGGAGAAAGTGTGGCGCCGGGATTTATCAAGTATAAGGATATGGATGGCGACGGCATCATCACGACGGATGACAGGACCATCATTGGAAACGGGCAACCGGATTTTTATGGCGGCCTGACCAACAGGATACAGTATCGCGGTTTTGACCTTAGTCTGATGTTCCAGTTCTCGGTCGGGGCAGATGTCTATAATGCCCAGCGAATGATGAGCACGCAGTCGAGGATGGAAAGCCGCAACTTCCTGAAAGAGGTTTCGGGGCGATGGACATCGGAAAATGCCTCCAACACGGTGCCGTCCGCAAAAGGTTACGTCGCCTATGATGTTACCTCGCGTTTTATTGAAGACGGTAGTTTTCTCCGTTTGAAAAACTTCGTTTTGGGTTATACTGTGCCGTCCCATCTTTCGCGTAAAATACTTCTGAGCCATCTGCGGGTGTATTTTTCGGGGAGCAACCTGTTCTGCCTGAATTCTTACAGCGGCTTCGATCCGGAGGTGAATATCCTTTCCGGCAACTTGATGCCATCCTTTGACTTTGGCTCATACCCACGTAACAGGGCTTACACATTGGGAGTGGAGATTAAATTCTAGGACATGATGACAATGAAAACCAAATATATATTCCTTACGGCCCTGTGTATTTGGACCGGGGTGTCCTGCTCCCTGGAAGAGCAGAGCTATACCGATGTTGACAGACTGAGTTTTATCAAAGATGCCCCCAGTGCGGAAAGGGTGCTGCTTGGGGTTTATCAGCAGATGGGGACAGACGGTATCTACCGTCGGAATCTTTCTCTTGTCCTGGCTCTCCCTACGGACGAGGCGAAGGTGGAGGGCGCGTCGCTGGTGGGCGTCAGAGAGCAGGGAAGCAATGCCTATACCAACTCCGATTCGTATGTTCAGGATACCTGGGCGGCGCTTTATAGCGGAATCTACAAGGCCAACGCTTTTTTGGAGACCATGACTTCAAGCATGAATTCCGTGCCACCCACAGACCGGCCGCTCTGTGAATGTTATCTGGCCGAGGCCCGGGTCCTGCGTGCGCTGTATTATTTTGAACTGGTCCGTTGGTTCGGTCATGTTCCGCTGGTAACCAAAACGCAGGAATCATACCTTGTGCCTGGAGAAATGAAACAAGCCGATGCGGAAGACGTTTACGAGTTTATTGCATCAGAACTGGAGGCTGCTGCAGCGGTACTTCCATGGGCGGTGGATGATGTCTTGAGAAAGGACAATGCTTTCCGTATCAGTAAAGGAAGCGCACTGGGCCTCCTGACCAGGGTTTATGTCACATGGGCCGGTTATCCGTTGCAAGACGAATCCAAATGGGACCGTGCGGTTGAGGCGGCCGCCAAGGTCATTGTATCGGGAAAACATTCCCTGCTTGAGGACTACGAACAGCTGTGGAAGAATTCTGCCAATAATGTCTGGGCTCCGGAAGAAAGCCTTCTTGAGGTTTCTTTCTATGCGCCCGGCTCCAACGGAGGCAGCAGCGGACGCATCGGGAAATGGAATGGCGTTATCGCCCAACAGGGCTCAATCAAAGGGTCGTACAATCTTGCGATGTACCGGGTTCACCCGACCTTCCCGGAATCTTGGAAGGACCGCGCTCAGGATCGCCGCTGGGCCATTTCCTTTGCCGATTACAGGTATTTGCCGAGCGGCAGGGAAGGCATCGCATCAGCTACGATTGGCGGAGAAAAAACTCAGATTACCCTTGAAATGGCCATAGATAAAGGCACCCCGCAGTGGCGTCCCGAATGGCGTGCCGGATTTAACCAGCTGATTACTCCGGCCAAATGGGATATCGAGAAATATGTCAGGGATGATAATCAACTCGCTGACAGAGACTATTCGAATGAAAACTGGTATGTGATGCGCTACGCGGACCTTTTGCTTTTGTATGCCGAGGCTTTGAACGAGGCGGACGGCGGACCTTCTTCGGAGGCCTATGACGCGATTAACCAGGTTCGTCGCCGTGGATTCGGCTTGAGCATTTCCGAACCGTCTCCCCTGGCTGACCTGCCTGCCGGACTGACGCAGGAAGAATTCCGCCAGGCCGTCCGGGACGAGCGTTCTTACGAATTAGCCTTCGAGGGGCAGCGTCGCTGCGACCTCGTCCGTTGGGGAATCTATGTTCCGACCATACGTTCTGTGTACAAGTCTTTGATGAAATGGCACGAGGCGGCCCCGGATTACTTTATCGGTGCTCAATATACCCAGGAAGGGAAGAATGAGCTCCTGCCGATTCCGTTGAGGGAAGTTGATTTGTGCGGTTATGAACAGAACCCGAATTGGATGTAAATGATATTAATAATATATTAAAACACAATGACCATGATTGAAAACAATGTGGCGCTCCTGCGCCAGTACCTGAAACCTACGACGAACGCACTCCGGCTTCAAACCGGAGGACAGTTCTGTCAAAGTTCTTTCAACAGGGACAGTGAAAATGAAAATTTAACAATGGACGAGGAGTTCGTCTGGTAATTTTTGGGGCTATGAAAAGATACATCACAATACTGGCGGCCGTCGGCGCCGCGTTTGCAACTGCTTCCTGCAGCAGTGAAAAACTGACCCCGGAGGTCTCCGGACTCCGTATGGTCACGAAGACTTTCAGTGCCGAGATGGTGAGTGAGCAGGATGGAACCCCCTCCCTGAAAACCGCAATCGGCGAGGTTGTTTCCGACAAACAGACTATTGTTTGGGAAGGCAATGAGAAAATTGCCGTTTATGCTGTGAATGGGGAAGAGACCACCGGCCCGTATGAATTTTCAGCAACGGCTTCGGGCGCGAAGACCTCTTTTACCGGCACGGTCCCTGAGGGAGCTACGGCCTATTATGCGGTTTATCCCTATTCTGCCGTCAAGAAATTTGAACCCGGCACTTTTTCAGCGGGATCCGGAACTTACACCGGAAGTGCGAATGTCGAAATCCCCCATGTCCAGAGGGCTGTGAGCGGGACTTTTGATCCGTCGGCGATGATCAGCGTGGCCATGACAAGCGACCTTTCGTCCAGTCTGAAGTTTTGGATAGCTTGTGCGATGCTTCGCTTCAGAGTCGATGAAAGCGGCATCTCTGCCGTCAGGTTCTATTCCGACACGGACAATATGAGCGGAACTATGCGGGCCATGATCCGTGAAGGTGCATCTCCCAGTCCAGGAGCGAACACCATCAGCGGAACCGTTTATCCCGACGTCATTGTGAAGGCTCCTTCGGGAGAATCGTTCCAGAGCGGCACTGATTATTATGCCGTCGTCCGTCCTCAAGGCTCGTATAGCGGCTTCAAGGCGGATCTTGTGAAGGCGGATTACAGCGCCGCGACCAAGGAGTCAAGCAATGCTCTTTCCGTTTCCAGAGCACATATCCTGCCTTTGGGGACGATCTCTCTCAATACTTGGAAAAAGGACCTTTACAAGGCATACATGGCCGCACTAGACCTGGAAATCGCCGGCGAAAGCATCAATCTTGAAACCTATGGGGCTGCGAATCTCCCTGCTTCCGGTGCCCTTACCGCTTCCAGCTTTAAAAATGGAGTCAATTTCTTCGATCCGGACAATACCTATAGCCTGGGATCCGTCTCCCTCACTTCGGATCAGATCAGCCTGAATCGCTATCCGGATTCGAAGGTGACTTTCTCATGCAGCAACGTCATTAGCCTCAAGGCAGGTTCGTCCCTTTTCCACGGCATTCATTTTGACGCAGCATCTTCAGAGGAAGATCGCCTGTTTAACAACGGCGGAGCCTCTGCTGATTATTCTCGTCTGGCTTTTTCAGCCTGCAGTTTTAACTTTGGCTCCTCGATGACGCAGTTGTATCGTTCGGCTGCTACGGCTTATGCCATTACTGATGTTTTGTTTGAGTCTTGCTCCATCAATGTCAAAGGTACGACAAAGTATCTTATAAATCCTCACGCTTCGCATACTGCGGCATATAATTTCAAACGTTTTGTGTTCCGCAACAACTACGTTTACAATAACTCTTCTTCTGTAAACGTTCAAGTCCAGATTTTTGTTTATGGCGGGGCAAATGTAAGCGGAGGAGACTGGGATATGGAGGTTACCATAGAGAACAACTTGTTTTACAATACGGTTCACAGCGGAGGCATTCTTCTTAACTATGACATCGCTTCCTATTCTGTCAAGAACAATCTGCTGTATGACGGAGCTTCCAGCGCTTTCCATACAAGGATTTTCGGCTTAAAAAATGCGGCATACACTTCGTCATCCAAGAAAACGTATGCTCTCGGCAAAGATGTCGCTTCAGACAATTATGCCTATGGCCTGGATGGCTCTCACGGCTGGAGACTGGCGGATGATATTTACCGGGGAAGCGGTCCTCATCCTACACGCCTGGATGCGAGTTTTCTCGATGCAGTCAATCTTGAAACGGGAAGCTTTACGGTAAACGATTCTTATGCGGCGTATGGCCCCCAATTATAAGCTTGTTATATTGTCTATGGCGCCTCTTGCGGCGGCAGGGTTTTCCCCTGCGGCCGCAAGTGGTTGTCATAAACCGAACATCATTCTCGTAATGACCGACCAGCAGACTGCCCAGGCGATGTCCTGCGCCGGTAACCCTTATCTGGATACGCCGAACATGGACAGGCTGTCAGCCATGGGGGTCAGATTCGAGAACAATTATTGTACGGCACCGGTCAGTGGCCCTTCCCGGGCTGCTTTATATACAGGGTACTTCCCGGATGAAAAGGGGATGGCGCGTAACGGGGACCGTCCGTCCCGGGACTTGGAAGCCGGCTCACTCGGCAATCTGCTGTCTTCGGCAGGCTATACCTGCGTTTATGGCGGGAAATGGCACGTGGGTCCACAGTTGAACGTCCCCCATTGGTCGGGCTTCGAAATGATTCATCCCTGTGATGACAGGGGGCTTGGAGAATCGGCCGCGGATTGGCTCTCTCAGAAGAAAAAAAGCCCGTTTATGCTTGTCGCGTCATTCGAAAACCCTCACAATATTTGTGAATGGGCACGTTTCCAGAATCTTCCTTATGGCAATGTAGCGCTCCCTTCTCCGGAGGACTGCCCTCCTTTGCCCGGAAATTTTGAGCGCAATTCCGATGATGCCGACGTGCTTCTCTATGAACAGGGAGCCAACTATTCCGCATATCCTACCGTGCGTTTCACTGACCAGGACTGGCGGAACTACCGTTATGTTTATTACAGGCTCGTCGAAAAGGTGGATGCTGAAATAGGCAAGATTGTCAAGGCCCTTGATGACAACGCCTTGTGGGAAGACAGCCTTGTCATTTTCACCAGTGACCATGGGGACGGAGTCGGCGCACATCACTGGAACCAGAAATCGGCGCTTTATGAGGAAGTAGTGAATGTCCCGCTGATTGTAGTCCTTCCCGGGAAGAAACATGCCGGCCAGACCAGAATTCAGCTTGTAGGAGGCGGGGTGGATCTTTTCGCCACGATTTGTGACTGGGCGGGGATTGCCGAACGCCGGGATGGTGTTTCTTTCCGGAAAGTGGCGGAGAAAAATGCCCCCGGACAGGACTTTGTCGTGACGGAAACTACATTCGACGGGGGACAGACACGCGGATGGATGCTGCGGACCCCGTCGCACAAGTATGTCCTTTATGACAAGGGAAAGTGTCGGGAGCAGCTTTTCAATATGGACTCAGACCGTATGGAGCGTAATAATCTCGCTTCGGACCCGGATTCGGAACCTGTCCTTTTGCATCTGCGCAATCTGCTTCGCGGCTGGTTCCAAAAGCATGGCGTACGTCGGAGCCGTGAAAAAATATCAGATATTCCTGAATAAGCTACTGCTTTTTCAGATACTCGGCCGGAGAGCAGCCTACAAACTTGCGGAATGCAGTCGAGAAATAAGAGGGGGAGGCGAAACCTACCTTGGCAGAGATTTCCGCGATACTGTAGCGATGTTCCAGCAACATCTGGCACGCCCTCGTCAAACGGATTCTCCGGATAAACTGAATGGCCGATTCTCCTGTAACGGAAGTAATCTTCAGGTACAGGTTGGATCGGCTCATATTCATGGCCTCAGCGAAGTCCAGTGAAGAAAAAGCTTCGTTGTCAATGTTTTCCTCAACCACTTGAATAGCCTTTTTCAAGAAAGCTTCATCGGCAGTTTCCGCAGAGTCTTTCCCCTCAGCGCCGTCAGCAGAATAAGAATGCATCAAGAGCTCTCTGGTCCGAATCAGACTGGTTTCAATCTGTTGCCGCTCCAAACGTTCAACCTGGAGCTGCATCTGCATTCTGACTCTGTTTATGGCAAACCATACCAATATCCCGGCCAGCATGGCAGCCATCAGGAAAAACAGCAGTCTGGCCCAGACTGTCTGCCACCAATGGGGCTGTATTCTCAGTTCCATCCGGACATCATCCCGCGCCCACAGACCATCGCTGTTGGCGGCATTCAAATGGAGCGTATAGTTGCCGGGGGCAGGAAGGTTCGCGTAAACAACGGAACGCATGGCCGTTTCGTGTGCGTGTTTGTCAAATCCTTCCAGAAAATAGCGGTAATGGTTGCTCTCCGACAGGAAGTTGGCTACTGAAAACTGAATGGAAATAGTGTTCGTTCCCGGAGGAATCGTTACCTGGGTGATGTTTCCGTGCGAATCTCTTTGAATCCGGGCCTTCTCTCCTCCCGTTGCGGTGACATCCTTGATATATGCAAGCGGAGAGAAGGGATTGCTGCCCTGGTCAAGCGGACGGAAGCGGGTAATTCCGGAAAGACCTCCGAAATGGAAAGTGCCATCGCGTCCCTGACAGGCCGCTCCGACCGTATATTCATTCGAGTCGCGACTGCGGAGAGGAATGAATTCCCAATCCGACGGTCGGACGGAGCAGATACCGGCTCCGGTTGAAATCCACAAGCGGGAAGAGCTGTCTTCCAATAGGGCGCATACATAATCATTCGGGAGGCCGTCTTCACTTGTGAATTTGGTGAAAGAGCCTTCTGCGTAGCGGTAAAGACCACGGTTCGCAGCGATGTAAATGGCTCCGTCGGATCCTTCCATCAGACTGGATACTGCGATGTCCCGCTCTTTGTCCATGTCTTCGAAGAAGCATACGGAGGTTCCGTCTTTTCCGATGCGGAACAAGCCTCCGTCCGTACCAATCCAGACTCTTCCGTCACGGTCCCGCAATAGTTGCGATACCAGCACATTCGAAAGCCTGGGTTCTGCGGTCGACACCGGGTGTCTTCTGAACAGACCGGACGAAGGGGAGAACAGCATCAGTCCTCCGGGTGTCCCGGCGATATAACTGCCGTCTTCGTTTTTCAGCAGGCAGTAGCAGCCGTCATTGATCAGACTTCCCGCGCCGATGCCCCATCGCTTCAGAACCTTCTGTCTTCTAATGTCCAGCAGCACCAGGCCATCCAAATGAGAACCGATGAACATCCTGTCGGGGCCGTCAGGAACGATGCATTTGATATTTGAGGCGATACTAGCCCCCTTCCAGGCCATTATCTTTCCGCTGGCGGCGTCGTATCTGAAAAGTCCGTCGTCGTTGGTCCCAATCCACACGTCATCCGTTGCCGGGTCCTGGGCCAGACAACTGACAAAACCATAGACGCCGGTACCGGAAATGGGCAGGACGCGAACTTTGTCCGAGTGGCGGTTCCAGTAATGGGCACCGCCGAACCAGGTCCCCACCCAGACTCCTTTCATGCTGTCTACGAAAATGGACCAGATTGAGTTCTGGGCAAGGGAGGAGGGAGAGTCGTCATGGAAATAAAGCGAAAACCGTCCGGAGAGGTCATCATAGATGGCCAGCCCGTTGTATGTCCCGACCCACAGCCTTCCAAAGGCGTCGGTCTGGAGGACACGTATAAAATCAGATGGAAGACTGTCATCTTTTTTCCCGAAATGCCTCAGGGGCGTGAAATCACTGTTCGTGCGCCACAGGCCCATGCCGTGCGAGCCAATCCACCATCCCGTCCCGCCGATTTGGGCCAACGAAGAGATGTCTTTGTCTCTGAAGTAATCCACCCATCGGATGTCGTCTTTGCCCGAATAGACGCACAGCCCTTTGTTTGTGGCGATGAGAATGGCCCCTTCTGTCGGGAAAATGTCCCTGATCTGATATCCTTCCAAGCTGGGGACCGGCTCCATCTCCTGAGTTCCGGGATCAAAGAACCACAGCCCGTCGTTGCTGGCAAGGACGAGTCTACCCCCCCCGTCCTCTTTAATTTTAAAGATGTGTACGCCGTGGGGCGTGGGGTAGTTATGGAAGTGGTTTTTCGAGAAATCAAAGCAGGACAGAGAGGACGTCGTGCCGATCCAGAGATGGCCGTCGTTGCTGTAAAATAGCGAGCAGATGGTGTTGTCGCTCAGCGAGGTTGAATCCTTTGAATTGGCAAAGTACCTTTGGATGGTATATCCGTCGTATCTGTTCAGGCCGTTCTGCGTCCCCAACCAGATGTTTCCCAATGCATCCTGCGCGATGGCGCGGACCGTGTTCTGGGACAGTCCGTTGTTGACTGAAAAGCGGCGGAAAGAGATGTTGTCACGCCCTGCGACGGAAAGTGGCAGCATCAACAAGAGAAGGATATAAACAAAGACTCTCTTCATTTGTTTGTCGTACAAAGATAAGAAAAAAAGTGACATTGTGAAAGGATTTGGTTTTCTCACAATAAATTCTTACCTTTGCGGTCCCCTAAAAGTGTAGGGATCGCATTTTTTATTGTTAAACCATTAAAGATCAAGACAGTGGACACACTTAGCTACAAGACAGTCTCGCTCAACGCAGCGACTGCAAAGAAAGAGTGGGTGGTCATTGATGCAACTGATCTCGTGCTGGGCCGTCTGGCTTCGCGCGTCGCCCTCGTGCTGCGCGGCAAGACCAAGGCGGGCTACACCCCGCATGTCGACTGTGGTGACAACGTGATCGTCGTCAACGCCGAGAAGATCCGTCTGACCGGCAAGAAGATGACGGACCGCGTCTATGTCCGTTACACCGGTTATCCGGGCGGACAGCGCTTCACCACGCCGAAAGAGATTCTTGCTACCCGTCCGGCAGAGCTCATCCGCCGCTCGGTGAAGGGAATGCTTCCCAAGACCCGTCTTGGTGACAAGCTCATCAACAACCTGTATGTCTATGCAGGTCCCGAGCATCCGCACCAGGCGCAGAACCCCAAGGAAATTAAGTTAAACGAAATCTAAACAGAGCAAATGGAACAGAAACACGCCCTTGGAAGACGTAAATCAGCCGTCGCTCGTGTTTATGTTGTCGCCGGTACCGGCAAGATCGTCATCAACGATCGCGAGCTGAGCGAGTACTTCCCGCAGGAGACCCTGCAGTACATCGTGAACCAGCCCCTCGAGGTCACCGGAACAGCAGGTCAGTTTGACATCAAGGTCACTCTCGTCGGAGGTGGCACGACCGGTCAGGCCGAAGCCGTCCGTCTCGGAATCGCCCGCGCGCTTTGCGAGGTCGATAAAGAGGCGTACCGCCCTGCCCTGAAGGCCGCCGGCTTCCTCACCCGCGACGCCCGCGAGGTCGAGAGAAAGAAACCGGGTCAGCCTGGCGCACGTCGTCGCTTCCAGTTCAGTAAGCGTTAATCGCCCCGAGCTGATTTACTTGCACAGTCCGGTCAGACAAATCCTGAGACCAGGAGGCGTGAGGATGCGAATCCTCCCCTGTTACAAAATGGATTGCCGGAACTGCGGAAAATCCCGGAGACCGGGAAAGTCCGTTACTCCGAGATTGATGAAAAGAGAAACAAAAAACAACCAAACAAATGTCTAGAACAAATTTCCAGGAACTGCTTGATGCAGGTGCACACTTCGGACATCTCGCCCGCAAGTGGAACCCTAAGATGGCTCCGTATATCTTCGACCAGAAGAACGGCATCCACATCATCGACCTGCACAAGAGCGTCGTGAAAATCGACGAGGCAGCGGAAGTACTGAAAGAGATGGCCCGCTCTGGCCGCAAGGTTCTTTTCGTTGCCACCAAGAAACAGGCTAAGGAAGTCGTCGCCGAAAAGGCTGCGGCTGTCAATATGCCTTCCGTGACAGAGCGCTGGCCGGGCGGTATGCTTACCAACTTCCCGACCATCCGCAAGGCTGTCAAGAAAATGAATACCATCGACAAGATGAAGGAAGACGGAACCTTCGAGAAACTCGCCAAGCGTGAGCGCCTCCAGATCGACCGTCAGCGGGCCAAGCTCGAGAAGAACCTCGGCTCCATCCGCGACATGTCCCGCCTGCCTTCAGCGCTGTTTGTCGTCGATGTCCAGAAAGAGGCGAACGCCGTCAAGGAAGCCGCCCGTCTGAACATTCCGGTTATCGCTATGGTTGACACATGCTGCGATCCTACCCCGATTGATTATGTGATTCCGGCCAACGACGACGCGACGAAGTCGATTGCCCTCATCATGGACGTCCTTTGCAAGGCGATCCAGGAAGGACTGGACGAGCGCAAACTGGAGAAGGAGAAGGAAGCCCCCGCAGAGGAGGCCGCCGAGGCTCCCGCCGCCGGCAAGAAACTCCGCCCGCGCCGCGCTCAGAAAGCCGAACCCGTGGCTGAACAAGAGTAAGAATTAACCCGTAAAAGCTTTACAAGATTATGGCTATCGCATTAGCAGACATTAAGAAGCTGCGTGACATGACCAGCGCCGGCATGATGGATTGCAAGAAGGCCCTTACCGAGGCCGACGGCGATTTCAAGCGCGCTGTGGAAATCCTTCGCGAGAAGGGCAAGTCCACCCTGGCCAAACGGGGTGACAACGAGACGACCCAGGGCGCAGTCCTGAGCCGGATCGACGGTGGAAAAGCGGTCCTCGTGTGCCTCGGCTGCGAGACGGACTTCGTCGCCGCCACGCCGGATTTCAAGGCCCTC
>Ga0247611_10004220_pt1 | contig 20174 bp, 19 predicted proteins | sample 177DNAGHGhighgp2_FD_192422 | JGI IMG/M metagenome (GOLD analysis project Ga0247611, IMG submission 192422) | Sheep rumen microbial communities from Palmerston North, Manawatu-Wanganui, New Zealand - 1770 DNA GHGhigh gp2 | ecosystem: Host-associated > Mammals > Digestive system > Stomach > Rumen...
CCGCAGGTTCGAATCCTGTCAGACGCATTTATCCGTCTGTAACTCAACTGGCAGAGTACCCGCCTCTTAAGCGGGAGGTTCCGGGATCATTGCCCGGCAGGCGGACTTAGGAAGGTGTAAGCCTAATGGTAAGGCAACGGTTTGCTAAACCGTGAGTAACCGGGCGACCGGCGTGATGGTTCAAGTCCATTCACCTTCGCTTATAGGAGTGTGGCTCAACCGGCACAGCAACGGTCTCCAAAACCGTCATCTGGAGGTTCGAATCCTTCCACTCCTGCATATCCTGACATGGCGCAGATGGTGGCGCATCCGGCTGATATCCGGAAGGTGGAAGGTTCAAATCCTTCTGTCAGGACTGGCGCGTAGCTCAATTGGAAGAGCTCCGGACTCTGACTCCGGTTGTTGCAGGTTCAAGCCCTGCCGCGCCTGCTGTGGCCATTGCATAATGGCAGTGCCTCAGACTGTGGATCTGAAGGTGCGGGTTCGATTCCCGCTGGTCACCCCATGCTGCCGTCGGTTAACGGATAAACCGCCGCACTACGGATGCGGTACTGGAGGTTCGAATCCTCTCGGCAGTGCGATCTGTATAGCTCAGCGGATGAGAGCGCTTCCCTCCGAAGGAAGAGGCCGTGGGTTCAAATCCCACTACAGATATTTGTCCGTATCGCCAAACTGGACAAGGCACGGGTCCTCTAAACTCGCACGGTGAAGGTTCGAGTCCTTCTACGGACGCTATGCTCCTGTAGTGTAACAGGAAAGCACCCGGCTCTCCTAAAGCCGAGATTCGGATTCGAGTTCCGACAGGAGTACATGACAATGTAGCCAAGAGGCCAAGGCAACGGACTGCAACTCCGTGATCGTGAGTTCGACCCTCACCATTGTCTCTGCGGCTTGGTGTAAAGGTCAGCACACCGGTCTTTGACACCGGCGGAGCGGGTCCGATTCCCGCAGCCGCTGTCGGGATGAAACCAGCGGTTGTATTGACTGTCACAAGCCCCGTGATATAATCGAACTGTCTTAAGGACAAAGAAAGGGAAAAACAATGAACCGCAACATGATGTCGTTATTCTCATATGAACTTTTTGAATCCCTGTATCTCGAGCGGGGATCTGTTTCGTGTGGGAAGAATACGGCACTCATAAGACGAAAGAACTGATCGGTTCTTGACCATAAACGTCTTTTCAGCCTGTCGTGTCGCCCACGGCAGGCTATTTCTGTATCATCGCTCCTTCGTCTAAATGGCCAGGATACGAGACTTTCAATCTCGCGATGCACGGTTCAAGTCCGGCAGGAGTGATATGCATCCGTAGCCCAATCGGCAGAGGCATCGGGTTTAAGCCCCGGAAAGTGTGAGTCCGAATCTCACCGGATGTACATGGCCACATAGCCCAATCGGCAGAGGCAATGCGCTAAGGACGCATCAAGTCCGGGTTCGAATCCCGGTGTGGTTACGCAGGAGTATCCCAACTGGTAGAGGGAACCGGCTCAAACCCGGTCAATGTATCGGTTCGAATCCGATCTCCTGTATATACGCTGCAGTCGCTCAATTGGCGGAGCCCCGGTCTTGAAAACCGGCAGCCTGTAAAGGTATGGGGGTTCAAATCCCTCCTGCAGCGCGGATGGCGGAAGGTATGCAAACTGGCTGAAGCAAGCTGTCTGTAAAACAGTGACATTAGAAACATTGTGAGTTCAAATCTCACCCTTCCGACGCGCCGGTATCCCAACTGGTAGAGGAACTGTGCTCAGGCCACAGTCATGTGCGGGTTCGAATCCCGCCCGGTGTACTGGTATCAAATTATCTGAAAGGAGGACAATGAAATGCCTGTCATAGATATGGCGGCGACGGGGAGAAAGATACATGATCTGAGAGTCGCCGCGGGTATGACGATCAGGGACATTCAGGATGCCTGCGGGGTGTCTGCCACAGCAGTCACCAAGTGGCAGAAAGGATGTGCTGTTCCGACGATAGACAACATGGTGATCCTGGCAGACATCTGGAATGTCAGGATCGAGGATATCGTTGTCGTTGAGAGAAGGTGACAACGGACATGGGACGATCGTATAAGCGGTCTGTATGCCGGTCTGAAAAACCAGAGGCTGATGGTTCGACTCCATCTCGTCCCACTTCTGCCGCGTTGGACGAACTGGATAAGTTGCCGCCCTCTCAAGGCGGAGATTGCGGGTCCAAGTCCCGCACGCGGTATATAATTTTTTTACGAAAGAGGCGTTGTTCTGCGGAAAGCGTCTCTTTTGCTTTTTCAAGGAGGAGCCCAATGAAAACCAACAAGCCATCGGACAAAACCCAATATGACAAAATCAGGGAGATCACGGAAAAACTGGAGGCAGGAATCCGTGATCTTTTTGATTCCGAGAATTACAAGAACTGGCTTCGGACCATGTCACGGTTTCACAATTACAGTGTGAACAACACGATCCTCATTCACTTACAGAAGCCGGACGCTACGTTGGTCGCGAGCTATCTGTCATGGCAGAGAAACTTCGACCGCCAAGTCAATAAGGGCGAGCGGGCCATACAGATCATTGCCCCAGCTCCAATCAGGAAAAAGATCGAGACGGACCGGCTGGATCCTTCGACAGGAGCAGCCGTCCTGAACGCGGACGGCACGGCAGCAAAGGACATTAAAGAGATCCTTATCCCAAATTACAAAGTGGTCAGCGTCTTTGATGTCAGCCAGACGGAAGGGAAGGCGCTGCCGACGCTCGGTGTGGAGGAACTCGACGGCTCTGTGAAGGGATATTCGGATTTCATAGAGGCGCTAAGAAGGACCTGCCCGGTTTCGATCAGTTTTGAAAACATCAGAGGCAGCGCAAAGGGTTATTTCCATACCGTTGAGAACCGGATCGCGATCCGGGAAGGCATGAGTGAAGCGCAGACGATGAAGACCATGCTCCACGAGATGGCGCATCAGAAGCTGCATTCGCTTGATCCCAAAAGAGATGAACCGGAAGAGAAAATGACCCGCAGCCGTAAGGAAATCGAAGCAGAGTCCGTCGCGTTCATCGTTTCCTGCCACTACGGAATCGACACTTCTGATTACAGCTTCGGATACATCGCCGGCTGGTCGGAAGGAAAAGACAACAAAGAATTCAAGGAGTCTCTCACAAGGATCCAGCACGCGGCGGATGAGATGATCACGGACATTGACGAACAGTTAGAGGAGATCAGAGAGGCCAGGTTACCAAACCGTTCAGTCATACAGGATCTGAAAGAAAAGAAGGAGATCTCGGCCCTGATGAATCAGCCGCGGTCCCCACAGGAGAAAAAGCAAACACAGGAGGCAGTACGATAATGCTTACAGCAGAAGAAGAGGCCATGATCGAAGCGTTCGATCATTCGGCAAGGGAGGTCGCGATCGGAGATATTTCCGAAGCTTTTCCGATCTGCGAGGACAAAGAACTCCTCGAAGATCTTAAAAAGGTGCTTAGGAAACTTCGAAAGATGAGCGACGAAGAGTTTAATAGAATGTTTTTGGAGGGCGAGAATCATGGCGAACAGAATCAGAAATAATCCGGTGCAGGTATATTTTTCCGATGAGGAGATCAAATCATTGAACAAGAGGATGGAAGAACTCGGCACGGATAATCAGAGCAATTTCATTCGGAAAATGGTACTGGACGGTTATATCATCCGAATCGACGACAGCCTGATCCGGGAGATGACATCGCTGCTACGGAGGTGCAGCAATAACCTGAATCAGTATGCGAAGATGGCAAATGCAACGGGCAGCTTTTACGCGGAAGACATCGAATCCATTAAGCAGGAGCAGGCTGCGATCTGGGCGCTCACGAGAAAAATGCTGACGAAGCTTTCCGGTCTTTGATAAGGAGGCAGGAGATGGCCGCGACGAGACTGATTGCCCTCCACAGGAACAAGGGGAAAAGCGTGCTGCAAACCCTGACGGACCGCACAGACTATTCGAAGAATCCAGATAAGACCGAAGACGGACTGTTCGTCACCGGCTATGAGTGTGATCCGGAGACCGTAAACGAAGAATTCATGCTTACAAAGCGGAAGTATGATTTTCTTTCAGGCCTCCGATACAACAACGAAGTGATCGCGTATCAGATCCGCCAGTCCTTCAAGCCCGGAGAAGTAACGCCGGAAGAAGCGAACGAGATCGGAAGGGAGCTGGCGCTCCGGTTTACAAAAGGAGATTTTGCCTTTATCGTGGCGACGCATACCGATAAGGCGCACATCCATAACCACATCATCTTTAATTCTACAAGACTGGACGGGAAGCGCAAATTCAGAAACTTCTGGAGATCCGGTCTGGCGCTTCAGCGAGTAAGTGATCTTGTCTGCCTCGAGCATGGCCTGTCAGTGATCATCCCAAAGCCATATGGTGAGCGAACGAAATTTACAGACTATCCGAAGCATAAGACCGTCAGAAGCCGGATCATTTCCGACATTGAGGAGATCCTTGCTTCAGAACCCCGAAGCTTTGACGATCTTTTACAGCGCATGTCTGAAATGGGTTATGAGGTCAAAAAGGGAAAGCATACGTCGGTCCGGAATACGAACCAGAAGGGGTTTGTTCGCCTGGAGTCTCTTTCCACAGGATTCCGTGAGAGTGATCTTAGAGCAAGATTTGAACCGGAAGAAGGCGCAGTTGTCCGAAAAGAAAGTGTCAGCCTTCTGATCGACGTTCAGAAAAAGCTGGAAGAGAAGGGGGCAGGATACGCGAGATGGGCGACTGTGTTTAACCTGAAGCAGATGGCAAAAACGCTTCTCTATCTTCGGGATCACGAAATCGATTCTGTGGAGCAGATCGATTCAATTGCCGGTGAACGCTCTTCACGGATGGAAAGCGCTCTGAAAAAGGTGAAGGAAGCAGAACGAAGACTGGCGGAACTGACGGAACTCCGCAGGAGCATCATCGACTATGTCGAAACAAGGGAAACGTATGTTGCTTATCGGAACGCCGGATACAGCAAGAAGTTTTTGGAAAGCCATCGGGATGAGCTCGAGCGATATAATAGAGCGCGACAGGCATTCAATGAACCGGAAGGCGATATCCCAAAGCTTCAGGACGTTAATGCCGAGTATAAAAAGTCACTTGCGGAAAAGCGGGAGGCCTATAATGAGTATCGGAACGAAAGGGAAAAGGCAAAAGAGATCCTGATCGTCCAGGAGAACATCAGATCTTTTTACAACGCTTTTCAGAATCCGACAGAGCATTCAAAGCGAGATGAAAAACAACGGTGAGACGATGCCTGCCGCCTCCGATTGGAAGTGGCAGGTCTATTTTTTTTATGCGCGAAGCCTCGTGCAGCACTCGGAACGAGGGCGTAGATTTCACCGTCAGGTGAATTTGCGGAAGGGCTTGGGAGAATCCCAACAAGCTGCGTGTGGAGTGTAATGACACAGGCCCTGCTTGCTGCATAATATGTTGACGGTTTTAACCGACAAAGCGCAAGAAGAAACACAATTTGTATTTGTAAATGTGATGGTGATATGGTATTATCTATATTGAGTAGGTGTATGCTTTTTGCAGACCTGAGTGTTCGTTGGCAAGATGTTTGATAGACTTGATGATGGAGTGATATATGGCAATTAAGTATGAGAAGCTTTGGGCTCTTCTGAAAAAGAACAAGATGAAGAAAAAGGATCTTGCCAGAGCTGCAGAGGTGTCCCCGTATTTCATGGCAAAGTTGAGTAAAGGCCAGCCGGTGCCGATGGAGATTATGGTTCGGTTCTGTAAGGTGTTTCACTGTGATATTGGGGATTTGATGGAAGTCATCGAGGAAGAGTAATTATTCGTCTTATGGAGAAGAACAGAGAAATGAAACCTGAAGAACGAGCACGAGAAATAATCGATAAGCAGCTTATTAATGCTGGCTGGGACATCGTGTCACGAAACGAGTATATCCCCAAGTCAACATCGGCTGTGAAAGAAGGCCTTATGCAGGGAAACACAGAGAGTGACTACCTGCTCTTTGTCGATGATAAGGCTATTGCCGTAGTTGAAGCAAAACGTGAAGACAACCCACTTGGACCTGAGGTTGAGAAGCAGGCTGAAGGTTATGCCAGAAGCCCGCAGAATTGGTATGGCCTGTGGTATCAGGGGCTGATTCCGCTTGTGTATATGGCAAACGGAAAGAAGATCTACTTCAAGAACATGCTTACGGACCCTGATGGCGATTATGTTGAACTTTCAGAAATGCATTCTCCAAAGAAGATGTTGTCGCTCATCAATAAGGTGTCTGAGTATGGTGCTCTTCCACACCTTGAAAAGAAGGGGCTTCGTGATTGCCAGTATAATGCTGAGATCGAACTTGAAAAGTCGATGAAGGAGGGCAAAAAGAAAAACCTTGCCATCCTTGCTACCGGTTCCGGTAAAACTTATCTAGCATGTCTGTCAAGCTACAGGCTTTTAAACTATACGCCTACAAAGAGAATCCTCTTCCTTGTAGACAGAAATAACCTTGCAAGGCAGACAGAAGCTGAGTTCAGCCAGTTTGACCGTACCGAAGGTCAGGTAGAAATGAGCTCTCTGTATGAGATCAAGCGACTAAAGAAGGAAAACGATATAAAGGCAGATATCGTTATTTCCACGATTCAGAAGCTTTTTGCCGTGCTTACAGGCCAGGCTCTTTCAGATGACAGCGAAGATGCTGAAGATGAAAAAACCATGACGGATGAAGAGAAGGAAACGAAGGAAGTCATCACGCTTGGTGATGATCTTAAGCTTCCGCCGGATCACTTCCAGTTCATCATCGTAGACGAATGCCACAGATCCATCTACGGCAAGTGGAGAGCCGTTCTGGACTATTTCTCAGGAGCAAAGGTTCTTGGCCTTACGGCGACACCTACGCCAGAAGCATATGCTTTCTTCAATAACAACATCATCGAAGAATACACCTACGATGAATCCGTAGTTGACGGCGTTAATGTTCCGTCACGTGTTTACCGTATTGCTACGGAGATTACTGAACATGGTGGAGCTATCAGATCCGGCACGAAGGTTACGGAGACAGTCCGTAAGACCGGAGAGACTACAACGTATGATGCACCACAGCGGATTGATTATGACAATATGCAGCTTGATCGGTCTGTAGTAAACAGAGATCAGATCAGGAAGGTGTTGACGGCATATAAGAAGGCTATTTATGAGGAACTGTACCCGGAGCGTGAAAAAAGCTGGGAGTATATTCCGAAGACATTGATCTTTGCAAAAGATGATAATCATGCCTCCGAAATCGTGGAAGGCGTGAAGGATGTCTTCAAGAGTGAGTTTGAAAACGAAGAAGTTCCAGAGCATTTCGTGCAGAAGATCACATATTCTTCCGGAGACTCCAATGGTCTGATCAGGGATCTGAGAACTGAAAAGGACTTCCGAGTTGCTGTTACAGTTACGCTGGTAGCTACCGGTACAGATGTAAGGCCTCTGGAAGTGGTTCTTTTCATGAAGGATGTTCGTTCGGATGTTCTCTATACACAGATGAAGGGGCGTGGCTGCCGTATCATCAGTGATGAAAAACTTCGTGAGGTTACTCCTAATGCCAACACGAAGGAGTGCTATTACATTGTTGATGGTGTAGGCGTAACAGAGCACGAGAAGATCATCCCGCATCCGGTTATCAATCCGGGTCCGGGAAAGAAAATCCTGTCTCTGGAACACCTGTTAGAGCATCTGGCACACAATGAAGTGAGCGATGAAAACCTGTGGCTGTTAAGGGATTACTGCTCTACTATCAACAGGCGATACGAGGATAATCCACTGTTTGGAAGACATTTGGATTACTTCATTACGACCTACGGCTTTGCTCCGAGAACGATTGCAGGAAATATCCAGAATGCTACAGATCAGGGGTTACTGATACAGTGCCAGTATATCGATCCGTCGCATGACAATAGTGCACGTATGGCCCTGATATCAAGCCTGATCAGTAATATAGCTGCTAGAAAGAAGCTACTTGAAATGCAGCGCGGCTATATCCTGAATACAGAGGAAGATCCGGATGAGGTTATCTATGCCGGATTCTCCAAAGAAACTGCGAGGAGCTTCATAGAGAATTTCGAGAAGTACCTTGATGACAATAAGGACAGTATCGAAGCACTCAGGATCATTTACAACTCCGAAGATACTATTATCACACATGTGATGCTGAGTGAACTGCGGGATAGACTCTTGGCTGAGAGCAGACAGTATGGCGTGTACCAGATCTGGAAGAACTACAAGGCTCTGGATACCGAAGGCAATGTGGATGATCTGGATGTGAAGACGAATGTGAATGCTCTTACAAACCTGATCCAGATTGTTCGGTATGCATACGGGAAGAACCAGAAGCTTACAAGCCTCATCAGTGGCTACGCTAAGCGTTTCAGCCTGTACTGCGGACAGCAGCAGCGTGTTCTGACCGAGGATCAGGTGGAAATCATGCGGCAGATTGCAGAGTTCGTCATCAATGACGGCGCTATCTCCGTGAAGGAACTGAATGAGATCGACACAGACCTTTGGAGAAAAGGCATTACAAGTTTCGGAGGCAAGGCGCTTGCAGAGGAAATGCAGGCACTATCAAGATTTTTGTTAAAGGTGGCATAATATGGCAAATCAAAATCAAAAAACAGAAGGCGCATTACTGAAGAAAGTGTGGGATATAGCGAACGTTCTTGCGGCAGCAGGAGTAGGATTTACGGACTATATTACACAGTTGACTTATATTCTCTTCCTGAAGATGGATGATGAGAAGGAAGAGCTTGGGTTAGGAAGTTCTATACCCGATGGGTACAAGTGGTCTGATTTGGTGCAGCTTAGTGGAACCGATTTAGTAGATAAGTATGAAGAAATCCTTGAAGAACTGTCGAAAGATGATGGTTTAATCGGAACAATCTTTACAAAGGCAACAAATAAAATCGACCGCCCGGTTATGTTGAAGAAGGTTATCGACATGGTATCAGAAGAGAACTGGTACATGATGGAAGGTGACTTCAAGGGTGCAATTTATGAAGGAATCCTTGAAAAGAACGGACAGGATAAGAAGAGTGGTGCCGGTCAGTACTTTACACCGAGAGCACTTATTTCTGCAATTGTAGATGTTGTGGATCCGAAGATTACAGAGACAGTTGCGGATCCTTGCTGTGGAACTGGTGGATTCCTGCTTGCCGCTTACGAGCATATGCGTAAGCAGAGTAAGGACGTTGAGAAGCAAAAGTTCTTGAAGAATAATGCGCTGTACGGAGCGGACAATACTTCACTTGTAGTAACGCTGGCTTCCATGAACCTTTATCTGCATGATATTGGCGTAAACAAGAGCCCAATTGCATACAAAGACTCTTTGATTGAAACTACAGACGATTTGTATCAGGTTGTTATGACGAATCCGCCGTTTGGCACTCGTCCGCAGGGAAGCGTAGAGGTTTCAGCAAATAGACCTGAGTTTATAAAAACATCCGACAATCAGGTGAATTTTCTTCAGCATATCATGTCTATAGTAAAGACTGGCGGACGTGTTGGAGTTGTATTACCGGACAGTGTCCTTACTGATGCTGGATCAACAGAGAAGGTAAGGAAAAAATTAATGAAAGATTACAATCTCCATACGATTCTGCGTTTGCCGACTGGTATCTTTTATGCAAACGGAGTGAAGACTAATGTTTTGTTCTTCGATAAGGGAGAGTCAACAAAAGATATTTGGGTCTATGATTATCGAACAGGCATCAAGCATACGATGGCAACTAAGCCAATGGTCAGAGCGGATCTTCAAGAGTTTGTTGATTGCTATTGTACCGGACATATGCAAGATAGGAAGGAAACTTACTCTGATCAAAATCCAAATGGTAGGTGGAGACGCTTTTCAGAGGATGAGATTAAAAATGCAGATAATCTTGATTTTAAATGGCTTGATTTCGAGGAAAAGGATGAACGAACTATAGCTGAAGTATTGGATGATATTCAGATGGAATCCGATACTATAGCGGAGACGGTTTCGCGACTGAGAGAGTTGTTGGGAGGAATAGAGCTTTGATTGATGTATTAGCAATTAAGAATAAGGTTCTAAACCTAGCAATCTGTGGTGGTTTGACGGATCAAAACAGTGAGGAGTCTGCTGACCACTTTTATTCTCAACTCCAGGATGAAAAAGAAAGCCTAATTAAGGCAAAAAAAATCAAACGAGAAAAAGCACTGTCTGAGGTATCAGAGACTGAAAGGTCTTTTGATATTCCTCAGAATTGGAGATGGGTTAGGTTAGGGCAAATCTGTTTACAAATAACTGACGGAACACACAAAACGCCAAAATACCAAGATGATGGAGTCCCTTTTCTGTCAGTAAAAAATATATCTTCAGGATGTTTGGATTTATCAGATATAAAGTATATCTCAGAAGAAGAGCATACCGAATTAATTAAACGTTGCCGTCCGGAGAGAGACGATGTTTTGGTATGTAGAATCGGAACATTAGGTAAAGCGTTAAGAATCGACACCGACATAGAGTTTAGTGTGTTCGTTAGTCTTGGCCTTGTAAAAACCGGAAACAAAACCCTGTCTGATTATATTTGTTGCGTAATCAATTCAGGATATGGTTCGGAATGGATTGAAGCAAATAAAGCTGGTGGGGCAATGCATACTTATAAGATCAACTTGAATGATCTAAAGATGATGCCAATCCCTTTACCTCCGATAGAAGAACAAGAAAGAATACTTGAATGCGTTGATGAAATAACAAAACATATAGGTGTTTTATGTGACATGCAGGATAAATATCGTAAAGATATTGAACTGCTAAAAAGTAAAATAATAGATGCTGGAATCCAAGGACTTCTCACTGAAAGACTGCCCGAAGATGGTTCTGCTGATGACTTGTTTGAAATAATACAGACCACTAAGAAGAAACTGATGGCTGAAGGAAAAATAAAAAAGGATAAAGCGGAGTATAGCGTTTCAGAAGATGCAAAGGCTTTTTCAATTCCTGATACTTGGAAGTGGGTTTGCTGGGGTGAAATAGTAAATATTGTATCTGCCAGACGTGTACATCAGTCAGACTGGAGAAAAGAAGGAATACCTTTTTACCGAGCACGAGAAATTGCAAAATTGGCTGATGTTGGTTCTGTAAATAATGATTTGTATATTTCAGAAGAACTATATACCGATTTCTCAAAATCAGGGGTTCCTCAACCGGGAGATCTTATGGTCAGTGCTGTTGGAACATTAGGAAAAACTTATGTGGTACAAGAGGGAGATCAATTCTATTATAAAGACGCATCAGTACTGTGCATTGAAAACTATGCAAAAATAGATCCCTATTATTTGCGATATGTAATGAATTCAAATTTGATGAGAAAACAAATAGAAAGTAACTCTGGTGGAACTACAGTAGACACTTTGACTATGGTTAGGATGGTTAAATATGTCTTACCGCTTCCGCCATTGGCAGAACAACATCGAATTGCGGAGATAATAGATGAGATTTTATCTATAGCATGAAGGCAATCAGGAGGTGCGCTATGAGCGAACAAAATCAATTTGACTGGGTTGACTTTTACAAGGAGTTATCCGGCAAATTACTACAGTACAAGAATAATCGAACAGAGCTGGTTGATAAGGTTAAGAAGATCTATGAGATCACCGGTCTTAATCTTCCTACGCTGGAAAAGGACAACCAGATCGTTGACATTGATCCGTTCACCTTCTTCGGCCTTTTCAACAAGAAGCTGACGGATGCAAACCGTCTATCTATCTTGAAAGCGGTTGCAAAACTGTTTGACATGAAGGCACCAGTTCCTACAGCCTTCGATAGTATTCCTGTACTGAATCCGCAGAATGCAACCTTCTATTACTTTATCCCTGATCGTGGAGATAATGATATTCAGGATCTTTGGGAACTGTTTGATGCAGCGTTGTCGTATGCAAAGGATCCTTCACCTGATACGATTGCTAAAATATCAAAGTATTTTGACTTGTGTATAAACAAGAAGGGCAATGGAAACAGTAAGATCACTATGGGATTATACTGGATTGCTCCGAATGCCCTTTTGAATCTGGATCAGCGGAATATATGGTATATCTATGAATCCGGAAAGATTCCGGAAGAACTTGTGAAGACACTTCCGGAAATCGAGGCCAAGATTCCGTCTGATAAGTATTTTGATATTGTTGAAAAACTGCGCGCGTATCTCCAAAGTGATGCCAGCCAGCTGAAAGATTTTAAGGAACTGAGCTTTGAGGCATGGAGGTATTCAGAACAGGTCAATCAGGAACGGGCGGCCGTCAAAAAGGTGGAAGCACAAAGGGAAAACAAAGGCGCGGCAATTGCTGATGAGGGTGTTGAGACGGTGCATTATTGGATTTATGCACCTGGTGACGGCGCTATGTATTGGGATGAGTTCTATTCTGCAGGGATAATGGGAATTGGCTGGGACGATATCGGTGATCTGTCTGCTTACAATACCAAGAGTGAGATGAGGCAGGCAATGCAGGAGAAGATCGATCCGTCCCGATCTTTCAAGAATGATGCTCATGCAACCTGGCAATTTGTAAATGAAATGAAGCCTGGCGATATTATCTTCGCAAAGAAGGGGATGCATCAGGTAATTGGTCGCGGCGTGGTTGGCTCCGATTATGAATTTGATCCTAAGCGTGATCATTATAAAAACATTCGTCAGGTGAAATGGACACATAAAGGGGAGTGGCAGCATCCGGGACAGGCCGTGATGAAGACGCTTACGGATATTACAGCATATACCGACTATGTGGAAAAATTAAACTCTCTGTTTGAGAGTGAGATCGAAGACGACGTTGAGGAACCTGTAGAAATTGATCTGAAGCCTTATGATGCGGACATGTTCCTTGAAGAAGTCTATATGGATAAGACCAAATATGATACGTTGGTCGCCTTGGTAGAAAAGAAAAAGAATGTGATACTCCAGGGGGCTCCGGGTGTCGGAAAGACATTTGCTGCAAAACGACTTGCCTATTCCATCATGGGCGTGAAGGATCCATCCCGTGTGATGATGGTGCAATTCCACCAGAGCTATTCCTATGAAGATTTTATCATGGGCTTCCGTCCGACACAGGAGGGCGGATTTGAGCTGAAACACGGTGCATTTTATGATTTCTGTAAGTCTGCTGAAGTAGACAGTGAGGATACTCCGTATTTCTTTATCATAGACGAGATCAACCGTGGGAATCTCAGCAAGATTTTCGGTGAGCTGTTCATGCTGATCGAATCGGATAAGAGAGGTATTGAACTGAAACTCCTATATGCAGATGAGAAGTTTTCTGTTCCCAAGAATGTTTATATCATCGGGATGATGAATACCGCCGACAGAAGCCTTGCAATGATGGACTATGCTCTTCGAAGAAGGTTTGCATTTTTCGATATGGAGCCAGGGTTCAACACCAAAGGCTTTAGACAGTATCAGGAAGCTCTTCAGAGCGAAAAGTTTAATAAGTTGATTGATCGTGTGGAAGCTCTTAATGCAGATATTGCCTCTGATGATTCTCTTGGAGAAGGCTTCTGTATAGGTCACAGCTATTTCTGCGAACTGAAGGAAACATCCGATCAGACTTTATCAGGAATTGTGGAATTTGAACTTGCTCCATTGCTTAAGGAATACTGGTTTGACGAACAGGCAAAGGCTAAGACATGGATCGAGGATTTAAGGAGTGCGATTAAGTGATCCCAATTCAGAATGTGTATTATATGCTCTCATACGCCTTTAGGGTGCTAAATGAGCAGGGATACAAAAGCATAGAGACTGAAGAATTTCATAATGTGGCGGAACTATGCGCGTCCATTCTGACAAAAGGGGTTTCGCTTCAGCTTAAGCACGGTCTTGGAAAAGAATATAGTTCCGAGACAGAGGCGCTTTCTTCGCCACGTGGAAAAATAGATGTGACAGCTTCTATCAAAGATCTAAGCAAGGTCAAGGGACAGCTGGTTTGCACTTATGATGATTTCTCCGTCAATTCATATATGAACAGGATCATCAAGACCACGATGGAGCTGCTGCTGAAATCAAAGATATCTCCGGCAAGGAAGAAGGAGATCAAGAAGCAGCTGGTCTTCTTTGGAGAAGTAGAGACGCTGGATGTTCATACGATTAACTGGTCAATGCGGTTTAATCGTAACAATCAGAGTTACAGAATGCTGGTTTCTGTTTGCCATCTTGTAATCAAGGGATTGTTGCAGACAAAGTCGGACGGATCCACGAAGCTGATGGACTTCCTGGACGATCAGCAAATGCATCACCTGTATGAGAAGTTCATACTGGAATACTACAATACGGAGTATAAGCACCTGAAGGTTAAGGCTTCAGCTTCCATGATGGACTGGCAGGTTGATGACGGCTTCCGTGATCTTCTACCAAAGATGAAAACAGATATCACACTGACCTGCGGAGATCGGACGCTCATCATTGATGCCAAATACTATGAACGGAACCTGCGGGAACAGTTTGGTAAAGTATCTATACCTACGGGCAACTTGTACCAGATTTTCACCTATGTTAAGACAAAAGAGAATGAGCTTGTTGAAGTGCCGCATGAGAAGGTTGCAGGAATGCTCCTGTACGCTCAGACCGAAGAAGAAGGTAAGTTCAATAATGAGTATCAGATGATGGGAAACCGTATATGTGTCAGAACGCTGGACCTAAGCGGTGATTTCCAATCTATAAAAAAGCAGCTGGATGAGATAGCGGAGAAATATCTGCTGGTGAGAGCGGCATAGCCCATCACAAATGGTAGTCTATCTGTTTGGAAGGGGCGTAATTAACTAATGGAAACGAGTAGTAATAGTTTCGAAACCTCAGAAAATGAGTGTACAGGAAGCAGTGAACCGTAGGTGGATTCAAGTTGGATGCCTGGGTATTAGCAAGATATCTGATAGATGCTAAAAAATGTGTGGACAGCATTGTTTATATCTCTGATAATGCAGAAAAACTACAATACATTAATTTAAGAGACAGAATTAATCAAGCACGTGATAAGTTTTATATCAATTGTGCAATTGTACTCGATGACTATATTTTAAGTAAACACATAGCCAAGAGAACACTGTGTGATGAAGACAATAATGTAAATGCCGTATATTATGAACGGGATAAAAACGTTGCTCATAAAGATGGTAATTATGAAGCTGTAGAGTTTAACTCGTTATCAGAGATGATTGATCTAATGAAACAGCAAATCTCGCATATTAAAGCTGTTTGTAAAGATATTTTGCCAGAAGTACTGTCCCTTGATTTTGTCTCACATGATAGGGAGTTATTTAGATTGATTCATCATCTTACTAAGGATGAGGAAGACGAGATTTATAAACGTAAGTATCCTCTTCGTGGGACAATAGAGAATACAAACCATGATCAAGTTATTATCAAAGAGATCTTAAATGATATAGAAGACCTAAAGAAAATCCCTCAGGATAAAATCAAAGACTATGCTGTTGTGATGGAAGATGGTGTTTGTTTCGAGGAGGGAATTCAGACCAGGCAAGATGCATGTATCCTCATTAATACATTATTCGGATTAAATATGTGGTGCAGTGTAAATGCGCATGAGTTCGTTGAATTAAAGGAACTACAGGCTCTGGGGTGCTTTGATGAATATGGGATTATTCAAGCACCGCCAGACGATCCAGAAAAGTTAAAAGCAATCCTTGAATATATGAAGAAGAACGATCAAAGTAACTAAGAGCTTTTTGCAGTTATGTTGTGTGACTAAAAGGCTTTAATCTTGGTCGAGGAGTACCCAATATGGAAAAATCTGCCCAACTCCGCCCATTCTATTTGGCGAAAATCTTATATGACCGCACTGACGAGGACCATGCCCTTTCCACAGCCCAGCTGATGTCCATCCTCGAAAACGAGCACGGCATTAAAACCCATCGTCAGACGATTCCTGCTGACGTCGCCCTTCTCCGTACCGTCGGTATGGAGATCCAGGAGGCAAAGACGGACCAGAAACGCTACAACCTGATTAGCCGTGAATACGACCTCGCCGAAATCAAGCTGCTCATTGATGCAGTTGAGTCCTCCAAGTTCATCACGAAAGCCAAGAGCGAGACCTTAGTATCCAAGCTTTCCAAGATGGCCGGTCAGAATCAGGCGGAGAACCTGAAGCGCAACATCTCGGCGGAAGACCGGGTCAAATACGACAATGAGAACATCCTCCTGATCATTGACAGCATCAACGAGGCTATCAATACAGGCAAGAAGATCTCGTTCCTGTATTTCAGATACAATGTGAGGAAAGAGCCGAAGCTTCGAAACGAAGGAGAACCGTTCATCTTCAGCCCTCACCGGCTTGTCTGGAACGGTGACTTCTATTACATGGTCGGCGTGTTTGATAATGGAAAGAGAGTCGGAACTTTCCGCCTGGATCGGATACTGAAACGTCCTGAGATTCTGGAGGAGGATGCGTTTCCGTTTCCTGCAGACTTTGACTTTGAAAAACACCTCCAGGTGAGTTTTCGGATGTTCGGTGTTAAGCACACGACGGTTGATTTGATCTGTTCCAATGATGTGATGGATGCCATCATGGATAAGTTCGGCAAGGATGTAACCACTTATGCTTATGACATGGAGAACTTCCGGGCAGAGGTGGATGTCGTGCCCAGTAAAGTCTTTTATTCCTGGGTGTTTGGTTTCGGCGGCCAGGTCAGGATCGATGGACCGGCAACAGTGAAAGAAGAGTATAAAGCTATGGTACATAAAGTGGCGGAAGGACTGTGAAACAATGGAATCGGACTTTAAGACCTTACAGGAAAAAGCAAAGCAGAAACTTCGCGACGATGGATATTGTGCCTTCGTCCTCCGTAACCTCGTCAAACTTCCCTTCAGGAGAAGAGACGATCTGGAAAACAGTTACGGCATCATATACGGTGTCTGCTTCGCACCGTCAGCAATTGAATCGTATGCTAAAAATGCGTATGCTGAAAAGAGTCGGAAAGAGTTTGTGGATTGGCTCGAAAGCCATGGCGGACAGATCAACTTCTCACTGGTAAATACGGGTGAGAGATCCACTGAAAGATGGGCAAAAGAACACCAAAGAATGGCTGAAAAAGCGGGGATCCTTTGTCCCGAGGATAAAGGGTGGCTTCTGTTTTCAATCATGGTGGAATCCGAGAAGGACTATTACATGGCCGAGCAGACTCAGCCCGAGTTATACGAACGCTTTAAGAAGAATCTGGCGGCATATCTAAACGGAGAAATGGAACTATAGCATGGCAATTCAAATCTTCGGCACAAAGAAGAATCCGGACACTAGGAAAGCAGAACGGTTCTTTAAAGAGCGTGGGATCAAGGTCCAGTCTGTCGATATGAAGGAGAAGGGGCTCAGCAAAGGCGAACTGCAATCCGTCATACAGGCGCTTGGAGGGATCGATGCGGTAATCGATTCTGAGAGCAGGGATCAGGACCTGTTGGCTCTTATCCGGAATATCGTCCCGGAGGATCGTTTCGAGAAGGTGCTGGAGAATCAATCAGTCTTGAGGCAGCCAATAGTTCGGGATGGAAGAAAAGCGACCGTTGGTTATCAGCCGGAAATCTGGAAGGGATGGATTTGATACGTGGATGTAGAACATGCAAAGAGTCTGTCTTATAAGACTATCAGAAAGCTTTATAAAAATTATCTAGAAAGACGTGAACTGGGCCCGAATACTGTCGGTACGGTAACTGGAGACACATTTTATCTGTGGAACAATGCAGGTAAGGAAGTGTTTTGGGATACTGTGTTTGCCGCTGAATTTGAGAAAACAGCAAGGTCCGCTTTTACGGAAGTTCTGACAAATAATTCATCCGGTGATGTTTTAAAACTATTGAACGGGTATATAGGAAATCTCAGACGATTCCGCGACTTTATTTTAACGACTGAAACAGAACCCGAGAAGGACGATGCGACTGCGCTAAAAGAGTTTCTCCTTGATATCGAATGCCTGGATCCCCTGGCAGAGTGGACAAGTAAGTTTAATATATTTGATATTCTTAAGATTTCACGAGTTGAAATCCGGCACAGCAATATGCTCGCATGGTTGCTGAACCCAAATGAAAATCACGGACTCGGAGACAGCGTACTCAGAGGGTTCATCCAATATGTTATTGTTTCTTCTGAAGAAGATACAGATATATTTGAAAAACTGTTGATGGATTGCCATGACTTCATTGTCCAGCGAGAATGGCACAGCATAGACATTCTGGCGTCGTCCGAAAAGGAACGCTTCGTTATATGTATAGAAAACAAAATAGATTCCGGAGAGCATGATGACCAATTGAATCGGTATCGAAAGATAGTGGAGGACAACTTCCCTGGATATGAGAAGATGTTTATCTATTTGACTCCTAAAGGGGAGGAGGTCAGTGATCCGATTAATTGGTATGTGATGAGTTATCAAGACGTTTTGAACGTTATAGAAAATGCAAAGAGGAAGGCAAAATTACTACCTGAGGCGGAATTGCTGATTGGCAACTATACCGATACGCTGAGGAGGGATATTGTGGGAGACGAAAGACTGGCTAAGATTTGTGCCGAAATATACAATAAGCATCAGAAAGCACTTGATCTAATATTTGAAAACCGTCCAGACCGCGCTTCCGATGTGGCAGACATTTTTAAACGTTGGGCAGCTGAAAAAGAGGCACAGGGAAAACTTATCTATGATGCGAGATTAAGTGGAAAAACGAGCGTTAGGTTCAAAACTGCCAAGATGTCAAAAATTCTACCGGACGCAGAGGATGCAGTCAGTGCCTGGGGAACCCACAATTTCTATTTCTATCATATTTCCAATATAGATGGAAAGGAATTCTTCATGCAATTAGTGTTGAACGCGCAAAACATTCCGAAGCGTCTTCGTGATGTCTGTGATCGCATCAATGAGTTTTATCCTTCCAAGAAGCGAAAAACAAACTGGCAGTGGCATACAGTTTATACGACCAAACACTCAAAAATCGAGGACGAGGTAATGGAAGAAAAAATCTTCGAACAGCTCGATAAGAAGCTGGAAGAGATTCTTGCTTTTGAGGATAAACTGGCTGAAAAACTAGGGGTGATTTTTTAAGGCATAGGATATCTTAGTAGAAACTTGAGGGGACAGGATGAGCATAGATAGAACTAAAAAGGTACTGCGCGATGGTTTCTGTTACGAGATAGAGGAATATGAAGACTTCCTATACGATTTTATCAAGATATCTTTAGTTGATGGGAGTATTGCAGCCAGATATCAATCGGATGATGCAGGAGACCTCTTTACATTTATGCGTACGAAAGCGGATTCATAATCCATGGGGAACTAATCGTTGCCGCAGTAGATAATGATCTCAATATTCTCTGGGAGTTTTCCGGAAGAGATGTATTTGCAAGGCCGGATTCTATGGAATGCTGTGTGCTAAAAGAGAAAGATATTGTCTTGCGGGACTGGGAGGGATACGAGTATCACGTTGATTATTCAGGCAAGTTGTTGAATGAAGTTTTTCTTGGAAGTTGATGCGCTACCTACAGTGGTGCATCATGGATGCTTTTTTGACCGGGGAGCCACTGCTTCCCGGTCAAACTTTGCCTTTGACGCCCAAAACCGTCAAATCGAACAAATGTTCGAAAAAGTTCTTGATTTCCGCTTACTCATCTACTATAATCTTCCATGTAAGCAATTGCTGACGCGTTATACGAGATGGAGGTGAGTGAGCGTGGTACGTTATGACATAAAGTGTCCGGTCTGCGGTACCATAAACCGTGGGCTGGACCTGGAGGAAACGGACGGATGGATGGAATGTGAAAAGTGCGGTACTTTAGCGCAGCAGCGCGGGATCCACTCTGCAGTAATGATCTCGGCGTTACATTCTCGTGAAGACTATTTTAAGAGCCAAAAGGCGGACCATCAGGCGGCAGCTGGATGAGATGGGGAAAGAGAGGATCAAAGTGGATGAAAAGAAAACCTCTGGACTGCTACTCTCCTGGTATTGCCCCAACTGCGGGGAGCTCCTGAAAGGATTTCAAAAATCGGATGGTTCAGTCACGGTTCAATGCTTGAAATGTCTGACCATATCCGTTCGAAGGATCATGAGTCGCAGACATAACCGAATCGATGTGTTTCCGAAGGATGGAGAGGAGACACTCAAGTATTAAAGCAATTTGAAGACAATTAAACGGTGCAAGAGGGAAAGGCGGAGATGAAATAGGCTCATAAGACCTTCTCCTGGTCGGTACTAAGAAAAGATCCCG
>Ga0247611_10004221_pt1 | contig 20174 bp, 19 predicted proteins | sample 177DNAGHGhighgp2_FD_192422 | JGI IMG/M metagenome (GOLD analysis project Ga0247611, IMG submission 192422) | Sheep rumen microbial communities from Palmerston North, Manawatu-Wanganui, New Zealand - 1770 DNA GHGhigh gp2 | ecosystem: Host-associated > Mammals > Digestive system > Stomach > Rumen...
GATACTGGACCTTCCTTCCGGAGTGTTCCAAGCCGGTGTCAAGACCATCGTACTCTTCTTCAAGAAGGGAGAGCCCACGCAAAAGGTCTGGTTCTACCAATTAAACCCAGGTCGCACCCTTGGTAAAACTGCCCCGTTAAACGAGAATGACCTTGCAGACTTCGTAGAGAAGCAGAAGACCAAGGTAGATAGCGAAAACACCTGGTCCGTGAATGTCGCTGACCTGGATGACAACTACGACCTCTCCGTGAAGAACCCCCACAAAGTGGAAGTTGTAGATGAAAGAACTCCCGAGCAGATAGTTGCTGAAATTGACGCTTTGAAAGAGAATGCAGAGATGACAATCCAGTCTGCGAAGTGCCTTTTCCAAACATTACTTAATAAAGAAATGGAACAGAAATCACATTGGGTAAAGAGAAAGATTTCTGACCTATGTGAAGTCTTTGATGATGGTGATTGGATTGAGAAGAAAGACCAGTCAAATGAAGGCATACGCCTAATCCAGACAGGGAATGTTGGGAATGGGGTTTTCCGTGGTAAAGAGGATAGTCGCAAGTATATTTCTCCCAAGACATTTGAAAGGCTTCATTGTACCGAAATTTACCCTGGCGATATTCTTATCTCTCGTCTTCCAGAACCCATAGGAAGGAGTTGTTTGATACCGGACACCGGAGAAAGAATGATTACAGCTGTTGATTGTACGATTATTCGTTTAACCCCGTTGTGCTTACCAAAGTTTTTTGTGTATTACACCCAGAGCGCAGAGTACCAGCGGTCTGTTGGGAAAGTATCTACTGGGACAACACGACAGCGTATCAGTAGAAAGAACCTTGGAGAAATTGAAATCCCCGTCCCACCAATTCCCGAACAACAACGCATTCTTGACATTCTGGATGAAGAGTTTGCGGAGATTGACGAATTGAAGCAAAACTATCAGGAAAGCATCTTGCTTTGTGATGACTTGAAGCAGTCCCTTCTTCGCAAGGCATTCAACGGAGAGTTGTAATACGATACGCTATGAACGAGAGCCAGACCAGATTGACCAAGATTGACCCCAAGCTGAAAGAGAACGGCTGGGGTACAACGGCCGATAGCTATATCCTCACGGAAGTCCCCATCACCCGGGGAAGGATAAGCCAGACTATCAAGCCCAGACCGATGAAGGCGGACTACATCCTGCAATACAAGGGTGTCAAGCTGGCTGTCGTGGAAGCGAAGAGCGATGAAAAGCCGGTGGGTGAAGGTGTGATGCAGGCAAAGGAATACGCCGAGAAACTGAAAATCCGCTTCACATACGCTACCAATGGGGATGCCATCTACCAGATAGATATGGAGACCGGCGAGGAAGGCGAAGTGGATGACTACCTTTCCCCGGAAGAGCTCTGGAAACGGACCTTTGGCGATGCGGATGAATGGAGGGACAAGTTCTACGCCCAGCCCCTGTACAACGATGGACAAAAGGTCCCCAGGTATTATCAGGAGATTGCCATCAACAAGGTTCTGGATGCCATAGCCGCCGGGAAGCAGCGCATCCTCCTGACAATGGCTACTGGAACCGGCAAGACCTTCATCTCCTTCCAGATTGCGTACAAACTCTTCCATACAAGGTGGAATGTGAGGAAGACCGGCAACAGGCCCCGTATCCTCTTCCTGGCAGACCGCAATATCCTTGCTGACCAGGCATTCAACGGCTTCTTCGGGTTCGCTAATGACGCTCTGTGCCGCATTACGCCAGATAGCGTCCGTAAAAATGGCAAAGTCCCCACCAACGCGTCCATCTTCTTCACCATCTTCCAGACCTTTGACAGCGGTGACGGAGAGCATCGGAATTTTGGTCAGTATCCTAGAGACTTCTTTGACTTAGTAATCATCGACGAGTGCCATAGAGGTGGCGCCAATGATGAGAGCCGTTGGCGTGGAATCATGGAGTACTTTGATAGCGCCGTGCAACTGGGAATGACCGCTACGCCCAGACGAGACACCAACGCCAACACTTATGAGTACTTCGGCAAACCTGTGTACGAATACTCTTTGAAAGAGGGTATCGCAGATGGTTATCTCACACCGTTCCGGCACTGCAAGATGCAGAGCAACATTGACGATTACATCTACACTCCTGAAGATGAAATCCTTTCCGGCGAAGTAGAAGAAGGCAAAGTCTATACTGAGAAGGACTTCTATCAAGGCAATATAACAATCCGGCAGCGAGACGAGGCAAGAGTCCAGGAGTTCTTGAAATACATCAAGGACGATGAGAAAACGCTTGTGTTCTGTGCCACCCAGGATCATGCGGCTAAAATCCGTGATATGATAAACAAGTTCCATCACGGTAATCCCAAATACGCTGTTCGAGTTGCCGCTAACGATGGAGAACTTGGCAATCAATATCTGAAGGAGTTCCAGGACAACGAGAAGACCATTCCTACGGTTTTGACCACATCGCAGAAGTTGTCAACCGGGGTGGATGCCTTGAATGTGCGGAACATCGTTCTGCTGCGTCCCATCCACTCCATGATTGAGTTTAAACAGATTATCGGTCGTGGAACCCGGCTTTATGATGGCAAATACTACTTCACAATCTACGACTTCGTGAAGGCGTATGAGAACTTCCAGGACCCGGCATGGGATGGTGAAGAGGATTTAGCCCCGTCTGATACAGTGACCGGATATGGGCCTCAGGAAGATGTGAATGATGTCCTTCGTGAACCGGAGGTCCCCTATGGTGGCAGGAGAAAACCAAAGCCTGAGGATGAAGATAAACCCGAGAAGTTGGAAATCCGCCTGTCGGCTGGTCACACCATGAGCATCAAGCATATCAAGAGTGACATGTTCTGGGGACCGGATGGTGTTCCGGTGAGTGCAGAGGAATTTCTGCGGATGATGTTTGGAAAACTGCCGGAGTTCTTTGTTAATGACACGGAACTGCGGGAACAGTGGTCTTCGCCCACCACACGGAGGGAACTTTTGAACAAGATGGCAGACCAAGGCTATGGAGAGGATGTCCTGAAACAGATACGGAGCCTGATTGATGCCGACGACTGCGACCTCCTGGATGTACTGGAATACATCGCATTCCAAAAGAGACCGGTCAATCGCTCTGTTCGTGTACAGAAAGCAAATCTATTCACCGGAAAGCAAACTCCAGAGCAGGTTTCCTTTATCAAGTACCTCATTTCGGTATATGTGAAAGCCGGTATTGACGAGCTTGAAGCTGATCGTCTTCCAAAACTGATGGCAAACAAATACGGAACAATCCTAGAAGGGACCAACGCTCTGGGAGGAATTGAGCAGGCCCGGGGAACCTTCTATAGTTTCCAGCGGAATCTATATCAACAGGCCATTTAATAATTAATTAAATGAAGTATTCTGGTACTAATATTAGGGTGTCTGTATCTGCTTTGTTTAAGAGTAACAAAGCAATAGGAATCACTATTTTGTTCCTTTTACTTTTATTAGGTGTGTGTCTCTTTTACTTCTATAGAATCAATCAAAGCAGAATTGAAGTTTTAGATTGCTACCTGACAATAAAAGACAAACAGTTAACTAAGATTGATTCTTTACAGATCGAGATTTTCCATAGTTATAAAAGTGATTTTTCTTTGAAAGATAAGGACGACACCACTCGTAACTTAAAGAATATTTTCGAGCAGTCCTCTACGCCAACTTATTCTGTATATATTCATTACAATGAAAGTGCAACTGCAGAAGCGAAGCATAGACTTTCTTTACCGGATAATGATGCTGACAAGATTCCATTACAATGGAAGGAATCTTCCGGTTTGATACAACTATATGATACGGTATCAAGATTCCAGGTTTATAACAGTACCGATTTAGTCTTACAAACAAACAATAAGAGATTCTCAACTAGACGAATGTTAAGAAGCATACGGTTTGGAGGTATTCAGACACAAACAGGCAAGCCGATTGCTGAAGGGGAAGCTCTCCATTGCAGGGCGCATATTAATTATAAGCCAGAAATGACTAAGGATGGTGCAAGATACCATTTACATGAAGATTTAATCTACAGATTTGAGGATTCTGAGGGTATATGGGATAACGAATGTGAACCACGTGGGACCGCTATATATTCAGGCCCTCTGAAAACAAGCCTACAACCTGTATATAACATTTACTTCAGAAATCTTTCTGTGCCGGACAGCACTTCTTGTACATTGACTATTCGGTTCCCCTCAGCAACAAGTTTCGAACTAACAAGTATCCAACCTGATGTGATAACCCCGTTGTCCATAGTATACAATACAACTGAAAGTATTAAGGAAATATCCCGGCAAGGTCTTTTCATTAATGCTAGACCTCTATCAAATAATAATTTTATCGAAACTAGAAACTTTATACTAGCAACTGTGATAGGAGCAATTCTATCAATTATTATAGATCTCATTATCACATTAATTAAGGATTATTCAAAGATGATTGAATCTTCAAAAAGAACCCGCGAAGAGAAATAATCATTCAATAATAGCTTACTTGAAATATAATGAAAAGGTTTAGTGTTATATTACTGGCTTTATTGCTTTCACTTGCCGCTTCGGCTCAGGTGGGGCGCTTTAAGAGTATCCCCGTCCTTTATCCGGGCTACTCTTTTAAGTTTGATACGGCTACAGGAACACTCTCAGCGGTTAAATTCGATAGTGAAAGCGGAGAAACCGTTGAAGAGATTATTTCCAAAAAGAAAAGCAATGATACAAAGCAGGTTGGCCGTTATGAGTTCAGAAGGACATTCACTCCCGGAACATACCGGATTTTCGATACGTCTTCTGGAAAGTATACTACAGTGAAATGGGAGCCAAAACAGGAGGAGCCCCAAAAACAAGATGATACCTCAGAGCCGGAGATTGTTGTCAAATCTTCTACTCCACTACCAGCAGACGAGGATTTAGATGTCAAATCTATTTTCCCTGGCATCAGCAAGGATCGTATATCAAATAACAACGATGTGGGAATAAATGAGGAGTCTGTTGTCTATTCACATCAGGGAAACATTCTTGAGAGCGAAACAGTCGGAATAGCAAATGCTCACTTGAAAGGGCGTACCGTAATAGGCTCACTACCGAAGCCTTCCTATGGAATTCAAGCCGAAGGCACCGTTGTCGTTCAAATCAAGGTCGACCAATATGGTAATGTAACAGAAGCAATCCCAGGTGCAGAAGGCACCACGGTCACTGATAAAGAGCTTTGGAAAGCAGCTCGTAATGCCGCTATGAAAGCTCATTTTAATATGAAGTCTGATGCTACAGCACTCCAGACAGGGACTATTACTTATGTATTCAAGTTAAAATAATGGGCCAATAACCGCAAAATCTACCGCTTTGTGACCATTGCAACCATAGAGGCGACAGAAGAAGAAGCGGTGGTGTACAAGGCCATGTTTGGAGACCGCCGATACTGAATTCGGCCAAAGGTCAATTTCTTTGAAGAGGTGTTATATTGAAGTGAGATGGTCCCAAGGTTATAGCCTGCCCCAGAAAACATCGTATTGAAAGAGATATGAATCGCATTGCCCGCCTCCGCAAAATGGAGGATGATTTCAACCTGGTAAGAGAAGTTATCGACACTCTTCAGGACGCCGTGGAGGACTACAACGCCGTACAGCGGCGCATCCGTCGGCTCACTGAGTATCAGAAATCCGGAGAGTGGCTAAAGGACTTTGAGGCCGATGAAAGGGGAGAGTTCCCGAAGAACATGCCGCGAGGAGTCCTATCAGAGGACGGCCTTGACAACCTCCTGAGGGACATTGCAACGGTCCATGCAAGGATGTCAGCCGTGGTGGAAGAGCCGGCCGATGACGATGAAGGAGGAATCAAATACCAGGAATACGACCCCCTGGTGGATTCCCCGGAATCCATTCCGGAAAAGCCCGGCAGCATGATTGTTGTGCTGCGGTACATGAGCAGATGTCCGGAGACATGGAATCTGAACCTCAAGGAGTTCGAAGGACAGGAGGTGCTTTTTGTCGGCGACACCAAGAACCTCCGGAACAGAATAGTTAAGGACCACCTGGGAAACAATTCTTCCCTCTCGTCCTTCAGAATCAGCCTCGGCTGCCTGCACGGGATGCACCAGATAGACCGGGACAAGATTCCAGACGGCGTGCATTTCAAGTTCTCCAAAGATGATGAACAGTGGCTCACCAATTGGATGAAGGAAAACCTTCTGTTCTACTATGCCGAAAGCCCATATTATGACAGGGTCACCAAACTGCACCTCCTCTCCCTGAATCCGCCGCTGAACCTGGAAAACACTTCGGCCGACATGGCGGAATTCCGTGCAAAGCTGTCAACTCTCCGCAGCCAGCACTACAACGGAACGGAGAGGGAGAAGGCCAAAAAGAAAGATACCATCATGCGTCTGCCGATAGAAGGGAAAGACCTTTCAACATCCATCCATGAGGCCGTTGCCGAAATGCGTGACCGCATCCCGGAGAAGCTTGACGTGGCGTTTGTGGACGGTGAGATTTGCAAAACCCGCGGCGAGGGCCTGCCCGTAATCCTTTTCTTCGGTTTTAGGGACCTCGAAACCGGGAGCAGGCGTCTTTCTATTACCATTTGCTCGTTTGCATTTAAGACGAAAAAGAAGATGGCCGAGTTCCTTGCTTCGGAGGCAGGGAAGTGCTTTGTGGCCGCCCCCGACGGTGATTCTGTAAACTGGAATGTTTCAGCGGATGATCCCGTGGTGCCAGGCACCATTGTGTCTGCCTTAAAGTACCTGGGAGTGACTGAGACCACAAAGCTTGTGGTGAACGTGAGGACACAGGTGGTGTAGCGACGTTCAAAAAAGTATATAGAGCTCTTGCTATCTTCGCGTGAAAGTTGTAATTTTGCGCTTCGGTTAGCGGAAGACCATTCAAACTAAAGACGAGTTGCTGTGATTACAAACATTGGTTTCACATCAATTTTTACCGTCCTAATCTTCGAGATAAGGACGGTGAACACGGCGCCGGTCTTTTCCACCTCACTACTTCCGAATTATACTAACTTTAACTCAAAATATGATGAAAAAAGAACGTATGGCCTATGAGGCCCCAATTTCTGATGTCCTCGAACTACGCTTCGGGGATAACATCCTTGTCGTAGCAAGTCCAACAAGCAACGACAATACTGAACCTATTACAAATGGCTGGGATTCTGACCTTTAATCGAGAATGATTATGAAAAAGATTGTTTATACTCTAGCTGCTTTTTTTGCAGCTTCCTTTGCCTTTGTTGCCTGTCAGCAAGCCGAGTTGGATAAAACTGAGAAAGAAGAGCCTAAATCTGAGGATGTTGTTGTCCCTACCGATGACAATGCAACGAAAACATACACATTCTCCATTGTCGAAAGCCAAGATGAGGCCACAAAGACAATTATCGGAACCGATGGCGTTAATAAATTCGCCAAGTGGGAAGATAATGATGAACTTGCTTATTTGATTAACGATAACGGCAGTACGTATTCATATGTAGAAGTTGCAGGCGACGATGTGACCTTTACTGTAACTGGTGATTTGGAAGTTGGTGATATGCTGTTTGCATGGTATCCCAACTTTGAGGCCACAACTTCAAGCAGCACAGAGGCTAAATTCAATATCCCATATGCTCAATATCAGGATGTTACTACCGGATATGATCTAGATGCCTTCCCGATGGTTGCGAAACCCACTGAGGTTACGGCCGCGATGCTTGCGGAATATGACCCGGAAGTTGATAACGACAAACCTCTTGCAGACGTTAGGTTTGCAAACCTTGGCTCACTTATTAATTTCAAAGTATTCTCTTCTAGGGCAGAATACCAGAGCGAGAAGGTCATTAGTGTCACATTCGATGCAGGGACCGACATTATTGCTGGAACTTATTCCAAGGAACTGATGGACGTAGATTTCTCGGATGAGTCTACCCTTAGTTTGCGCAGTAGCCAGAGTGATGCTCCTTTAGCCGATGGCTCCTCCATTATTACAACGACCCTTTCTGCTGAACAAGTTTTAACTAGCCATACAGACAAGGCTTCTGCACTTGATGTATACATGACTGTCATTCCTGGCAGCTATGCTGGCCGAGTTGTTGTGCTTACCGATAAGGCTTCATATACGTTCAAGATTTCTACTGCGAAGGAATTTGCACGCGGAGCCATCAACACTTTAGGATTGGATTTGAATAAGGTTGGGACAACGGCTATTAGGACAACTCCGTACAATTTCAATCTTGCGGCGGCATCATATGCTTCCGCATCAGAAGATCAAGTTAGATGGGAAAGTGAAATAATAGATATCATTTCTGATAAGATAGGAACTAATACTAAGGCAAACAATTATCTACCCACATCTCAATCTTCTTCACGCTTCTATTCCGGTAATAAATTGACTTTTTCTCCCCAGAATGATGCTAAGATACTAAAAGTAAAATATACTGCTACTACCGAAGGATATGCCACTGCTATGGCGAACAGCACATGGACAAATGCCGGTGCTATAGCTGACAGCAAAATTGTTACAATTGTTCCTGAACAAATCGGTAATGATTTCTACGCTACACTGGGTGGGACTTCCGGTTCAACAGGAATTGATGTGTACTATTACGGAGGGACTGAATGGGTAGTCAAGAGCATCGCCGTAACTACAAACCCAACTAAAACCAGTTATGTATATGGTGAGACTTTTGATCCGACTGGAATGGTGGTTAAAGCCACCTATGAGGATGCGGCAGATGACACCAAAACAAAGGTGGTTACATTAACTAGCGGCGATTATACAATTTCCCCTGCAGGACCTCTTGCAATGTCTGATGACGAGGTGACCATCTCTTTCAATGGAAAGAATACTAGCGTTGGTATCACTATGAGCAAGGCAACTCCGTCATTGACTGTAACGCCCTCAGGAACAATTAATCTTACAGTAGGTGAGAATCAGCAGCTAGCTGTTTCCGGAACAGACGGTGATATTACATATACTTCTGATGCATCTGCAATTGCTTCTGTTAGTACGCCTGGTGGACTCATTAGTGCAGTAAGCGCGGGCAATGCGACTATTACAATCTCTGCAGCCGCAAGCGCAAACTACAATTCTGCTTCAACAACAGTAGATGTTCATGTAAATGCAGCTTTGGCATTTGAGACCATCATCGTTGATGCAGATTGGGTGGCTGACCTGAAAACAGACACTGGCAATAACGCCAAATTCGTTGATGACGGACAATCAATCTGGAAAACTGATGCAACGTATGGACATACAATTCAAGATGCTACGCCAGCGACATTCTACTCTCCAATTTTTGATATGAGTGGCGTAACCGAAGGACAAATTAGCTTCAAGCACACCGGTAATTTAACCGGGAGCAGCTATGCAACACTCGGAACTGCTTATTATAAACTTAATGACGGCAGCTGGACTGAGATTGATCTCACCGCACCGACAAGTAAATGGGAGTGGGAAACCGCAACCATTGAAAGTTCTGTTTATACAGGAAAGACTATTCAGTTTAAATGGGAATCCGGTGGTATTTCGGAAAGTAAGTGGGAAATAAAAGATTTTGCCATTTCTACTAGCGCACCCAAAGTTTGGAAACTTACACCTCTCGCTAACATCACTGCATCTGATGTGTTTGTTATTGTAGGAACAACATCTACAAAATCATATGCTCTTGTAAACAATAATGGCACAAGCTCTGCACCTGCTGCCGTTGTGATTACTACCACTACTGATGGAGGTGGAAATACTATTCTGACAGAAACACCTGCAGATAATCTTAAGTGGCATATGACGGTATCTACTGGGAATTACACATTCTATCCCGGTGTTTCAGGAACAAGTTCCTGGCTATATTGCACAAATTCAAACGATGGCGTTCGAGTTGGAACTGGAACAAACAAGACTTTCTCCATTGAAGACGGATATCTCAAGAACACCGGAAATAGCCGTTTTGTGGGAGTATACACTAAGACTCCAGATTGGAGATGCTATACTTCAAAAACAGGCACTTCAAACATTGCTGGACAAACATTCTCATACTATGTTCTGCAGCCGTAATCATCAGTTTCCTATATCTTATAAATAGGCTTACTGCGGCTCCTGCGTAATGGGGCCGCAGTAACTGTTTGTATGTTTATGTACAACTGACTTTATCTCGAAGATAAGGGATTCAAACCGTCTTAATTATGCCAACCCCAGCAACTCTTCCCCAGCTTACTGACCTCTGGTTAGAGGCCAGTCTCGGCGTGTTTAACCAAGAGTCCCTTGAACTATACCGGGGACTCATGGAGACACAAGTGTTACCGTGGTTCGGGAACCGGACGGATATCACAAAGGAAGAAGTCTTAGCCTTCAGAGAGGCAAAACTTGCGCAAGGACTATCGGAAAGCGCCCTGTTTATTATGTGTCGGGTGCTGGGGAGGATACTTGACTATGGCGCCGGACACGGGCTATGCGTAGAACCGGGCTGGAACCTTTCGTTGCCTTCGCCGAAGAAGAAGTGGGGAACGGTGATTCTTTCTCCGGAGGAAGAGCATCGGCTATCGGCCTTCCTAACAGAGGAGCCTTGCCCAATGTACCTTTGTCTTTTCCTAATGCTAACCACGGGGATGTCTGTCGGAGAAGTCCTTGGAGCTAAATGGAAGGACGTTTCCATCAAGAGAAACTATGTCCGCGTACACGTCTCCCGCGGCCCCATGCTCTCAAGGAAGCGCAAAACACGCAAAGTTCCCATCGGTGAGAGACAGCGTATATATCTCCGGAAGATGATGGCCGATGACGAGTGCTACCTCTCCAGCGGCACGACCAAGCCGCGCCAAAGGTCTTCTTTGGAGAACCGTTGGCGTAAGGTCAATGATTACCTCCTATTGCCATTCATGTCCCCGACCGACCTTCGGCACACCTTTGCGGTGCGCAAGATAGAAGCCGGAATGGGGTATGCGCAACTGGCATCGTGTTTGGGCGTAGAAAACGGTCAAGGCTTTCGGTCCTTCTATCGGGAACTAGTCACTCCGGAGATTAGAGAACGCCTTGAACGTGAGCGCTTCGAGGCCCGCAAGGAACGCATAGCCCCCGAGCATGTGAACAAGGGGCCCCGTGACGAGGATTCTTCCGTCTACAGGCAAAAGATCGCATTACGCAGGACTGAACTCCAGCGGGAACTGGAGGCCCTGGAGGGAGATTTGGCCATTATCCGCACCCTCCGTAATTCCGATTGCGTGCAGGGTGCAAATCGCCAGGGCCTATATTCCTTCATTGAGAAGGTCCTGGGGGATGATAAAGACGGCCAATATCTGGTAGAATACCTACGCTGCAACATGCGTGTGGCAGACATGCCTTTATTGAAGAAAACCACCGTCCAGGCCATCCGCCGTAGGGTGACGCATGGATTCGAAAAGCTTTCGGCCCGTCTGGATGAAATCTACGCCGTAGAAGGCTACGACGTGCTGGGAATGTTCAACTCCCTGTGCGATGCAGTTTTGTCCGTTGCCTCTCCGGCGGCACTCAAACGTGGGCCAAAGACTAAGGAGACAGTTGAAAGGAGGTATAAATCAGCTCTGGCGGCAATAGAGCGGATTGCCCACAATGACTTATAACACAAAAAGGGTTAAAGGCATAATAACATCCGATTCTGGGCTATTATGAATCATCGTTGTGCCTGCTGTTCGGCCGATAGGAAACAAGGACGGCACACTATAAAAAAGTATGTGTTCAGGCTATACATACACAATCTTATCGCTTAAACACATACTTTTCTCACGCTTTTAGGATGCTTATTCCAATTGCTTTACAAAAAATGATAAGTTACACCAATAATGGCTAGAGCACCAGGGCGGTATGATATATAAGGGGCGCCACGTTCGTACCGCAATCTTTCAGTATCATAAGTATATGTGTACTTCAATGCTCCTGTGTAATCAAATAGAGCTTCGGCCTCTAATGAGAAGTGACTAGATAAACGTATGGAAATGCCTACTCCTGCATCTAGGGTAGTGCTTATGAGCGCCGCCGGGAGCTGTATACAGGGGCCAAAAGATGCACGAAGATATGGTTGAAAATTTTTTTTGCCAAAGTAATAACGTAAATCTCCTTGTATAGGTACCGCAACTGGGATGCCAGATATCGTGATACTTGCTCCTGCCTGGAGACCTGCGTATAGACCAAAGTCAAACCTGTATCCGGCATTAACATATAAAGGAACATGTTCATCTGTGTTAAATCCGGTATCAAACCCTATCTGCCAATGCGGACAAGTAAATGGCTTTTTCTCCTTTAATTCAATAGTTTTTCTTTTAGTTGTTACACTCGTATTGACTTGTCCCAAGGACTGAGCGGTCATTATACTGCTCCAAAAAAAGAGCAGGAAAACACAAAAATAAGTCTTGTTTTTCATTTCTTCACAACATTTACTTCTTCAAGTGTTAAGTTCTCTTCCTTACCAAAAACGGAATAGTTTCCGCCATTCCCTATTGATTTTGCTTTCACCAATGTTTCGATATCATTGCCTGTAGCGTTCCGGAAATTGCTATAAACTGCAGGATACCCCGTTATTGTGATTTCCAATTTTCCTTCGGCGGTCGTTATTACATCTACACTCGGACAGAGAATTACGTCCGCATTATGGGCTTTTGCGGCACGACATAGCGCAACGCTTTTTAATCCGGGTATTATCTTGATTAAATCTTCCGTGACGGAATAGTTTTTTAAAAGGTCTTTTTCTGTATATGCAATACGGCCTTCCGTTACTTTTAAATCTGCCACGACGGGCATAGCCGCCACCGTTTGGAAGGGTTCCATATAACGGGCTGACGACTCCATGTAGTCAATTTCAGTTGAAGTTTTCTTTTGCGCGGTAGCGCAAACACTCCCTAGCGCCATTCCAATGAGAAGCGCAGCAGAGAATTTTAATGTGAATCTCATACTATGTGGTTTCCGAACTGCCGAGGCCCGATGCAATTCAATTTCTGTTTTTTAAAAAAAGTGTGAGCCTCATAGCCTTATTCCGCTGGAGGCTCTCGACAGCCGTGACAAGAACAAGATGATGCTCACACAGGCTATTTAAAAGGGGATTAACCCAATACGTACAGCCCATGTAAGCGTTTCACTTAGCCCTAGTCACTTGGAATTGTCGAGATTACCAGCCGGGAAAGCTACACGCTTTCAATATTTAACATTGTCGCCAAATAGCGGCACCACAAATGTACAAATTATTTTGTTAATCAAAAAGACGTGAGCTGTTTTCCACGAATTGTTCAAAAACAAAGTACATAGAGGTGATGGCTGTGGTTACACTAGAAAAATTGGTGAGATACAGAATACAAATAGCGGGGCGCATTACTCCGCTATTTTATAACCTAAAAAACATCTGTTACCTCTCAAGAGCTGGCGCCACAGAGTATCTACCACCATTATCCTTAGCCTGCCGTTCTCTATCCTTCAAGATAGCTTTATTACGTTCTAGGGCCTGTTTAAAGTGTTCTGGCGATTTTGAGTAGCTCTTCGGCAACGCCCCGGTAGGATAGACATCTTTCCAGAGAGATTCCCTCTCCTTCTCTGTTGTAAAATCTGACCACACAACCTCCAGATACTCCTTCCCATAGTAATCTTCACTGTTAAAGTGAATATAGGAGCCTATTACTAAAAACAGCGACAGGGCTGCCACTAGTGAAGCAAGAATAATCAGCCACACACGTGTCTTCTCCTCGGCCACTTTCGCTAATGCCCAGGCCGTAGTATGGTAGTGCTGATGATCAACAACTACGCGAGTGTTTTTCAATGAATCTTGCACGGCCGTTTTGATTACATCACCCAATTCACGAGTGACACCTTCTGCGATTAAGCCGCTGACCGCCGACGTATCAGGGGCAGCGCAGGGTGTCTGGCTAACGGTTTCGGCAATAGCGTCTGCAACGCGCTTAACCTCGTCAGAAGGAACCGTCGCCTTCATTCCGGTCTGGATGATTTTGGCTGAAATCTCTTGAGTCTTCTCGTTTGATTTAATGATGTTTTCGCAGGCCTCGACCAAGTCGGGGATAGCTGCAAGGCTCTCTTGGATGCCTTTCTTTTCAATACCTTCCATGGTGTTTAGAATTATTAGATTAATGAATAACGAATTGGCTTAACGTCCGATCCCCTTCCCCTTAGAGTGCTGGGATACCTTTGGCTTCATTTCTTCTTGCGCACGTTGCTCTCTGACCTTGTAGGCAGGTTTATGACCTATAACGCGTTCAATATTATTCAGAAGCTCGATATGCTCCTTTTTAGACATAATCTCTTCTGACTTTATCTGCATCCCACGTTTCTCGATAATGAAACCTTCGACCCCATCTGCAGATTCATTCAGTGTACAGGTGATTCCCTTGGCAGCAAGAGCAAAGAATGCTTCTTTACGTGTTGAAGCTGTTGTGAATACGTTCAGGACTGTGTTTTTCAAATCAACAGCGTTCAAAGCAGATGCAAGGACATCCTTCTTGGAAGTGACCATGTCAACACTCTCCCCTCCAAGTATTTTTGCTATCTCCTCAATCTCTGCTTTGTTCTTGAGGTTCTTTCGGCGGCGGGCAATCCCCTCTGCAACAGAATCCATTACTTCCGCTTCTGATTCTTTCATCTGCTTGTCTATTTGGGCTTTCTTTTCCTCTGCGGTACCGTGAGCCATGGCATTCTGGTAGTCAAAGCTTTCACAAACCTGCCTTTCGTACTGAAACAGCTGGTCGAACAGCTTCTCCCCTGTGCGGAAAAATTCTTTGCGATCAAATCCACCTTTGACCGGGCCTTTGGACGTATCACGGTGATTTGTCAAAGGGGAAATATTCTGCTTCTTACCATGCATGCCGCGACTTCTTCGGCTAATTATACCGTGGATGTGAAACTGTAAATCCCCCTTGTCGCCACGGGTGAAATGGGGCTTCCAGTATATCACAATATCAGAGTCGTCATTTATTCCCTCTCTATGGTAGTTTTTCGCATAAGCGTCTGCCAACAATTTCATGTAGATTAAGGCATTGCGGTAAACTTTCTTCTCGTCTTCACCCATGGCCAGAATCTCGGATTGCGACGGAGATACAACCAAATGGTAGAATTTTATATCATCTGGTGGGAGCCCTTTGGCATTGCCATCTATTGCATTGACGACGTCATCGTCACTAACTACTGCGCCATCAGGGTCAGTGAAGGGGATGGGCTCCAACCCTTCATTAATGCGCTGCTCATCCTCATGGTTAATATAATCAACCAAGCCACGAGCACTTCCCGTATTTTTAGTAACACCATCTACGGAACCTTTTTGAATTTTAATGTTCATATCCTCTGTTTTATCCATAATTACTCAAGATTAGATAATATTGTTAATAACTGTTTTATCCTGGCGTCCATGGACTGAACGGTTTGAAGGATCGGGTTTAGCAGAACCTTTTCTTGCTCTTTGATAAAAGCTACCACACGGTCATCCCTCTTTATTACTTTATCCAGGTTTTCGGAGATCATCTGCATCATATTAGGGGGATCCATTCCGGAAGGTACCCTGTCACCGCCGTTCTCCCGTTGATATGATTCTATTATCCTTGTTACCATTTCCCTCTGGGAAAGGTTTAGATCTTCGGCCAGCTGATTAATCTTATCTCTGGCCTCTGTAGTGACACTCACGGTAGTGTTATTTGTCTTTTCTTTTTGGCGGTTCATATTATAAGAGTTTAATAAAAGGCTTATAATCATCAGTTTAACGCGGCAACCCCCGCTGTTCGTAAACTACTGAATATCAAAGCTATTCTCCCCGGAGGGGCAAGAGGAGAACGTCGCCTAGACGTTCCCTCTTGCTCTCCTATAAGGAGACACATCCCTCGTGGGCTACTCGAGATTATCCAGGTAACCAGCCTTATCAAGGGCCTCGAACAAACGTACTTTATCGTTGCCATCCATATAACGCCAGTTGTTGCCGTCGAAAGATGCCTCTAAGTGTTTGTAGTCTGAGTCACCAGTAAACCGAATCTGATTCACAGGCTTTCCATCTACCTCAAAGGGGATGGGAATGTCTGTGTTCTTTTCGGCATACTGCTGGATTACCGGCAATACGCGGAAACGGTTCTCGTTGTCTATGGCCTCCTTAATGAGGTCGTCGATAAGCTTCTTCTCGTACACGTCAAGGAACTGCTTGTAGTAGGGCTTGTCCTCAGAGCACAGATCTTTAGCCTTAAAGGCTGCAAGGTCCCGCAGGGACCGGAGTAATGTTGGTTTGTTCATTTTGTGTGTGGGTTAATAATGATTATTTTCGGTATGACGGTGCAGAAAACCTTAGAATGGTACACATTTCTGCTATCCTGTCCATTATGCGTACTCCATAGCGTTGTTCTATCATAGCATCAGACAAATTGGTCGTTATGATGGTCGGTAATTGCTTTTCGTAACGGTACATCAGTAAAGATTGTATCGGCGTATACTCCACACCATAGACCATGCATCGTTCCGGTTCAATTCCCAGCTCGTCAATACAGATCCTAGCGGCAGTCTTGTACTCAGTATATGCCGAGGATACGCCGGATAGTTGCATTATGAAAAATTCAACCAGTCTTTCACATTTCACTGACACTATAGACGCATCCACGGCCCGGTAAAGCTGATACACTGCCTCCATGAGCGTGGTCTTGCCATTCCCGTTTGTGCCTTGAAGGAGTAGACATGAACGGTATGTAGGCCCTGTAATCCACGTTACTGTGGATTTGATTTTGAGAGCCATCTCTGTACCAGATATATCCTTGTACGGAATCCCCCTTCGCTCTACGCGATTCTTAATTGCAAGCGTTATTATGGACTCCAGCTCTTCTGAGGTGTTGTCCCTTAATCTTTCGGGGAGTTTGGCAACATTTGGGTTAAGCTTTATCGGCTCTTTGAAAGTCTTCAGGATTTCCGACATTAAGTGTTTTATTTCCATGAGTTTTTATTGTATTTTTAAGGTCGCTATTATTTACTATACGGCTGATATCTCTACCCGTCTGTTTTTCGGATGCCCCCTTTGTTGCATCTGGAGGAGTCAGAATCCCGGACACGTTCGGTGGGAGGTGGACTTCGTACAAGGAAGGCTTGCCCCGTATTTCTTGGACGGTTATCAATTTGGAAGCAACAAGCTTGTTTTTGGCATCAACAACTGAAGAATGAGAAAGACCTGTTATTTTACGTACAATAGAATTAGCAACTGCCACTGGGGCTTGTTTGTTTTTCCAAAAACCAAATATCACTGCAAACACCTCCTTTGCGGCCCCACTCAAGCCTAATGAGTGTGACATAAATGCATATATAATGGTAAACAGCTCCATAACTACCTCCTCTCCAGAAAACGGTTTAAGCTGTCGTATGTATATCTACGCTGTCCGCCAACCCAGATGGGAACTAGAAGCTCGCTTTTCCCGAGCCTGTAAAGGGTACTGTCGGAGATTCCAAGGATTTGTTTTACCTCTTCAGCGGTAAACAGATTAATATCGCCAGTTGCTTCTTTTGATTTAACCTCCAGATCCCGCTCAAACTCCTGTCTAACCTCGACCACCAACTGACGGGCGAAGAGACTCAGGTCCGCAGCTCTTAGGCTAATGATTGTGTTCGGGTAGTCCCGAAGAATGTTTGTTAATTTTGTCGTCTGCTCCATATATATTGACAATATGGTTTCGCCTCTATTGGTGCTCGTACCAGTAAGCACCTCATTTGGCGTTTGCGGCTTTTCGGGAGTCCGTGGCTGGTACTTCCATCGCCCCCTATCTTGCCGACGACAAAATTATAACCGCTTATTATAAATACCCAATAATCAGCCGATTGCAACTATTTGGCCGAATATAAAAAATAGGAGCAAATATTTGGTACAAAAAAAGCTGTCTCTATGGACAGCCATGTAAATAACTAATATTGAATGAATTCTACTTCTTATAGTCAATAATATCACCAAACTCATTGATAACCTTCTCCTGAGCGTCTTTATAATAATTATTATTATAATTACTTGTTGTTATTCCTAAAGCCGAGAAAAAATCCTTGCAGTACGATGTAAACTTCGGGACATCTTCATAGTTCATCCTTTTCATATAATTCTTTTCTTTAGAGCAATATGGACTATGATACATAATAATATCCGCTAGTTTCCCATAGTCGCGGAGCTTAAAGGAAGTTTGACTTGATTCCAATTTTTGACAAAAAACTAAAAATTTATCATCAGAAAAATCTTGTGAGAACAACTTTCTCAAAGCTATTCGATTGATTTCAAGCTGTACACTGCCTCCCATTTCCTGACTATTGTCAGTTTTGTATCGAGGTTTTTGTGGTATAGCATAGAGATAAGCCATTAGAACACTCCCTATAGGCCATATAATGAAAGTAATAAAAGCTATAGCACATATCGACAAGCATATTCTAAACCAGACATCCATTTTAGCAAGTTCACGTAGCTCAAATAACTGAAAGTACGTGTCATGATAAAAAGCAATTCCAGATAAAGCAATAAAACTAACAAAAAAGATAACAACCAATATTACTCTTGCATTCTTATGATCTAGCATTTTATTTAGCTCTGAATCAAATATTTCTCGGTTAATTTTCATATTATTTATTCTAATTTAAGTATTACTTCCTTTGCCATTTCCTCATCGATGTCACGATACCTTGCAAAGGCCCGTGAATTCTCTACATGACCGGAGATCTTAGCGATGAGGTTAGGGTCTTTGATTTCTTTATACAGATTTCCTACAAGAACCCTGCGGGCCATATGTGAAGATGCGACCTCCCAGATGGGATGTTTTTCCTCTTCACGCGTAAGGGAATTGAGTGTCGTCACAACACGGTCAATTCCAGCAAGACGAATCATCTTCTTGATGTCACGGTTGTAGTCTTGCTCACAGATGAATGGGAGCAACTTATCCCCAGGGAGATCCTTATATCTTTCCAATATCTCCACAGCCGTGGGGGAAAGAGGAACTCTAATAGTTACTGGCCTGCCCTCCTTAGTTTTCCGTGGGACATACTCTATAGCACCGTTAATCACACTGCTTTTAGTAAGTTTCATTAGGTCTCCCACGCGGCATCCCACAAAACATTGAAACACAAAAATATCTCTTTGAACATCCAGCCCTGGATTATTGGGAAATTCCGCCTTAAAAAGCTGATTGCGTTCTTCCTTCGTAAGATAAAATGGTGTTCCATATATGGCGGTGCCTATGACATAGTCGTCAAAGGGGTCCTTCACGAGGTACCCTTTCTTTTGGGCCCAACGCAGAAATGTGTGAAACCGGGACATCGTCCCTATGATGGTGTTCTGGCCTCTTGGTTTTGGAAGCCTGCACTCCGGGAAAGCGTTGAAGGCATCTTTGTATAAAGGATCTGAAATATAGGGCCTACCATCTTCACCATCGACAACGTATGTATGTTCGTCCGCCAAGAATCTTGCGAAGGACCGAAGTGTATCAGCCGAGATGGCCTCAAAACTGATTTCTTCTCCGCTGTAAATAGCATAACGGCCAAGGGCTCTGATGATTACATTATAGTGCCGTTTCCGAGAAATAGAGATGCGTTGAATCTCCACAAAATGATTGAACGTGTCAAAAAAAGCCTGCTGCCGTACGGAACGCTCTTGCTGTTTGTCTATAATATGCGCTGACGCCTTGACGTTTTCTTGCGCCAAGATTCGAGCCTGAATCAGTTTGGAAAGCCAGTCTATGGGCAGTTCTATCTTGCCACCACCATCGGCGATAAATGATTCACGGATTTCATTGGATAAAGACTCCAACTCAGCTTTCAGTTCAGACAGCTTTTTGACAAGAGCCTGTTTCTCTAGGGTATTGAACCGTGTGTTGGGTATAATAACAGTTTCTTTCTCCGGGTCCCAATACTCAGCAGGCACAAAAAGGTTTGTCTTTGCACGCACATCAAACCTTCCATGATAGAATCGGGCAAGTATCTCCTGTTTACCAGAGATTTTATCTACCTTTGTAGAGAGTTTATAGACAATATTGGCCATCGGCACTCATATTATATTCCGCATACAAAGATAACTAATTTTGCCGATTTTTGCCGACTTTTGTGAAATGTTTTGATTTTTGCCGACAACAAATGCACGGGAGAGGTTCTGTTATATAACAGATATTTAATTATTTATGCAATCAACCCCATTTAACGTCATTCAGGCTCGGTCATAAACTCGATTCCCGCTCTGGGCACGAGCAAAATCCGTAACAATCTC
>Ga0247611_10004222_pt1 | contig 20167 bp, 16 predicted proteins | sample 177DNAGHGhighgp2_FD_192422 | JGI IMG/M metagenome (GOLD analysis project Ga0247611, IMG submission 192422) | Sheep rumen microbial communities from Palmerston North, Manawatu-Wanganui, New Zealand - 1770 DNA GHGhigh gp2 | ecosystem: Host-associated > Mammals > Digestive system > Stomach > Rumen...
AGACTACCACGTTGATAGGCAGGATGTGTAAGTTCGGTGACGGGCTCAGCAGACCTGTACTAATTGCCCGATAGACTTTCTCTTAGAGAAGTATAATGCCAAATGAAGCGAGAAACTATCGATTGACTGTAACTCTGAAATATTCTCTCAAGTAACATACTGCCGTGGTTATAGCGGTGAGGAACCACCTCTTCCCATTCCGAACAGAGAAGTTAAGCTCACCATCGCCGATGGTACTGCCCCACCAGGTGGGAGAGTAGGTAGCTGCGGTTTTTCGGAAGCCCCGAAGGTCAACTGACCTCCGGGGCTTCTTCGTATATTGAGATTCACTCGGCCTTCGGCCTCGGAATGACAACTGTCATACCGAGCGAAGCGAGTGTATCTCATTAGATTCTCATTTATTTTCATTATCTTTGCAGGTTAAATGGAGAATAATCAAATTAGAGAATATATGAATAGAGTAGTAATTACAGGTATGGGTATCTGGTCCTGCTTGGGCGTTACCCTGGATGAAGTCAGAGATTCCTTATATAATGGCAAGTCCGGTATTATCCTGGATCCGGCCCGGAAGGAAATGGGTTTCCGTTCCGGCCTCACCAGCTTTGTTCCCAAGCCGGAACTGAAGGCGGAACTGGCCCGCGCACAGCGTGCCTACATGCCGGAGCCGGCCCAGTATGCCTACTGCGCCACGCGTGATGCCCTCAAGGCAGCTGGCATCGACCAGGATTATCTGGACAGCCATGAGGTAGGTCTGCTGTACGGCAACGACAGCACCGCAGACGCCGTGTACAATTCCGTGGCCAAGATCATTGCCAAGAAAGACACCATGCTTTGCGGCGCCGGCGCCATCTTCCAGAGCATGAACTCTACCGTAACCATGAACCTGGGCGTGATTTTCCACCTCAAGGGCATCAATCTCACCGTGTCCGGCGCTTGCGCCAGCGGTTCCCATGCGATCGGCCTGGGTGCCCTGCTCATCCAGAACGGCCTGCAGGAGATGGTGGTTTGCGGCGGTGCACAGGAAGTGAACATGGCCGCTACCGGTTCCTTCGACGGTATTTCCGCTTTCTCCACCCGTGAGGACGAGCCCACCAAGGCTTGCCGTCCGTTCGACGCCAACCGCGACGGTCTGGTACCGGGCGGTGGTGCCGCTACCGTGATCCTGGAAAGCTATGAAAGCGCAAAGCGTCGTGGCGCCCCCATTATTGCAGAGGTGCTGGGTTATGGCTTCTCCGCCAACGGAGACCACATCTCCTCGCCCAACGTAGACGGTCCTGCCCGTTCCCTGGAAATGGCCATCAAGCGCGCCGGTATCGACCTGAAAGAAATTGGTTATGTGAATGCCCATGCCACTTCCACGCATGTGGGCGATGCCAACGAGGCCAAGGCCCTGCTGCGCGTGCTGGGCGAAAAGACCGTTCCCATCACTTCCACCAAGAGCCAGACCGGCCACGAAATGTGGATGGCGGGCGCTTCGGAGGTCATTTATTCCATCCTCATGATGAAGAACGACTTCATCGCCGGTAACATCAACTTCGAAACCCCGGACGAGGATTCCTGCCACCTGCTCATTCCTGCTACCACCATCGAGAGCCACTTCGACACCTTCCTGTCCAACTCCTTCGGTTTTGGCGGAACCAATTCCACGCTCATCGTACGGAATGTCTAAGTCCGCGCTCATCATCGGCGCCGGACTGGGCGGCCTGCTTTGCGGCCAGCTTTTGGTACGCAAAGGGCTCAGCGTCACCGTTTTGGAGGCCGATACAGAGCCCGGCGGCATCCTGCACGGATTCACCTGGGAGGGTGCCCGCTGCGACCGGGGCTTTCACTCGGTGGGCGGCCTGGCCCCCGGCGAGCCGCTGGAGAAAATCTTCCGCCCGCTGGGCCTGATGGACCTGCCTTGGTATAAGGCCGATCCGGACGAGGGCCTGGGTTTCCTGCGGCTGAACACCCGCTCGGACTTTGAACTCTCGCATATCCTGGGGCCTTTCCGCCAGAGCACCTGGCGGCTGGAGGGCGGGGGAGACACCCTGTCCAAGGCCCTTGCCCAAGGACTGGACATCCGCTATCAGAAGACTGTGACTGCTATTGAGAATCAGGTGGTTACCTGTTCCGATGGCAGTACTTTCCAGGCCGATTTTGTTATCTCAGACCTGCATCCGCTCACCACTATGGAACTGGTGAAGGACCATGTCCGCCGGGCCTATACGCACCGCCTGAGCATGCAGGAGAACGGACCGGACATTTTCTCCGTTCACTGCCTGATGGAACCGGACTGCGTGCCTTGGCAAAGCGGCGCCATTTTCCTGGACGACAGCCTCATGATCCACTTTGACGAGCCCGGTACCAACATCCTGGAGCTCATGTGCTTCGGGGAAGGGAATCCGGAGGAAATGATTGCCCGTGCGGCAAAGCGTCTCCCCGGCCTCAAGGTACGCAAGTATCACTGCCGGATGAACCAGGGCTATGGCATCGTAAAGCATTCCAACGCGGACTTCATTGCCGCCGCTACGCCCCTTCCCTGGCTTTTCCTTACCGGCCAGAACCTGGGCTTGCACGGCATCCTGGGCACCAGTATATCGGCCCTAAACACTTGTAAATCAATCGAACCATGAAATATGCTTTAGTCACCGGAGGCAGCCGCGGCATTGGTCGCGCCTGTGTCCAGAAATTATACAGCATGGGCTATGAAGTGCTCATCAACTATGTCTCCAACGAGGCCGCAGCCCAGGAAACCCTGGCCTCCATTGACGGTCACGGGGAACTCCTGAAGTTTGATGTGGCCGATGCCGAGGCGGTGGAGTCCTGCCTCAAAGCCTGGCAGGAAGCCCATCCGGACGAGTACGTGGAAGTGCTGGTGAACAACGCCGGCATCCGCCGCGACAACCTCCTCATCTGGATGGAGCGCGAAGACTGGCGCAAAGTGCTGGATACCAACCTGAACGGCTGGTACAACGTGACCCACGTATTGCTGCAGCCCATGCTGCGGAAAAAATACGGCCGCATTATCAACATGGCCTCTCTGAGCGGCCTCAAAGGCCTTCCCGGCCAAACCAACTACTCGGCAACCAAAGGCGGTATGATTGCCGCCACCAAGGCGCTGGCCCAGGAAGTGGCCCGCAAGAAAGTGACCGTAAATGCTGTGGCGCCCGGTTTTGTCCGTACGGATATGGTGGAGGGACTGGACGAGGATGCTCTCAAGAAAGACATCCCCGCAGGTCGTTTCGGTGAGCCGGAAGAGGTGGCCGCCGTGGTGGCTTTCCTGGCTTCCGAGGGAGCCTCCTACGTAAACGGTGAGGTGATTTCCGTAAACGGCGGCCTGTACACTTAATCTTTTCAAAACATATGGATTACAGACCTTTAACCCGTGCGGAAGTAGACCAGCTCATCAGCTTTGGTTGCCGCGCGGAGGATTGGAGTACGGTAGAAACCTCGGATCCGGAATCCCTGAAGTACATTCGCAACGTGCGTTTTTCCGGAACGGTGCGCTTTGGCAAATTCGAAGCGCAGTTTACCCTTCCCGGCGGCCTGCACAAGCACGCCGGTATCCGGAACGCTACGCTGCACAATGTCACCATCGGCGATAATTCGCTGGTGGAAAATGTGACTGACTATATCGCCAACTACGACATAGGCCACGATACCTATATCGAGAACGTGGACCTGATTTTCGTGGACGGCAATTGCAGTTTTGGCAATGGGGTAGAGGTGTCCGTGCTCAACGAAACCGGCGGCCGTGAGGTGAAAATCTTTGACCGCATGAGCGCGCAGATTGCCTATGTACTGGCCATGTACCGGCATCGTCCCGGCCTGATTGCCCGGATGAACGGGCAAATTGAGGCCTATGCCCGGGAGCACAGCTCCGAGCGGGGTACCATCGGCAATCATGTGACGGTGCGTAACACCTGCATTATCAATGGGGTACGCATTGGCGACGGCACCCGGATCAGTGGTGCCAGCCGCCTGAAAAACGGCAGCATCAACAGCAATATGGTGGCGCCGGTAACCATCGGCTATGGCGTGATTGCGGACGATTTTATCATCTGCAGCGGCTCCAAGGTAGAAGACAATACCACCCTTACGCGCTGTTTTGTGGGGCAGAGTTGCACCCTGGGCCATGCCTACAGCGCCTCCGATTCCCTCTTCTTCAGCAATTGCCAGGGAGAGAACGGTGAGGCCTGCGCCATTTTTGCCGGCCCGTTCACGGTGACCCACCACAAGAGTACCCTGCTTATTGCCGGCAAATTCTCCTTCATGAACGCCGGTTCCGGCTCCAACCAGAGCAACCACATGTACAAGCTGGGCCCCATCCACCAGGGCATCCTGGAGCGGGGCGCCAAAACGGCCTCCGATTCCTATATCCTGTGGCCGTCCCGTATCGGTGCGTTCTCGCTGGTGATGGGCCGGCACGTGACCCACTCGGACACCACCAACCTGCCGTTCTCGTATCTGATTGAGCAGCAGAACAATACCTACCTTGTTCCGGGTGTGAACCTGCGCAGTGTGGGCACGGTTCGCGATGCCCAGAAGTGGCCCAAGCGTGACGGTCGCAAGGACCCGGACCGCCTGGACTGCATCAACTACAACCTCCTAAGCCCTTTCACCATCCAGAAGATGTTCAAGGGCGTACAGCTCCTCAAAAACCTGCTGTATTCCTCCGGTGAACTCTCGGACATTTACTCCTATCACAGCACCAAAATCCGCAACTCCTCGCTGCGGAACGGTATCCGTTATTACCAGACGGCCATTACCAAGTTCCTGGGCAACTCCATCATCAAAAAGCTGGAAAACCTGCCTGCAGGAGCCTCAGATGCCCAAATCCGGGAGGCCCTGAAGCCCACGGCGGCAATCGGGACAGGCTATTGGGTGGACCTGAGCGGCCTGATTGCCCCCAAATTTGCGGTGAATGCGGCGCTGGACAAGATGGAGAGCGGGGAATATACGCTCAAGGAGCTTTCGGATGCCTTCCACCAGATGCACAGCCACTATTACGAGTACGAGTGGACCTGGGCCTACGACAAATATGCAGACTTCTTTGGCTACCCGCTGGAAACCATCACCGCCGAGCAAGTGGCCGATATTGTGCGCAAGTGGGAAGACGCCGTCATCGGCCTGGACAAAGAGCTGTACGAAGACGCCAAGAAGGAGTTCAACCTGGCTTCCATGACCGGTTTCGGGGCCGATGGCAGCCGGGAGGAAAAGGAACAGGACTTCTCCGAGGTTCGCGGTGACTTTGAGTCCAATGCCTTTGTGACGGCCGTGCTGGAGCACATCCGCGTAAAACAGGCGCTGGGCGACGAACTGCTGGAGCGGCTGCGCCGCTAATAGACGGTTCTGCGATTGTAGGCCTTCAGTGCGCCTCTGAGTAGCATCAGAGCTCGCTGAAGGTCTTCTTTTTTAAGGACATACGCCAGACGCACCTGGTTGCGGCCCAGGTCCGGATTGCGGTAGAAACCGGCGGCCGGGGCCATCATCACGGTTTCCCCGTCCAGGCGGAAGTCCGTGAGGCACCATCGGCAAAAATCCTCGGCATCGGCCACGGGTAAACTGGCTACGGTGTAAAAGGCGCCGTGCGGCATAGGGGAGTATACGCCCGGAATGCTGTTCAGGCCCTTGATAAAGAAGTCCCGGCGCTCTTTGTACTCGTTGTAGCACTGTTTGGAATACTCCTCTGTTCCCTCGATGGAAGCGTCTGCCACCAGCTGGCCCAGCAGCGGCGGGCTCAGGCGGGCCTGGCAGTACTTCATGACGGTGTCGTACACCAGGCGGTTGCGGGTGACCAGCATGCCCACGCGGATACCGCACTCCGAGTAGCGCTTACTCACGGAGTCCACCAGAATCACATGTTCCGGGATGCCCAGCGACATGGCGCTCACATAGGGCTCGTTGGTGTAAACGAATTCTCTATATACTTCATCTGCAATGAGATAGAGGTCGTGCTTAACCACCAGCTCCTTTAACTGCTGCAGCTCCTGAGGACTGTAAACGTAGCCGGTGGGGTTGTTGGGATTACACAGGAGGATGGCCTTGGTTTTATCCGTAATGGCCCGTTCAAAATCCTCCATGGGCGGCAGTTTGAAGCCGTCCTCAATGTAGGAGGTGACGGTAACTACCTTGATGCCCGCCGTAACGGCAAAGGAAATGTAGTTGGCATAGCCGGGCTCCACCATAATCATCTCGTCGCCGGGGTTCATGCAGGCCAGAAACGCGAACAGAATGGCTTCTGAGCCGCCGCTGGTAACGATGATATTCTCCGCGGTGATATCGGTAATGTTAAACTTGGCGTAGTATTTCACCAGTTTCTCGCGCAGCATGGCAAGGCCCTCGGAGGGGCTGTATTCCAGCGTTTTACGGTCGATGGCCTTGAGCACGTCCAGGCCTTTTTGCGGGGTGGGCAGGTCCGGCTGGCCAATGTTCAGATGATACACCTTCACGCCCTGACGCTTGGCTTCGTTGGCCAGGGGGGCGAGTTTCCGGATGGGGGATGACGGCATTTCCAGGCCGCGACGGGATATTTGAGGCATAAATTACAGGATTCCAAGCATGCGGCTGCGGACCAGGAGGGCGGCGCCGGTAGGGGCGGCCTTCTGTTTGAGCTGCGTCAGTTTGATGGTGGTATCTTGGTTGGCGATGTTCAGGACATGGCGTTTGATGGCGGTACGGATGGGGAGCATCAGGTAATCGCCGGCGGCGACGGCTACCTTACCGCCAATCACCACCAGCTCCGGATTGAAGATGTTGATGAGGCCGGCGAGGCCCTTGCCCAGGTTGGTGCCCACCTTTTCCACCGTCTCAATGGCCAGGATATCCTCCTGCTGGATGGCGGTGAACACCTCCGTAATGTTGATTTTGCCATCGGCCTTGAACTTGCGGGCCAGGGACGATGCGCGCCCGGCGGTGAGCTTTTCGCTGATCATGCGCAACAGGGCGCTGCCGGAGGCGCCGGTTTCCAGACAGCCGATTTTGCCGCATCGGCACATTTGACCGTTGTCCAGGAGCGGGAAGTGGCCGAACTCTCCGCTATAGCCGGAGGTGCCGTAGTACAGGCGTCCGTTCAGGATCATACCCATGCCCAGTCCCCAGCTCACGTTCACGTATAGCATGTTTTTCTCCTTGAGGCCGCCGCCCAGGTATTCGCCGTAGGTCATGGCGCGGGAGTCGTTTTCCAGCACCACATGCACGTTCAGTTCCTCTTCCAGCATTTGGCCGATGGGACGGGACGGGTCAAACGAGTAATTGTTGCTGTAGCCGGTGACCGGGTTCACTCGGCCGGGCAGGGCTACGCCCACACCCATGATGCGGTTCCAGTCCAGGCCGTTCTTGTTCACGTGCTCGCGGATGCCGTCCGCAATCTTGTGTACGGATTCTTCGTTGGCCTCCATTCTGTAGAGGATACCGTCCTGGAAAGAGATGAGACCGCCTTTGAAGTCGGTGACGGCAATACTGACATGCCGGTTGCGGATGTGTACGCCTACAAAGTACCCGGCCTCCGGATTGAGACCGTAGATGGAAGGTCTGCGGCCGCCGGAAGTGCCGGACTTGCCAAGGTCTACCATGAATCCCTCGTCCATCAGTTCCCCGATGAGTTTGGTAGCCGTGGGAACGGATGCGCCGATGGCCTCGCTGATGGAGGCGATGCTGTGTTCCCCGCGCTCGATGCAGAGGAACAGGATGTTCTTTTTCAAGAGGGAGTTCTTGTTGTCTTTTTTGTCAAGGAAGGTCTCTCTCATAAGATTTTCATTTTTTCGCGGCAAATTTAAAAAATTTTTACTGAATTTGCAAATCTTCAAAAATATCTTTATTTTAATACGCGCATAATGAATGCGAAAATTTGCCTATCTTTGCATTTGCTATGTTTGTGAAACTGAAAAACTGGTTGCAGGAATTCCGCCTGTCCCTGAAAATGAAAGTGACGCTTGCCTTAAGCGCCATTGCGGTGGTCCTGCTCATGTCCAGTATCATCTCTGTACTGGAATACAGGCGCATGTCCAATTACGTCTCGGACATGATTGCGGACGATATCCGGAACATCCATCTCACCCAAAAGCTGGTAGATGCCGTGGATACCTACAATTTGCAACTGCTGGCGGTGATCGGCGACGATCACCTTTCCACCCTGCCGGACTTTGACCGGAGCGCCTTCCTGGACTATTGCGACTCTCTGCGCGCGTCCTTTGGTGCCGGTAAAACGGTTCCCATGGCAGACTCCGTGGTATATGCCTACTCGGCCTATATGCTGGCCTCCATGGAGCTGGAAGATGTCCTGGAGTCCAATTTCATCAACACGCGAGACTGGTATTTTAGCCGCCTGCAGCCGCTGTTCGGACGCATGAGAGGCTATCTGGACCGCCTGAGCACCACCATGTACATGGAACTGGAGCAAAACTCCAAGGACTTTGACCAGGGCTTTTTCCGCAGCATCATTCCCAGCGCCGTGGCCGTTGCCGTGGGCATTCTGCTGGTGTTCCTGCTGCTTTTCTACATCCTGGTGTATTACGTCAGTCCCATCTACCGGATGCGGCAGGCGCTGCAAGACTATCTGGAATTCCGGCGGCGCTACACCTATTCCTTCGACGGAAACGACCAGCTCTGTGAGCTGAATAATGCGGTTAGAGACCTTACGGAGGAGAACCGGACGCTGCGCCGGCGCATGGCGGAGCTCAAGGAAAAGAGGGTACAGGATGAATCTTAAGGTCATATCGCGGAATGTGGGCGTGGCGCTCCTGGTGAGTGCCCTGTTCATGCTGCTGTCGGTTTTTGTTTCCCTGGCCGATGGCGGCGATTCCGCCCTGTCACCGCTGCTGATCAGCTTTGTCATCACCTTTATCGTGGGCGTTTTCCCTTTCATTTTTGTGCGGAAAACCTCCCAGATTTCCCTGAAGGACGGGTTCATGATTATCTTTCTGTCGTGGCTGCTGTCCTTCATTTTCGGGGCGCTTCCGTACGCGCTGTGGGGCGGTCCGTTTTCGGTGATAAACGCCTGGTTCGAAAGCGTTTCCGGCTTTTCTACAACGGGTTCCACCATTCTGGAGGATGTAGAGTCCCTCCCGCGGAGCCTCCTGTTCTGGCGCTCGGCAACGCATTTTATCGGCGGTTTGGGTGTTGTGGTGTTTTTGCTTCTGATCATTCCCAACTCGTCTCCGGTGCGGCTCAGGCTCACCAACATGGAACTCTCGTCCCTTTCCCGCGACGATTACAGGAGCCGGGCCAACAAGACGGTGTATATTTTTGCGTGGGTGTACCTGGGCATTTGCGGGGCGGCGTTTGTGACGTATGTCTTATGCGGGATGCCCGTTTTTGACGCTGTGTGTCACGCGTTTAGCGTTTGTGCTACGGGCGGTTTCTCGTCCCGGAACCTGAGTATCGGCGCGTTTAATTCGCCCCTGATTTCTATCGTCACCATTGTGTTCATGTTCCTCGCGTCCATCCATTTCGGGCTCATTTTCATGGCGCTGGTGAACCGTTCGCTGCGTCCGCTGCACAACCCGGTGCTGCGGTTCTACTGCATTGCGCTGGCGGTGATTGCCGTGATTACCTCCATGTCGCTCAAGCTGCAGGGGGTGAATGATTCGTGGGGCGGGGCCTTCCTGGACGGTACCTTCCAGGTGGTGAGTTATGCTTCTACCAGCGGGTTTGCCATTGCGGACAACTCCACCTGGCCGGTGCTGCCGTGCTTTATGCTGGTGCTGGTGAGCCTGGTGTGCGGGTGCGCCGGTTCCACTACCGGTGGTATTAAGGTAGACCGCGTCATCGTGCTGTTCAAGGCCATCCACATGCAAATCCTCAAAACCTTGTATCCTTCGTCCATTTTCGAGGTACGGGTGGGACGCCGGATTCTGCACGACGAAGAAATTTATCCGCAGGTGCTCTATATTGCCATGTACTTCCTGCTGCTGGGGGGATCGGCCATCATGATCATGCTCATGGGAGACCCGTATGGGCATGCGCTGGTGGGTTCCGTGGCGTCGCTGGGCAATGTGGGGCCGTCCATCTACGATATTGGCTCCATGGGCAATTTCAATATGGAACCTGTGGGGATCAAGTTTGTGTACACGGTGGATATGTTCCTGGGTCGTGTAGAAATTTATCCGGTTTTTGCCGTGATTTCGAGTATCTTTAACCGTCGCTACTAATGGAGTTTTATCCATTTTTCCGGAAGGCGTTTCCGTATTCTCCCACCCCTTGCCAGGAGCGGCTGCTGCGGGCGGTTTCTGCGTTTTTGTCTTCGGACGACGGGGATATCCTGGTGGTGAACGGGTATGCGGGGACCGGTAAGACCACGGCCATGGCTGCTGTGGTGGCGGGCTTGGCTGCGCTGGAGATTCCGTCCGTGCTGCTGGCCCCTACCGGCCGGGCAGCCAAGGTGTTGTCGCAGTACGCGGGGCATCCGGCTTCTACCATCCACAAGCATATTTATCGGCAAAAATCGCTTAGCGCGGAGGGAGTGGGGGCGTTTACGCTCACGTTCAACAAGGCGCGGAGCACGCTGTTTATTGTGGACGAGGTGTCGCTCATTGGCCTTTCCGACGGCTTCGGGACAGGGAATTTGCTGGAAGACCTGGTGGCGTTCGTGCGGGCCGGGACAGACTGCCGGCTCATCCTGATGGGGGACGCTGCCCAGCTGCCTCCGGTGGGGCTGGATGCTTCGCCGGCGCTGTCGGCCTCGTTTATGAACGGCTTCGGGGGCGTGTCGTACGTGGAACTTACCACGGTGGTGAGACAGGCGGCCGATTCCGGGATTTTGCGGAATGCGACGGGGCTGCGGGAGCTGCTGCCTTATTCCGGCGCTTCACTGCGTTTGTCCGTTTTTCCGGACGTGAAGCGCATTTCCGGCGGGGAACTGCTGGAAGCTTTGGCGGACGCATATGGACACTATGGGGAGGACGAGGTCATGGTGCTCTGCCGCTCCAACAAACGGGCGGGCCGGTATAATGCCGGTATCCGCAGTTCCGTCCTCTATCATGAGGAGCGGCTGGTGAGGGGAGAGCGGCTCATGATTGTGCGGAACCATTATCTGGACGGTCTGGACGGGACGGACTACATTGCCAATGGCGATATGGCTAAGCTGGTGTGGATCAGGCATTTTGAGGAGCGGTACGGCCTGCATTTCGCCGATGCCTGTCTCTCGTTCCCGGACTATGGGGACCAGGAGGTAGAGATGAAGGTGCTGCTGGACGTGCTGGAGAGCGATGCCCCCTCGCTGGGGCAGGAGGCCGCGCAGGCGCTGTTCACAGGTGTGCTGGCAGACTATGCAGACCTTCCCACCAAGAAAAAGCGGTACGACGCCGTGCGCTCCGATCCTTTTTTCAATGCCCTGCAAATCAAATATGCGCACGCCATTACCTGCCACAAAGCCCAGGGCGGCCAGTGGAAGTGCGTGTTTGTGGACAACCCCTTCTGGCAGGACGAGCTTCAGGAAGAGGACCTGAAGTGGCTGTACACGGCCCTCACCCGCGCCGTGGAGCAGGTGTACCTGGTCAACTTCCGCGACAGCTTCTTTGCTTAGGCCTTTGTGCCCTCAGTTCCCTGGCTGCACGCTGTGGCCCGTTAAAGCACACCTGTCCCGTCCACCGAGCCCTGCCCCTGTGCTTTAACTGCTCTATATACAAAGTTCCCACTGGCCCACAACTCATTGATTATCAACCAAATGCTAATAATCCTCGGCGCTTTTGGAGCCGAGGATTTTCCATATTGTACTGATAATCAAACACTTACTAACCAGCATGCGCTTCGTGCTATTGTTCATGTTCCAGCAAATACTTCCGCCAGAAATCCCGATTGGCCTGGGTAAAGTGTCGGCCCTGGTAGCCGCGGTAACCGTGCATGCCGTCCGGGTAAATCATGAACTCGAAGCGGGCGCCCTGTTTGTGCAGTACGTCAATCAGCTGTAAAGTATTCTGGAAGTGGACGTTATCGTCCCCGGTTCCGTGCGTGAGCTTGAGCATGACGGAAGTATCGGCAGTGCCCACCTTGGCGGGATAAGCGGCAATGCGGTTTACCACCGCCGTCTTTTCATACCCTTCCGCGTTGTCCTCCAGTGTGGACATGAAGCGCTCCGTGTAGTGGCTGTCGTACAGGCGCCAGTCGTACACGCCGCCGCCGGCGATGCCGTAATGGTAGGCATCCGAAGCCGTTGCTACAAGCAGTGCCGTCATGGTGCCGCCAAAGCTAAATCCCTCTACGCCAATCTTTTCCGGCTTTACATACGGCAAACTCTGGAGCCAGCGGGCCCAGGCCACAAAATCGGCCACTTCTACCGTAGAAAGCTGCTTGTAGATGGCATCCGTTCCGGCACGGCCGTTGTGCCCGGCGGCGCGGCAATCGGCAATGAGCTGGATGATGCCGTTCCGGTAATACCAGTCGTAGCGGGAAGCGGGCACCCAGCGGTCGTTCACCAGCGGCGTGTCCGGACCGCCGTAAATATCCACGTGCACCGGGTAACGCTTAGCCGGATCGAAGTCCTTGGGATAGTAGATGATGCCCGGCAGTTCCAGCCCGTCCGTGACGATGCTGACCAGCTCACCCAGAGCCCCTTCCTGCGCCGCCGGGAAGGCAGCCACCGTATAGCTGTGCGCGGGTTTCCGCGTTTCCTGCAGACGGAGTTCGTACGGGGTGTGCAGGTTGGACACCAGGCTCAGGAAGTACTTCCCGTCCGGCGAGAAACTGACATCGGCCACATCCAGCGACGGATCCGTAAGGGCGGTAATTTGTCCTTTGGCCGATACTTTATATAGCGCGCTACGCACGCGCGCGTCACGTTCGGCGGTGAAGTACACGCTGCCGTCCTTGTCTGCGCGCACCAGGCCGATGCGCCAGTTGGGGCCGTCGGTGAGGCGTTTGAGCGTAGTTCCATCGTAGCTGAGGAAGTAAATTTGCTGCCAGAGGGTCTCAAAGCTTCGCACCATGTACAGGCCCTTATCGTCAAAGAGCATCTCACTCATCCAGTCCAGCCAGGTGGGGACTTCCTCGTGATAGATGATTTTTTTATCCCCGTCGATAGCGTTAACCGCATATAAATCAAGTGTTTGCTGCTTGCGAGGCATACGGGCCACATAGAAGGTTCTGCTGTCTGCGCCCCAGAAAGGGATGCCAAAATATTGGTCCTCTTTTTCGTTGAAATCGGCCCAGGTGAGGTTGCCCTGGAGGTCCGCGAAGCCAATCCGGACGTCCGGGTTCTTTTCACCCACCTTGGGGTAGTGCGTTTCGCGAAGCTTACCATCCTGACCGAAGGGTGAATAGATGGGAAACATGGGCACCTGGGTGTCGTCAAAGTGGTAGAAGGCCAGTTTTTGGCTGTCCGGGCTCCACCAGAAGGCACGATACTGGGACGGTCGGCCCAGGATTTCCTCGTAATAGACCCAGCTGGCGTAGCCGTTCATGACGGTCCGGGTGCCATCGGTAGTGAGCTGTGTTTCTTTTCCGCTGGCGATGTCCACCACCCAGAGGTTGTTCGCGCGCGTGAAGGCGAGCTTGGTGGAATCCGGGCTATAGGTGAGGTTCACCGCACCTTCCGGCTGGAGGGGAAAGTCTGCGAACTTTTCCGGCGCGTTCACGCCCGCGGTCTTGCTGAATTTCTTGCCGACGGTGATGGTATAGCCGTCCGCGTCCGTAAAAGAGCCGTCCTGCGAGAAGGCTATTTCCCTGTTATTGAGCCATTTGTACGCGCGCGGGAAGTCCTGCGCCTGGACAGTGAGGGCGCTAATGGCCAGCGCCACGATGAGGATTTGTGTTTTCATGACCCTAAAGGTAGTGAAAAAAATTGGTTAAAGCACAAGACCAGGGCGCTGAGGTAGTTCTGGAGGGGGTGGGTGTGCTTTAACGGGGGTGAAAAGGAGGCGTTAAAGCACAATGCCATGTCGCTGAGGTGGTTCTGGAGGGGGTGGGTGTGCTTTAACGGGGTGTAAGGGAGGCGTTAAAGCACAGGACCAGGGCGCTGATGCGGTTCTGAACGGGGCAGGTGTGCTTTAAGCAGCGGTGGAAGTTGCAAAAGTGGGGGAAAAAGGGTAAATTTGGCGTTAAGATGGTACAACAGGACTATATATGGGATCCGCTGCGGAAAAAAAGTGTGCGGAATACGCCGGAGGAGGCGGTGCGGCAGTGGTTTATCTCGGTGCTGCACGAGGGGATGCACATCCCGGAGCACATGATGGGGAGTGAGGTGGCGCTCAGCCATGCAGGGAAGGAGTACCGGGCCGATATTGTGGTGTACAACCGCCAGGCGCAGCCGCTGATGATTGTGGAGTGCAAGCGGCCGGAGGTGCCGCTGGACCAGTCCGTGGTAGATCAGGCACTGCGGTATAATAATGAATTGAATGTGAGGTATATAGCCATAACGAACGGCCTCAAGACGTTCATCTTTGAACGTACGGCCGATGGCTGGCAGTTTATGCAAAACGCCCCGCTGTGGGAAGAGATGTTATGACGATTACGGAAGGATATTTGGAGCATCCGTTGTTCCACCTTGTGAGTGAAACGGCCAGGGAAGTGGGCGTGCGGGCATTTGTGATTGGGGGGTATGTACGGGACTGCTTCCTGGGGCGGGCGAATAAGGACATTGACATTGTGGTGGAGATGCCCGGTCAGGTCGGGCATGACGGAGTGGTGCGCCCCGGGATTCTGCTGGCAGAGGCGATTGGCAAAAAGTGCCATGCGCGGGTGAGTGTATTCAAGAATTTTGGGACGGCCATGCTCAGGTATCACGGGATAGAGGTGGAGTTTGTGGGCGCGCGGAAGGAAAGCTATCACCGGGACTCCCGGAAACCCATCGTGGAGGACGGTACGCTGGAGGAAGACCAGCTGCGTAGAGACTTTACTATCAATGCGATGGCTTTCTCACTTCAAGCAAAGGATTATGGTGCGCTGGTGGACCCGTTCGGGGGCATCAAGGACCTCGCGGCGGGCATTATCCGAACTCCGTTGGAGCCCGAACAAACCTACAGCGACGACCCGCTCCGCATGCTCCGGGCCATCCGTTTTGCGGCGCGGTTGAGTACCGACGAGCGCAAATTTACCATCGTCCCGGAAAGCCTTGAGGCCATGAAAGTCATGGCCGAACGCCTGCAAATCCTCTCCAAGGAGCGCATCGTGGAGGAGCTCAACAAAATGCTCCTGACAGACCATCCGGCCATGGCGTTCGAGCTCATGGAGCAGACCGGCCTCCTGCAACAGTTCCTGCCGGAACTGAGCCGCCTCAAAGGCGTGGAAACGGTTGACGGTAAGGGACATAAGGAGAATTTCACCCACACGCTGCAGGTGGTGGAAAACGTGATACGCTTCGAAAAAGAAGCCATTGCAGAGGGCCGATTAAGCGACTACGACCCGGACGGCAACGCAACGCCCCGCACGGAGCCGTACCTGTGGCTTCGCTGGGCGGCGCTCCTGCACGATATTGGCAAGCCCATCAGCAAACGTTACGTGGCGGGGCAGGGCTGGACCTTCCACGGGCATGAGGTTACCGGCGCGCGCCTGGTGCCCAAAATCTTCGAGAAGCTGCGCATGCCGCTGAACGAGAAGATGAAATACGTGCAAAAGCTTGTGAATCTGCACCTTAGGCCCATCGCCCTGGTAGACGATGAAGTCACGGACAGCGCGGTGCGCCGCCTGCTCTTCGACGCGGGCAATGACATCGACGACCTCATGCTCCTGTGCAATGCCGATATCACCTCCAAGAACCCGGCAAAAGTCGCGCGCCTCAGGCGCAATTTTGAGCTGGTGAAAGAGAAGATGGTGGAGGTGGAAGCCAAGGACAGCATTCGCAACTGGAAGAATCCCATCACCGGCGATTACATTATGCAACTCTTTGGTATTGAGCCGTGTAACATCATCGGCCAGCTCAAGGAAATGGTGAAAAACGCGGTGTTGGACGGGGAAATCCCGTATTCTTTCGAGGCAGCGGATGCGTACATGCGGGAAAAGGCCCGGGAATGCTTTGGGCTGGAGCCAAAATGATTGACAAATACGTCACATATCTCAGGGATGTCCGGCGGTACTCGCCCCGTACGGTGACGCTGTACGGGGATGCGCTGAGGGCGTTTGCCCAGTGGGCCCAGACCCCTGGTCAGGCCGGAGGAGTCGTTGACCATCTCATCCCGTCGCGGATAAGGGAGTACGAGGGGCATCTGATTGATACGGGCCTTAAGCCCAGGACCGTGCACCTGCACATGAGCGCGCTCAGCGGCTTTTGCGGCTTCCTGATGAAGGAGGGCGTGCTCAAAAGCAATCCCGCAAAGGCGGTGAAGCGGCCCAAAATGGAAAAACGCCTGCCGGAATACTATACGGAGCAGGCTATGGATACCTATCTCACGGAAAGCGCCCATGAGGCCGATACCGACGAACTTCAGGTCCTGTTGAGCACCGCGCCCGGCAGCAAGCTGGCCAAGGAACTCTACAACCGAAGGCTCAGACGCCTCATTGTGAGCATCTTATACACCTGCGGCATCCGGCGCGCAGAGCTCATCGGCCTGCAAATCCAAAGCGTGGATACCGGTCGCAGGACCCTTCGCGTACTGGGAAAAGGGGATAAAATGCGAGAAATTCCGCTCATTCCTTCGCTACTTCAAGAAATTTCGCTATATTTACGTGCAGCTAGTTTCATGGTGGGGAAAAGACCTGCCAACGCTCCGCTCCTGGTAACGGACAAAGGCCGTGCCCTTTATCCGGAATTTGTGGACCGGGCGGTGAAAGCGGAACTGCAAGGCCAAAGCGGCATCACCGGGAGGAAATCCCCCCACGTGCTCAGGCATTCCCTGGCCACCGCGCTGTTAAACGAGGGAACAGACCTGAATGCCATTAAACAGATGCTGGGCCACAGCAGTTTAGCGGCCACAGAGGTATATACCCACAACTCCGTGGAACGGCTCAAAGCACAATACATGAACGCCCATCCAAGGGCAAAAAACGAAGACCGCAATGATTAACGTTAAGTCCCTCAAGTTCAACGCAGACGAGAAGCTGCTGGACTACATTGACAAAAAAGTTGGAAAAGTAGAGAAGTTCTTCGACAACATGGGTGATATCGATGTCACCTTAAGCCTCCTGCCGGACGCAGAGAACAAATGCGTCAAGCTCCAGACCCACATTCCCGGTGAGGACATGGTCATTGAGCGCCAGGCACATACCTTCGAGGAAGCCGTGACGGAGGCCGCCGATGCCCTCAAGGAAAAGATTGTGCGCGCCAAAGAGAAAAAGTTCGCAAAATAGTGGCTGCCAAAGGCTACATCGAGACCGATAGGCAGGTCAAGAGCATACTTGAAGATGTCCGCAGTGGCATCTTCAAGTCTGTTTATCTGCTCATGGGCGAGGAACCCTATTACCCGGAGCTGGTGGCAGGCGCCATCATCGACAATTGCCTCCAGGACTGGGAAAAAGACTTCAACGAAACCATTTGCTACGGGGCCGATGTCGATGCAGACACCGTCATCACGGCCGCCCGCCGTTTCCCCATGATGGCGGACCGGCAGCTGGTGGTGGTGAAGGAAGCCCAGCAAATGAAGGGCCTGGAGGAACTCTCCCTCTACTGCCAAAACCCGCTGGAGAGCACCGTGCTGGTGATTCTGATGCACGGCGCATCGGCCGATAAACGTAAGGCGCTGTACAAGAGCGTCCTCAAAACGGGCGTCATTGTGGAGTCGCTGCCCCTCAGGGACTATGAACTCCCGCAGTGGATTCAAGCGTACTATGAAGGCCGCGGGCTGCGCATCCATCCGGAGGCGGCCCTGCTCCTGGCAGAGAGCGCCGGCACGGACCTTGGAAAAATTGCCGTAGAAACGGAAAAGCTCCTGAAAAACCTGCCGGAAGGCGTGCAGGAAATTTCCGTGGCGGATGTAGAAAAAAATGTGGGCGTGAGCCGCCAGTACAGCGTATTCGAACTCACCAAGTGCCTGAGTTTCAGGGATGGTGCCAAGGCGCTCAAGATTGCCGCCCACATGGGGGAGGCGCCCAAATTTGCCCTTCCCATGGCCGTGGCGCCGCTGTACAACCATTTTTACCGGATCCTGAAATACCATGCCCTGCTGGAAAAAGGCCGCCCGCAGCCCGGGGAAGCCGCGCGGGTCCTGGGCGTGAATCCCTATTTCATGAAAGAGTACGACGCTGCCGTGCGGAATTACCCGCTCCAGCGCTGTAGCAACGTGATTTCGCTCCTGTGCGAGTACGACTACAAAGGCAAGGGCGGAGACGCCGGCGAAGCCACGCCCGCAGAATTGCTCACGGAACTTGTGACTAAAATTTTAAATTACTAATGGCAATAATAGAAGTAAAGAACGTAAGCAAAACCTTCGGCCCCAAAGTGGCACTGGACAACGTGTCGATGGAAATCCCGGAGGGCAAAATCTTTGGCCTGCTGGGGCCCAACGGGGCGGGGAAGAGCACCCTTATCCGCATTATCAACCGCATCACCATTGCCTCGGAAGGGCAGGTGCTTTTTCAGGGACACCCCATCACGGAGGCGGACGTGGCCCGCATCGGCTACCTGCCGGAAGAACGCGGCCTGTACCGCAAAATGAAGGTGGGGGACCAGGCCATGTACCTGGCGCAGCTCAAGGGCATGAGCGCCCGTGAGGCCGCCGTAGAGCTTAAAAAATGGTTCGTCCGTTTTGACATTGCCGATTGGTGGAACAAGAAGGTGGAGGAACTCTCCAAGGGTATGGCCCAGAAGGTGCAGTTCATCACCACGGTGGTGCACAAACCCTCGCTCATGATCCTGGACGAGCCTTTTTCCGGCTTCGACCCGGTGAACGCAGACCTTATCCGCAAGGAAATTCTCCGGCTCAAGGAGGAAGGGGCCACCATCATCCTTTCCACGCACGACATGGAGTCGGTGGAGGAGCTTTGCGACAATATCGCCCTCATTAACAAGGCCAAGCTGGTGGTCACCGGCGGTACGGAGGAAATCCGCCGGCGGCACGGGGAGGACAACGTGGAGATTGAGTACACCACGGACACCCTGGAGCGCAAGGCCATCGTGGTACCCCGCGCAGAGGCCAATGCCAAGCTGCAGGAGCTTATCGACAAAGACATCCGGATCAATTCCTTCAAGGAGGTGATTCCCCGGATGCGCGACATTTTTGTTAAACTGGTAACGGAGGAGGCATAAGCGTATGAATTTTCGAAAGTTAGGAATCGTCATTGAACGGGAATACCTGAACAAGGTCAAGAAGAAGAGCTTCCTTCTTATCACGTTCCTTACGCCGGTGCTGTTTGCCGGTATCGCCATTTTGCCGTCGCTCATCATGATGGGCACCAAGGAGGCCGCCAAACAGGTGGGCGTGGTGGACCATTCCGGCATTGTGATGCCCTACCTGGAAAGCGGGGAAGTGCTGGAATACAAGGATTTAGGGGCCGATGTCGACGTAGAATCCATCAAGGCGGACCTGAAAAAGGCCGATATCGACATCCTGCTTACCATTTCTCCGCTGGATCCGGAAACCAAGAGCGTGACGGCCGATACCTACTCGCTCAAGCCACTGGGCATGGACAGCGGGAGCGGGATTGAGCGCCGCATCAACGACGCCGTGGAGGCCTATCGTATTGATTCTTACGGGATTGACAACTTGGAAGAGATTATGCACAGCGTCAAGTCCAACGTGCATGTGCACAACTATACCATCTCCGAGAGCGGAGAGGAAAGTATTTCGGAATCAGGCGTTTATATGGCCATTTCCATGATTCTGGGCATGGCGCTCTATATGTTTATCGCCCTGTTCTCCGGCATGGTGATGAGTTCCGTCATCGAGGAAAAGAGCTCGCGCGTAGTGGAGGTGCTGGTGTCCAGCGTCAAGGCTACGGAGCTCATGTTCGGCAAAATCATCGGCGTGGCGCTGGTGGCCCTGACGCAGTTCCTGCTGTGGATTCTGCTCACGCTGCTGCTGCTGGCGGTGGCGGCCGGTATTATCGGCAAGGACAAGATGCTGGGCATGCTGCAGGACGATCCTTCCTCCGAGATGGTGACCCAGATGGCCCCGGGCATGGACGGCACAACGCTGGATCTTTCCGCCCTTACGGACACCACGGCCGTTGCGGCTGCGGAACCTACGGGTATGCAGGCCATTACAAGCACCCTTGGCAACCTGAACCTGGGCCAGATCCTGCTTTCGTTCATTTTCTACTTCATCTTTGGCTATCTGCTGTATGCGTCGCTGTTTGCGGCCATTGGCAGTTCCGTGGAGAA
>Ga0247611_10004223_pt1 | contig 20167 bp, 21 predicted proteins | sample 177DNAGHGhighgp2_FD_192422 | JGI IMG/M metagenome (GOLD analysis project Ga0247611, IMG submission 192422) | Sheep rumen microbial communities from Palmerston North, Manawatu-Wanganui, New Zealand - 1770 DNA GHGhigh gp2 | ecosystem: Host-associated > Mammals > Digestive system > Stomach > Rumen...
TGCCAGCCTCGTCAAGTGCCTTTATGTCCTCGATGCAGCTCACGCCGCCGCTGGCTATCAGATGCAGGGTGGGGTATGCCTCCATCACTTGCTTGTAGAGACCGATGGCAGGTCCTGCGAGTGTGCCGTCTTTCGATATTTCTGTACAGAGCACATTCTTTACGCCAGCCTCTATGTATTTGCGCAGGAAGGGCAGCAGGTCCTCTTCGGAATCCTCCTTCCAGCCATTGATGCTGATTTTGCCGTTACGGACGTCGGCTCCCAGTATCAGACGCTCTGCTCCGTATTTATCGAGCCAACTGATGAAGAGGTCGGGATTAGTAACGGCTACGGAACCTATGGTCACCATCTGTGCTCCGGCTGCGAATGCCTGTTCTATGTCCTCGTTGGTCTTTATGCCTCCTCCGAAGTCCACTATTAGGTTTGTTTCGGATGTTATGCTGCGCAGTACGGCGCTGTTCACGATGTGACGACTCTTGGCTCCGTCCAGGTCCACCATGTGCAGGCGGCTGAAGCCGAGACGCTCGAACTCGCGAGCCATCTCCAACGGCGAACCATATACAGTCTTCTGGTCGTAGTCGCCTTTGGTCAATCTCACGCACTGACCTTCAATTATGTCTATGGCAGGAATCAGCTCTATCATTTATCTAATTACGAATTACGAGTTACGAATTACGAGTTACAATTCGAGGAAGTTTTTGAGGATGCGTTCGCCCACACTGCCGCTCTTTTCAGGGTGGAACTGCGTGGCATAGAAGTTGTCGCGATGCAGGGCTGCGCTGAAGGGCACTATGTAGTCGGTGGTGGCTGTTGTCCAGGGGCATTCTGGCACATAGAAACTGTGCACAAAATACACGAACTCGCCTCCCTCGAATCCCTTAAATAATCCTTCACCCTTCACCCTTAATCCTTCACCCTGCGTGAAACGCAGCTCATTCCATCCCATGTGAGGCACTTTGTCCTCGTGGCGTTGGGGCTGGAAACGACGTACATCCACATCGAATATTCCCAGACAGTCTGTGTCGCCTTCTTCCGAATGGCTGCACATCAGTTGCTGTCCGATGCAAATACCCAGTATGGGCTGCTTCAGCGAGCGAATGACTTTGTCCAGTCCGCTACGCTGCAGTTGTTCCATAGCCTGTCGTGCCTCGCCCTGTCCAGGGAACAGCACTTTGTCGGCACTGGCAATGCGTTCGGCATCGTCTGTCAACACAGGACTTATGCCTAAGCGTTCGAGGGCATGAATGACGGAGTAAACATTCCCCGCCTTATAATCTACAATGGCAACTTCCACTTTTACTTTTTACTTTTTATTTTTTACTTTTCTCATTTACCGCCTTCTCCGCCATCACCCAGTTGGTGTTTATGCTGAACGGGGTTATGCAGTCGGGGTCGTTGATGAAGGCATCGGTAATCTCGCGGTCCTGATTCTCGAACATAGGATTTTCGTTGCAGGCACGCCAGAAGCGCTTCATGATGTCCTTCTGTGCCGAATCGCTCGATTTCTGTGCCTTGCCCAGTTCGCGAAAGTACGAGATGATGAAGTTGTTGAGAGCCAGAGCCTGACGGTCGAGCATATCGGCCTCCACTGGACCTCCCTTCTGCTTTATTGCCGTTGTGCACAGAAACTGCATAGCGGTGTACTTGAATTGTGACACAGCTGTCAGGAAGGAGTCGGCTCTTGGGTCTTCGAGCACCAGTTTGGCGTTGTTCACCACTTGGTTGAACACTTCCTGTGCCTTGATGTTTCCTGTGGAGATTATTCCCATCAGGGCGATAATCAAAATCTTTCTCATATATCTCTCTAAACTTTCAATTTTCAATTTTCAATTATCAATTGTCAATTTTACGCAGCGTCAGCCTCTTGCTGATGCACGGTGGCAGTTCCTCCTGATAGTGAGTCACCATCACCAGTGTTTTGTTCCTGCGCTGGCAGAATGTCTCTATTATCTCCTTCACACGGGCGCGGTTCTTGTTGTCGAGACCGTGCAGAGGTTCGTCCAGTATCAGCAGCTCTGGGTCTTTCACGAAGGCACGAGCCAACAGGCACAGGCGCTGTTCGCCGCTCGACAGACTGAGGAATGTGCGGTCGGCCAGTTGTTCTATGCCGAATACGCGCATCCAGTCGGTGCATTGCTGACGCTGTTCTGGGCGAGGTCGCACGTAAAGTCCTACGGAGTCGCTCAGTCCGCTTGCCACGATGTCTATGGCTGGAATGTCCTTCATGTAGGCACGATGCATCTCTGGGCTTACATAGCCGATGTGGCGCTTTATCTCCCAGATGCTCTCGCCTGTGCCTCTACGATGTCCGAAGAGTTCGATGTTGCAGGCGTAGCCTTGTGGATTGTCGGCACATACGAGGCTGAGCAGTGTGCTCTTGCCCGAACCGTTGCGTCCTTCCAGTGCCCAGCGTTCTCCCTCGCGGACTGTCCAGTCGAGGTGTGACAGGATGGTGCGTTCGCCGTAGCGGATGCTGACATCGTTGAAGCGCAGTATCTCGCCTCCCTGTTGTGGGTAGAAGGGGATTGCCGAGAGGTCCTTCTCAGGCAGTCCTATTATCCAATCGTGCAGCTCTGCGGACAGCATGTGGCAGGGTAGTGGCTTGCGGCTTGCGATGTATTCCTCGCGAGTCGTCTTTTCGCCCACCAGCAGGTCTTCTACAGGCAGCACATGAGTAATGAACGTAGGGATGTAGTCGGTCTTCGACAGCACCAGTATCAGCGTCATTCCTTCCTCGCGGATTAGCGTTTCGAGCGTGGAGGTCAGCAGTTGGCGGTTTTCTACGTCGAGACCGATGAAGGGGTTGTCAATGATGAGCACGCGAGGCTTCGAGCGGAGAGCCTTGCCGAGTTGGTATTTACGCATCTCGCCGCTTGAGAGGGCTATGATGGGTTTACCGTCAACGCGTGGCATCTCGTCGTCTATGTCGTGCTGGTTCCAGCGCTGCTGGTAGTAGTATGTGGCGTCCTTGTCGCCGTATGAGTCGCGGAAGGCTATGTATCGGAGATTGTCGCTCACCAAAGGCTGTGCATCGGGTCCGAAGTCGTAGTGTACCTCGTTCTGCAGCAAGGGGTAGCGACCTGTCATGATGTCCACCAGTCGGCTCTTGCCTGCGGCGTTGTCGCCCACAATGGCTACCTGTTCGCCCTCAGCGATGCAAAGTTCGACAGGCCGAGCCATTCTTTTGTCCGGATGGCGCGTTACCCCTCCTGTTATTTCAATAACCTTCCTCACTCTCTAATCCGTTCTGCATTTTTTGTTGCAAAATCTTTCCACGAACGGTAGCCGGCAGTGCTCTGCGGACGACTCATCTGCATGAAGTGACAGTAAGCAGCAGCCAGCGCGTCTGTAGCATCGAGGTGCTGGCGCATCTGTTCTTCGTCGAGTTTCAGTATGCGTTGCAGCATTCCTGCCACTTGTTCCTTCGAGGCACCTCCGTTGCCCGTCAGCGCCATCTTTATCTTCATGGGAGCATATTCGTGGATGGGCACATCGTGCTCGATGGCTGCTGCTATGGCAACACCTTGAGCGCGTCCCAGCTTGAGCATCGACTGCACGTTCTTGCCGAAGAATGGGGCTTCGATTGCCAGTTCGTCGGGCAGGTATTCGCTGATGATGCCGCTGACGCGTTCGTAGATGTGTCCCAGCTTCAGGTATCCGTCCGTCATCTTGTGCATATCAATGACTCCCAGTGCCACAGCCTCGGCCTTCTGACCTACTGCTCGCAGCACTCCGTACCCCATCAGGTTCGTGCCTGGGTCAATGCCCATTATTATCTTCTCAGCCCTCACTTTTCAATCTTCAATTTTCAATTTTCAATCTTCTCCATGATTGTACTGAATCCCACGATGCGCCCGTCGAACATCTTTGTCAGTTCCTCGCCCAGTGTAGCCCCCTGCTGGGTGTACCATTTGTGGAGCAGGGCAGTCGATTCCACTTCGAACTGCAGACTGAAGCATTCCGTTTCCTGGTCGTGGTGCGACAGGATTCGCAGCAGGCGCGGCTCGCTCAGCAGTCCGTGCTCCACCACTCGTGGCACCATGCTCTCCATTGCCCATATCACGAAGTTGCGTGCATCATCCTCGGGCATTGTGTAGGTCGTGTTGTAAACAATCATTCTACCTTCGCATTTTACTATTGGGCGCAAAGATACAAAAAATTCCCGACATACTCGCACGCGCGTGTCTTAATATTTGTAAAAACACAAAAAACTCCCGTACTCATCTCGAATGCCGGGAGTCTTTTTCTCATTTTCGGAGGCTCTACGGCTTGTGGGCATAAGACCTGGGTCTTGTTGCCATAAGACCTGCGTCTTATCGATATAAGACGGTAGGGCTTTCAATTCTGCCAATCCCCCTGCCAATCCCCCTGCCAATTTTACAAAAAGACACAGTATCGCAGTATCGCAGTAACACAGTAACATTATGGATAATGAGATGTTCTTACTGCAGTGTGTGCTATGCTATATTATATATTATTATATATATAATAATATATAATATAAAATAAATACTTATAAAATGTAATTATATTCACATTGTCTTTACAAGTAGTAATAACACAAAAGATACTGTGATACTGTGTTACTGTGATACTATGTGTGTACTTCCCTAGAAATAAATACTGCATCGGTCTTGGTATTCTCGTAGTTTCTCCGTATCTCTGACCCAGTTTGCAGGAGCCTTCGGAATAAATAATAAATAATAAATGATAAGCGAGGCGGCGGCTCGGGTCGCTGCTTTGCTTTAATTCTTAAACTTCCTAAACAAAGGCAGGATTAAACCTTATGTGCTTTGCGGTTTCAAATATATTGATTATCTTTGTGAGCAATTAGAAGAAAATATGACTATGAAAAGAAAGACTCTAATCATTGCGATAGCCGCCGTTCTGACCTGCGGCTTTACCATGCAGACAAGCATCGTGCGCGCTGCAAACAACGTGGTGGCAGCAGCAGAGAAACAGGCTGAAATTCAGTTCGATACCTTGCGCATCAACCTCGGTACATTCTCTGTAAAACAGGGAGAGCAGAAGTGCTCGTTCGTGTTCACTAACGTGGGCACAGCACCGCTGGTCATCAATCAGGCCTTTGCCTCGTGCGGATGCACTGTTCCTACCTATACCAAGGACCCTGTGAAGCCAGGCGGGAAGGGACAAATCGATGTTACATACAACGGAAAAGGCAAGTTCCCTGGTCACTTCACAAAGGTGATTTCAGTGCGTTCGAATGCCAAGACGGAGATTGTTCGCCTGACCATCGAGGGAAATATGACGGAGTAGAGGCCCCCCCGGCCCTCTTCAGGGGGAGGGAATTGATAATTGACAATTGAAAATTGATAATTGAAATACCATGAAGAAAGTATTATTATTGATTGCGCTTGTATGCGTGCCCCTGTGTGGATTCGCGGGAAAGAAGAAGCAAGTCGTTGAGAAAGACCCACTTGGAACTGGAGTCGAAGACCGTGCCTACTGGGCTAAACTGGCCTACACTATGGCTGCTCCCGTGTTGGAAAACATGGCTAACGGAATCTTGCAGAAGAACATGAAGCTGGAACTGTCGCCCACATGGGACAACCGCAACAAGAAGGTGGCCTATATGGAGTGCTTCGGCCGTTTGATGGCTGGTATTGCACCTTGGCTCACCCTGCCCGACGATGATACCGAGGAAGGCAAGATGCGTAAGCAACTGCGCGAGTGGGCACTGAAGGCCTATGCAAATGCCGTTGACCCAGAGAGTCCCGATTATCTGGGATGGGAGAGTGGGGGACAGACCCTCGTGGATGCTGCCTATGTTGTTGAGAGCCTGTTCCGCGGCTACAAAGCCCTGTGGGAGCCTCTCGATGATGTTACCAAGCAGCGCTATATCAAGGAGATACAAGGTCTGCGCCGTTACGACCCTCCCTACACCAATTGGCTCCTGTTTGTGGGTATGGAGGAGGCTTTCCTGATGTATGTCAACGGTGGTCCCGATGAATTCCGCATCAAGATGGCACTCTCGAAAGCCGAAGAGTGGTACATCGGTGACGGACTCTACTCAGACGGTCCTGCATTTGCTTTCGACTACTACAACGCCTACGTCATTCAGCCCATGTACACGGAGTGCTTGCAGATGGTAAGCGCCCGTAAGGGCAACAACGACTACCTCGTTCGCTCGAAGGGTGACAACCGAAATGGTGCCACAAACCGACTGAAGGAAGTGGTGAAGCGCATGCAGAAATACTCCGTGATACTGGAACGTTTCATCTCGCCCGAAGGCACATTCCCCGTTGTAGGACGCTCCATTCCTTATCGTCTGGCAGTACTGCAGCCGTTGGCTCAACTGGCTTGGATGAAGCAATTGCCTGGTGAACTGCACAACGGACAGGTGCGTGCCGGCATTACAGCCGTGATGAAGCGCATGTTCGAGGGTAAGGGCAAGACCAACTTCACTGAGGACGGTTACCTGACCATCGGATTCGTGGGTTCTCATCCCAATGTTGCCGACTGGTACACCAACAACGGCTCGCTCTACATGACCAGCCTTGCATTCATGCCGCTTGGCTTGCCTGCCGATGACCCATTCTGGACAGATGCTCCTGAGAAGTGGACATCGAAGAAGGCTTGGGAGGGCGATGACTTCCCCAAGGACCACAAGTGGGACATCAATAAGCAAATTCTATATTGGGAATAGGCAAAAAGAAAAGGCGAGAATTTCTCGCCTTTTCTTTTTATTTTCCGTTGTAATGATTCATCGCGAAAGCAATGCCGCTTAGGGCGTAGGCCTTGATGGCTTCACAGGCAGCAGGCACGCGTTCGTCAACCAACTTCTCATCCTCTGCGCTGAACGTTCCCAGCACAAAGTCAATCTGACCACCACGTGGGAAATCGTTGCCAATGCCGAACTTCAGGCGGTTATAGGCCTGTGTGCCCAGCACCTGAGCGATATGCTTGAGGCCGTTGTGACCAGCATCGCTGCCGCCCTGACGAATGCGAATGGCTCCTACTGGCAGACTGAGGTCATCGACCAGCACCAGTACGTTCTCAAGGGGAATCTTCTCCTCGTTCATCCAGTAACGCACAGCATTGCCTGAGAGGTTCATGTAGGTGGAAGGCTTCAGTAGCACCAGCTCCTGATTCTTCACCCTCATGTGGGCAACAAAACCATAGCGGCGGTCCTGAAAAGAAATATTGGACGCACTCGCTAAGGCGTCCAATATTCTGAATCCAATGTTGTGGCGGGTTCCTTGGTACTCTGGTCCAATGTTGCCCAGTCCTACAATCAGGTGCTTCATTGTTTGCTCAGTTTCTTTCCGGACGAATAATCGGCGCAGAAAGTTAAGCATTACTCAGCAGCCTTGGCAGCAGCGCTCATAGCGCTACGTGTCATCTTAACCTGACAAACGACTACACTGGCTGGAGTTACCAGTTCCAGACCCTCGAACGACAGTTCGCCTGCCTTGATGGTCTTACCCAGACCAAGGCTGGTAACATCGATGTCCAGACGCTCGGGAATCTGTGTGTAAGGAGCACGAACCTTCAGCTTACGAACGTTGGCAGCCAGCTTACCACCGGCGCGAACACCCTCTGCCAGACCGTTCAGCTTTATGGGAACTTCCATAACGATGGGCTTCTTCTCGGTTACCTCGTAGAAGTCAACGTGCAGCAGTTGGTCTGTTACGGGATGGAACTGAAGCTCACGCATTACGGCTGTGTACTTCTTGCCATCGATGTCGAGGTTTACGCTGTAAATCTCAGGTGTGTAAACCAGATTGCGCAGACCTGCGGTTGTTACACAGAAGCTCAGAGCTACGGGCAGACCGTTCTCACCACGAGCCTCACCATAGAGGTTGCAGGGTACTACGCCCTCCTTGCGGAGTTGTTTTGTTGCTTTCTTGCCAGTCTCGGTACGCAGAGTACCTTTGATGTCAATACTTTTCATTTTTCTTTTTTTAGTTGTGTTACTCTAAATTAAGTTTTCTCATGCTTAATTCGCCATCACACGGGGAGATGTGCTCCAAAAGCGGCGCAAAGATACGAATAAGTGAGCGAAATACCAAAAATATTTGAGTATTTCCGAACGGAAGTATCTAAAAACGTAGTTTAGAGTTACGAAATAAAAATCAAAAATCGAGGTCAATCTTGATTTCAGAATCATTAGATTCGGGACGAGGCTCCGATTTGCCCTGCTCTCCTTCTATGAATTTGATAGACTCTACGATGCTTGCCAAGAACTTGTCGAAATCTTCTCTATAGACAAAGATCTTGTGCTTCTCGAAATTCACACGCTGAGTTGCTGGGTCTAAACCCTCAATCACTTTCTTGCTCTCAGTAATTGCAAGATACAATTCATCCTTACGATTGCGCTTTACGTCGATATAATAAATGCGCTTTCCAGCTTTCACTGTACGAGAGAACACAATCTCTTTTTCCTTGTTCTCATCAGCCTTTTTCAGTTCTTCCATAATAAGTTACGATATGTTTGTTTGCAGAAATCGACTTCAAAATTGCATCTATTTTTCATAACTACCAAAAAAAACACACATAAATTGCAATTCTTTAGTATAAAATGCCTAATTTTGTGCTGCAAAATCGAAAAAGCAAAAGCATTCTTTGAAATATGATTAACCGCGAACTGATTAGAATTAAGGTAGTTCAGCTTGTTTATTCCTATTATAACAGTGAGGGAAAAACAGTGGAAACTGCCCAGAAAGAATTCCTATTCAGCCTGGACAAGGCATATGAATTGTACCAAACCCTTCTCCTGCTGATGGTCAGCATAACACACATCGCGCGGCGAGCCGTTGAAGTGCAGCAGAGCAGAGCGCAGCGACTGCACGAGAGGGCAGACATCTCAACAAAGTTTATCGAAAACAAATTCATCGACCAACTGGCACACAACGACCAGTTGCAGTCTTTTCAGGAGCGCGAGAACTCATTCTGGCCCGATGAAGAAGATTTCCTGCGTCAGACCTATAAGCGCATAACCGAACAGGATTTCTATCAGGCGTATATCCACAAAGAGGAATGTACCTACGATGACGACCGCGAGTTGTGGCGACAGATATATCGCACAATCTTGTGCAACAACGATGATTTGGACGAGATACTGGAAGAGCGTAGCCTTTATTGGAACGACGACAAGGCCATAGTGGACACATTCGTCCTGAAGACCATTCGTCAGTTCAAGCAGGAAAACGGTACGCAACAGCCATTGCAGCCTAAGTTCAAGGACGACGAAGACCCTCGATATGCTCAGACTCTCTTCCGTGTGTCCATTGAGAACGAAGACACTTTCCGCGAACTCATACGCGAACAGACACGTAACTGGGATCTCAGTCGCATAGCTCTGATGGACCTCGTGATTATGCAGACGGCACTGGCAGAAATAGTTTCGTTCCCAGAGATTCCGCTCAGCATATCCATCAACGAATACGTGGAGATTGCCAAGATGTACAGCACTCCTCACAGCGGTGCCTATGTGAACGGTATGCTCGACACCATAGGCAAACGACTCATCAGCGAAGGCAAGGTGCAGAAATAGGTATAAATAATAATTATAATAATAAATAGGTAAGACACAATGAACACAATGTTTATCATGCTTCAGGCAGCACAGCCCCAAGGTGGTGGCATGTCTTTCATCATCATGATGGTGGTAATCTTTGCCATCATGTGGTTTTTCATGATTCGTCCACAGCAGAAGCGTCAGAAGGAGATACAGAACTTCCGCAACCAGATTACAGTTGGCAGCGCAGTCGTTACGGCTGGCGGTCTGTATGGTACAGTGAAGTCTATTGAAGAAAGTGACAATACCCTGATTGTGGAGATTGCCCGCGATGTTCGCGTGAAGGTTGACCGCAACTCGGTTTATGCCTCCGCTCCTGCTAACGACAAAGCTTAATAGTAAACGAAATTGAGGCCCGACAGCTATAGTCTGAAACAATGGTGGCTACACGCCCGTGAAGATTTCTTTGGGACGCGTAGTCGCGATTTCATTGTTTTCCTGTTCTTCGTCGGCCTGTCGTTTGGCTTCTGGCTGTTGCAGGCAATGGACGAGACGTTCGAGGCCGAAATCGTTGTGCCTATCGAACTGACCGACGTGCCCGAGGATGTGGTGATAACAACGCCGCTGCCAGAGGAGATTCAGGTAATAATCAAGGACAAGGGTTCTGCATTGGTGCGTCAGTGGAGACATCGCCAGCGACCTATCACGATATCATATTCCAACTATGCCACAAGGAACGTGAATGGGGCGGTGCGTATTCCTCATGCCGATGTCCAGCGCATCCTTCAGCAGCGTTTGTCTGCCTCCACACGCATCCAGACCATCAGGCCCGACACACTCGAGTTCTTCTATAATCACGGTCGTCATGCTACTGTGCCTGTGTTGGTTACGGGTTCTGTAGAGACCGATACACAGCATTACCTGTTGAGCCTTGAATCCGAGCCGCGCGAGGTGCGAGTGTTTGCTTCTGCCTCTGTGCTCGATACGCTTACAGCCATACGAACTCAGCCTCTGTCGCTTACCAATCTCCACGAGAACACTACAGCCGCAGTAGATTTGGTGCCCATTCGTGGTGCAAAGCTAGAACCTTCGAGAGTCCGCGTGCGTGCGACACTCGATGTGTATATGGAGAATACTCTGGAAATCCCCATTGTTTCTACAAACTTCCCTGCCGACCGTCAGTTGCGTACCTTCCCTCATATGGTGAAGGTAACCTATACCGTAGGCTATGCACGCAGTCGTGAGGTCTCGCGACTAGGTTTCCTCTCTGTCGTTACCTACGAGGATGTGCTGGCATTGCAGGAGCATGGAGAGAACAAGATTCCTGTGCAGTTGCGCAACATTCCTGAAGGTGTCACTGTCCTGCGCATAGAACCTGCCGAGGTCGATTATCTTGTGGAAACTGTCAATGAGTCGGAATAAGCAATGGTGCGATTAGGTATAACTGGAGGTATCGGCAGCGGTAAGTCTTATGTCAGCCGTTTGCTGTATGAAAATTTTCATATTCCCGTTTACAATTGCGATATTCAGGCTCGTGTAATCACGCTTACCGATGTTGAGGTCATAGAGGCCCTCACTCAACTGTTGCCTGATGTATATGACGAGGATGGCGATATACGCCGTGATGTTCTTGCCGACTATCTCTTTGCATCCGCCGAGAACGCTCAGCGCATCAACTCAATCATTCATCCGGCTGTGCGCAAGGACCTTCATCGTTGGTACTCGATGTATGCCAGCGAACCCTTTGTAGCAATGGAGAGTGCAATACTTTTCGAAAGTCATTTTGAGGACGAGGTCGATAAGGTCGTCTTTGTTGATGCTCCGCTTGAGGTACGTATTAGCCGTGTTAAGGAACGCGACGGGCTCACTCGCGAGCAGGTGCTTAGTCGCATGGCTCAGCAGAGTCCTGACGAAGCCCGGCAGCATGCCGACTACATTGTCATGAACGACGGACAATCCCCCCTCATCCCTCAACTCGATAAACTTTTAAACTTTTAAACTGTAAACCGTAAACCGTAAACTATTATAAGTATGCTAGAAACAATTCTCGCCATTTCCGGCAAACCAGGACTCTATCGCCTCGTGTCTCGCGGCAACCGTAGTCTTATTGTAGAAACAATGGATGGCACTCACAAGCGCCAGCCCGCATTTGGAACCGACCGCATCATCTCTTTGGCAGACATCGCTATGTACACTGATGAAGAGGAGGTGCCCCTGCGTCAAGTGCTCACCAGCATCAAGAATCGCGAAAAGGGTGCAGTCGTATCGTCTGTCGATATAAAGACAGCCAGCAAGGACGAGCTCTTCGACTTCATGGGAGAGGTGCTGCCTACGTTCGACCGTGACCGTGTTCATGCTTCTGACATCAAAAAGCTGATTCAGTGGTACAACATCCTCATCAACAACGATATCACCGATTTCGATGAGGCTCTTCAGGAAACTGAGGGCGACAATGTTGACGACCGCAAGGCTTGATATTTAGGTAGTTAGAACAAAAAAGAACGAGGTTATCAAAATTTTTGACAACCTCGTTCTTTTATTGTGTTTGTGTTTGATTATTCGGCAAAGAGGGAATCTATGAAGTCTGAAAGGTCCTTGCCGCGAAGCTTCTCAGCAATAATCTTACCTGTGGAATCCATTATGAATATGCTGGGAATGTACTGCACCTGATATTCCATAATGGCTTGCTTGTCAACATCAATGTAGTTGCACCAAGGCTCCTGCATTTCGTCGAGAGTCTCTTCCCAATCCTCGAAATGACGGTCAACACTCAGACCTATAATGTCGAGTCCCTTTGAATGATACTTCTCATAAAGGCGCTTTAGGTTAGGAACCTCATTGAGACAAGGCTCGCACCACGAAGCCCAGAAGTCGAGCAGCAGGTAGCGGTTGCTATTATGCGAGAATGACAGCAGCTTCTCCCCCCTTTCACGAGTCATCACAGCCACAGTTGGAGCAATGCTGCCCAACATCGATGGGGGATATACAGCATCCTTGATTTCACGACCATAATAGCTTTGCTTTGCAGCCTCGCTCATAGCGTCGTACAGCGGACGTTGTGTCTTGTCGATGTTGCCTCCGAAGCGCAGCATCAGCATAGGAGCCAGGAATGTGTCCTTGTGCCGTAGGACCATAGTCTTGTAGTAATCGTTGAGCGATGTGTAGTTGCTGGTCATACGTTCTACATACTCTCGTCCCACCATCGTCTGATACATATCGGCAATAGCCTGTTCGTTCTTTTCTTCCTTTGCTCTTCGGATGAACTTCTGCACATCGTGGAAGTCGTTGCTGGCGCTTGTTGCCAGACTGTCGATATGGTACAGATAGTCGGCTACAGCGGCCTGATATGGCATATGCCATTCTGCGCCTGTTACCTGCATACGGGGGAATTCGATGGATGAACGATGTCCGTTCTTTATCTTGTGGACACGTCCTGAAACCAGAATCTCCTCGTTGGGACTTGCCAGCAGTTCATAGCCGCCGGAATATCCTTTCATTCCGATTATGATGAGGCGTGGTTCATTGAGCGGTATTCGCAGAGTTTGCTCCTCTTGTGCTCCGACTTGCAGAATCAGTGGCGATGTGGGCTTGTTGAATGTGCCCCACGACAAGGTGATGCTATCGCCTGTCTGTAATCCTTTCAGGTTTATGCTAATGCGTACCTCGCGCTGGGCAAAGGATTGGAGAATGAGGGATAATGCGAAAATGAGAAAAAATGCTAAACGTTTCATGGTTTATGAGTTCATGCTGATTAGAAATTCCTCGTTGTTCCTTGTGTGTTCCATGCGGCTCTTCAGCTCGTTCATTGCCTCTATGGGATTCATATCGGAAAGGAACTTGCGCAGAATCCACATACGGTCGAGAGTCATCTTATCGTGCAACAGGTCGTCGCGACGAGTGCTCGATGCTACGATGTTCACAGCAGGGAAGATGCGCTTGTTGGCAAGTGTGCGGTCGAGCTGCAGTTCCATGTTACCCGTACCCTTGAACTCCTCGAAGATAACCTCGTCCATCTTCGAACCAGTATCTGTAAGGGCAGTGGCGATAATCGTCAGCGAACCTCCGCCTTCGATGTTGCGTGCAGCACCGAAGAAACGCTTGGGCTTGTGCATAGCGTTAGCATCAACACCACCCGTCAGCACCTTACCAGATGCAGGAGTAACAGTGTTGTATGCGCGAGCCAGACGTGTGATGGAGTCAAGGAATATTACCACATCGTGTCCGCACTCAACCATACGTTTTGCCTTTTCCAGAACAATGCCTGCAATCTTCACATGACGCTCTGCCGGCTCGTCGAATGTGCTGGCAATAACCTCTGCGTTGACAGTGCGTGCCATATCCGTTACTTCCTCTGGGCGTTCGTCGATTAGCAACATCATCAGGTAGGCTTCGGGATGGTTGCGCGCAATGCTGTTGGCAATGTCCTTCATGAGCAGTGTCTTACCCGTCTTTGGCTGTGCCACGATGAGTGCACGCTGTCCCTTACCGATGGGTGCGAACAGGTCAACTACACGCGAAGAGAGCGAGTCGCCCTTGCCTGTGCAGAGCTTGAATTTCTCATCGGGGAATAGGGGAGTGAGGTGCTCAAACGGACTACGGTCGCGTACTATTGAAGGGTCACATCCGTTGATGCGTGTAGGACGAATCAAGGGGAAGTATTTCTCTCCGTCTCGAGGAGGACGTACAGGACCTTCAATCACGTCACCAGTCTTCAGGCCCAGTGCCTTTATGGTTTGCTGACTTACATAAATGTCATCGGGACTTGCCAGATAGTTGTAGTCGCTGGAGCGTAGGAAACCGAATCCTTCGGGCATCACTTCCAATACACCCTCGCCTGTTATGTTTTCGGCAAAGTCGTATCGTGAAACCGGCTGTGCTTTCTGCTTCTCGGCAACAGGAGCCTTGGGGCTTTCTTCCTCATCCTGCAACGGTTCCTCTTGGGCTATGGGGTCTAAGTCGCGAATGATGATGAAGTCGGGCTCGTCGCGCTCGAAGAAGTCCTTCTTTTCTTTATTATCCTTCTTCTCAGGCTTTTCTTCCTCAGTCTTGCGCTTGCGGCCTTTCGACTTTGCTTCCTCTGCAGGCTTTTCCTCTACCACTACAGGTTCTGTTTCAGCAGGCTTTTCAACTGCAGGCTCTTTTGTCTTCTTCGGACGTCCACGCTTAGCCTTTGGAGCCTCTTCTGCTGGCTTCTCCTCTGTCTTCGGAGTTTCTGCTACAGGAGCAGGCTTGGTCTCCTTCTTTGGGCGTCCGCGCTTGGGCTTTGCCACAGGCTCTGCGGGCATTGTCGATTCCTTATCAATAATGTTATATATTAGTGCCATTTTGTCGTTCGACATCTGGGCACCTATGCTCAATCCCAACTCTACAAGTTGTTCAGGAGTCATGCTTTCGAGTTCACTCTTTGTATGCATGCGTTTAATAGATAAATATCAAATGTGAGATGTAAAATTTCAAATGGAGTGGGGGGAACGGAAAAAAATGGGAGTATTCTTTCGTGTTCTGTGTGCAAAGGTAACTATTTTCCTTTGATGTTCCAAATATAATGGCTAAATTCGCGTGATTTTTGTAAAAAGGAAACTGCCGATGGCACAAGTAAATCCTATTCTTCAGGTCAATAGCCTCACCCGTAGCGTAGGCGACAGGGTGCTCTTCCGCGATGTCTCTTTCGGCATTGCCGAGGGACAGCGAGTGGGTTTGATTGCTCAGAACGGAACGGGCAAGACCACGTTGCTCAACATCCTTGCCGGACGCGACAGTGCCGACGACGGAGCTATAGTATTCCGTAATGGCATAAGGATAGGATATCTGGAGCAGATGCCCCGCTATCCTATGGAGATGACCGTTCGCGAGGCAGCTCATTGGCATCTTCAGCTCGACGAGATGGATGATGAGGAACGTCATGAGGTGGAGATAAAGTCGGCACGCATCCTCACGAAGCTAAGGATTCCCGACCTCAACCAACCTCTTTCGCAGCTATCAGGCGGTCAGCTAAAGCGTGTGGCTTTGGCAAATGTACTCACTATAGAACCCGATTTCCTGATACTCGACGAGCCCACCAACCACCTCGACCTCGAGATGATAGAATGGTTGGAGAGCTATCTGTCGCGCACTTCAATGACACTCCTCATGGTCACCCACGACCGCTATTTCCTCGACCGTGTGTGTTCGCTGATTCTGGAACTCGACTGCGAGTCGCTGTTCTCTTATAAAGGCAACTACCAGTACTATCTCGAGAAACGTCAGGAACGCGTGAATGCTACATCGTCGCAGATACAGCGAGCCCAGAATCTCTACAGAACGGAACTCGACTGGATGCGCCGAATGCCACAGGCACGAGGTCACAAGGCCCGCTATCGCGAGGAGGCTTTCTACGAACTGGAGCGTGTGGCAAAGCAGCGTATCGAGGAACGTCGTATGCGCCTGCAACTGAAATCGACATACATCGGTTCCAAGATATTCGAGGCGGAGTATGTCAGCAAGACATTCCCTACTGCTGACGGCGAGAAGGTAATACTGCGCGACTTCTACTACAACTTCTCGCGATTTGAGAAGATGGGCATCGTGGGAGCCAACGGCACAGGCAAGAGCACATTCGTGAAGATGCTACTTGGCGAGGTACAGCCCGACAGCGGACGCTTTGTTGTGGGAGAGACGGTACGCTTCGGCTACTACTCGCAGGAGGGAATGCATTTCGACCAGCAGATGAAGGTCATCGATGCCATCCGCAAGGTAGCCGAATATGTTGACCTCGGTGGAGGCCGTCATCTCACGGCAATGCAGTTCCTGCAGCACTTTATGTTCACGCCCGAACAGCAGCAGAACTACATCTACAAACTTTCAGGAGGCGAGCAGCGGCGGCTCTATCTCTGTCAGGTACTCATGCAGAATCCCAACTTCCTTGTGCTCGACGAGCCCACCAACGACCTCGACATCCTCACACTTCAGATTCTCGAGGAATACCTTGCCGACTTCCGAGGATGTGTCATCGTGGTCAGTCACGACCGCTACTTCATGGACAAGGTTGTTGACCACTTGCTTGTGTTTAACGGCGATGGCGATATTAAGGACTTTCCAGGCAACTACACGCAGTATCGCGAATGGGAACGCCTGCAGCCGCGTCCTCAGAATACATCGAGTAGTCAGAACGCTTCGAATAATCAGAAACCCCGTCTCAACGACGAACGCCGCAAGCTTTCCTTCCGCGAACGGCAGGAATACGAGCAATTGGGGCGCGAGATTGAGGCTTTGGAGCAGAAAAAGTCCAGCATAGTGGAAGCCATATCGAGTGCAACATTGCCTGTAGAACGCATTACCGAGCTCTCCAAGCGCCTGCCACAGCTCGAGGCAGAACTCGACGAAAAGGAGATGCGATGGCTGGAACTCAGCGAGTTGGCATAATACCTTTTATATATGTACGCACGTGTTCGCGCGAGGCTATATGATAAAATAAGGTGCAATTTATTGCAAACTTGCTGATTTCTTGTTAATTTTGTACCGATTAAACAGGATTTAATCAAAATATATAGGCTATCATGACGAAACAGAAGAGATTCATGCTCACAGAGAGCGAGTTGCCAACACAGTGGTATAACATTCAGGCCGACATGCCCAACAAGCCTCTGCCGCCCCTTCATCCTGCAACGCGTGAGCCATTGGGTGTTGAGGATTTGGCTCACATTTTCCCACTGGAGTGCTGCAAACAGGAACTGAATACCACAGACAGTTTCATCGACATCCCTGAGGAGGTGCTCGAGAAGTACAAGTTCTATCGTTCTACACCCCTTGTTCGTGCCTATGAACTGGAGAAAGCACTTGGCACACCTGCCCACATTTATTTCAAGAACGAGTCGGTGAACCCCCTTGGTTCCCACAAGATAAACTCCGCCCTGCCTCAGTGCTACTATGCCAAGCAGGAAGGCACCACCAACGTCACTACTGAGACGGGTGCCGGACAGTGGGGTGCAGCTCTTTCCTACGCTGCCAGCGTATTCGGTCTTGAGGCTGCTGTCTATCAGGTGAAGATTTCCATGCAGCAGAAGCCCTATCGCTCAAGCATCATGCGCACATTCGGTGCCACAGTCGAGGGTTCTCCTTCTATGTCCACCCGTGCCGGTAAGGACATCATCACCAAGAATCCCATGCACATGGGTTCGCTCGGAACAGCAATATCAGAGGCTGTAGAACTGGCTATGACTACTCCCGGATGTAAGTACACTCTGGGTTCTGTGCTCAATCACGTAGCCATCCATCAGAGCATCATCGGCTTGGAAGCCGAGAAGCAGATGGAGAAGGCTGGTGAATATCCAGATACCGTTATCGCATGCTTCGGCGGCGGTTCCAATTTCGGCGGCATTGCCTTCCCCTTCATGCGTCACAACATCCTCGACGGCAAGAACACAGAGTTCATCGCTGCCGAGCCAGAGAGCTGTCCCAAGCTCACTCGCGGTAAGTTCGACTACGACTTCGGCGATGAGGCTGGACTTACTCCGCTGCTGCCCATGTACACACTTGGTCACGACTTCCGTCCTGCCAACATCCACGCAGGCGGTCTGCGCTATCATGGTGCCGGCATGATTGTCAGCCAGCTCATCAAGGACGGCTATATGCATGGTGTTGACATTCCTCAGCTCGAGACCTTCGAGGCAGGTATCCTCTTTGCCCGTACCGAGGGCATCATCCCTGCTCCCGAATCCTCTCACGCTATCGCAGCCACCATTCGTGAGGCTCTGAAGTGCAAGCAGACGGGCGAGGAGAAGGTCATCCTGTTCAACCTCTCCGGTCACGGACTCATCGATATGACTGCCTACGACCAGTATATCAACGGCGACCTCATGAACTATCAGGTTACCGACGAGGATATTGCCAAGAACCACATCGGAACTATATGAAGAAGGTTTTAGACCTGCGAATAATACTCTCGGAGCGCGTTGCTGCCAACTGTGTCAAGTTGGTGGCAGCGCCTGTTGAGGGATCTTTGCCTGAGTGCGAGGCTGGTCAGTTTGCACAACTGCGAGCCGATGTTCCTGGTGCTTTCCTTCGTCGTCCCATCAGCATCCACGACATTGAGGGCGACCGTATTTCGTTTCTCGTGCAGGAAGTCGGCGAGGGCTCACGCTGGCTTGCCTCCCGTCAGGAAGGCGACATCGTGAATGCTGTTCTTCCTCTTGGACATGGGTTTACGATTGGCGATGAACACAGCGCCCTGCTTGTGGGCGGTGGAGTAGGAGTGGCTCCTTTGCTGTTGCTTGGTAGAAGGCTAAAGGCGAAGGGCATTAAGCCAACGTTCCTGCTTGGAGGTCGCTCTGCCGGCAATCTGATGTGCCTCGATGCTTATCGCGAGGTGGGCGAGGTTCTCATCACCACTGAGGACGGTTCGCTTGGCGAGCGCGGCTTCGTCACCCAGCACTCATCTCTAAACTCTAAACTCTCCACTCTCAACTGTCTCTACACCTGCGGTCCCACGCCCATGATGAAGGCTGTGGCACGCTTGGCACGCGAGCGTGGCATCCCCTGCGAGGCATCGCTCGAGAACCATATGGCTTGCGGCGTAGGAGCATGTCTGTGCTGTGTCGAGCAACTCGCCGACGGTCACAACCATTGCGTCTGCACCGATGGTCCCGTCTTTAATATCAATGACCTTAATTGGTAATCCTTCACCCTTAACCCTTAATCCTTCACCCTTCACCATAAATCATGGATTTATCAACAAACATAGGCGCATTGGAACTGCGCAATCCAGTGATGACAGCCAGCGGCACGTTTGGCTACGGTCTCGAGTTCGAGGACTTTGTTGATCTCTCGCGTCTTGGAGGCATCATCGTCAAGGGCACCACTCTCAATCCTCGTGAGGGCAACCCCTATCCGCGTATGGCTGAGACAGCCAGCGGTATGCTCAACTGCGTGGGTTTGCAGAACAAGGGCGTTGACCACTTCTGCAGCGAGATTTATCCTCGCATCCGCGACCTCGACACAAACGTCATCGTCAATGTCAGCGGTTCCAGCATCGATGACTATGCCGAATGTGCCCGTCGCATTGGCGAACTGGAGCGCATCCCTGCCATCGAGCTCAACATCTCCTGTCCCAATGTGCGTCAGGGCGGAATGGCTTTCGGTGTTACTTGTGAAGGTGCTGCCAGTGTGGTGAAGGCCGTTCGTAAGGCATATCCCAAGACACTCATCGTGAAGCTATCGCCCAATGTTACGGACATCGCCGAGATAGCACGTGCTGTAGAGGCTGAGGGAGCCGATTCTGTGTCGCTCATCAATACTCTTATGGGAATGGCAATCGATGCTGAGCGCCGCCGCAAGGTCCTCTCCATCGGCACAGGCGGACTCTCAGGTCCTGCCGTCAAGCCCGTAGCCCTGCGCATGGTCTATCAGGTGGCACATGCTGTCAGGATTCCCGTCGTGGGACTTGGAGGCATCACCACAGCCACCGATGCCATCGAGTTCCTCTTGGCAGGAGCCTCTGCCATAGAGATTGGCACTGCCAACTTCCTCGACCCATCCGTCACTATGAAGGTCGTAGCCGGCATTGAGGACTATCTCCAACGTCACAAATTCAACTCCGTCCGCGACATTATCGGTGCTCTGGAGTGAATGTAAAAATCTAATGCCATGAAACTATTTCCGCATCCATGCTCCAGAGTTCCTTTTTCCTAATTAAAAATAAATTCGTAATTT
>Ga0247611_10004226_pt1 | contig 20149 bp, 15 predicted proteins | sample 177DNAGHGhighgp2_FD_192422 | JGI IMG/M metagenome (GOLD analysis project Ga0247611, IMG submission 192422) | Sheep rumen microbial communities from Palmerston North, Manawatu-Wanganui, New Zealand - 1770 DNA GHGhigh gp2 | ecosystem: Host-associated > Mammals > Digestive system > Stomach > Rumen...
TGTAACCCCAGTAGTACTCGCAATCGATGGTTTTGCAGAGAGAGAGGTAATGATGGTAGACTACAAGTTCGATCAGGCTACCGATCGTGAAGGACAGATCGCAGGTATTCCCCGTGGCGGTAAGGTAAACATCCGTGTGAAGGCCATGAACGATGGCAACAACGAGCTGATAGCTTGGATGCTCGACCCCACAAGTCCCAAGAATTTCTCAGTGAAGTTCGTGAACACCGTAGACGGTGCAGCCATGAAGGAGCTGAAGGGTACCAACACCTATTGCATCAACTACGTTGAGAAGTGGGAAGATGGTCAGCAGCATTACGAGGAGATCGAGATTGTATGCCAGAAGCTCGAGAACGGTCCGGTAAGCTACGATAATCCTTGGAAATAATATCTATCCCTTTTGACAAATAAGTCGTCTCTGGATTCAGAGGCGACTTATTAATATGCAATTAGTTATGTTAAAACCATGCAAAAAAGAATAAATATTTGTTGTTTGCGCGCACAACGACTTGATTTAAGTCAAGAATAAAGGGTTTTTATACACTTATTGCTTGAGAAGTTTTGGATGATTTGAAAAATCATTGTACCTTTGCATCGTCAAAAGGTTAATAGATTGTTTTAGGTTAGTAGTAATATTTATAGTTTTAGGTTTTTAGTTATTGGTAAAAGAAAGTTTTCAACTGTGGGATAACAGGTGGTCGCCGTGAGGCTCCCATTTAAACTTTCAAATTTTTAGCTCTTGTGAGCTGAAAATTTCTTTCAAGAAAAGGATTTTTAGTTAAACATAGGCTTTTTTGATGGTGTTGCTCGAGAGAGTAACACCATCTTTCTTTATATGATCCTGCCCGCTAACGCGGGCAGGACAAAGGGGATTAGATTGGCGTTGCTTGAGAGAGCAACGCTAGATTAATCTTTTCCGATTAGAACCACAGCATAAGCTGAGATTCCTTCTTCACGACCGGTGAAGCCGAGCTTTTCGGTGGTGGTGGCCTTAATAGAGATATCGTCCTCATCACAACCACAGATAGCAGCCATACAAGCCTTCATCTCTGGGATGTGGGGATTCATCTTAGGACGCTCTGCACAAATAGTAGCATCGATATTGCCCAGACGATAGCCCTTGGTGGCAATCAATTCAATGGTCTTCTTCAGAATCACCTTGCTATCCATACCATCGGTAAACTCTGCGGTATCAGGGAAGTGATAACCAATATCGCGCATGTTGGCTGCACCAAGCAGGGCATCACAGATGGCATGCAACAATACATCGGCATCACTATGGCCCAGAAGTCCCTTACTATGTTCTAACTTAATACCGCCCATCCAAAGGTCGCGGCCTTCTACTAACTGATGGACATCATAGCCCATTCCTACACGAATCTTCATATACTCTTAATTCTAAAATCTTACTTCTTAAACAAATCCTTGATGCCATCCATATCGAAGGCTAGGGTGAAACGCAATGTCTGATCAAGCGGATTCGAGCGAGCCGTTGAGATGACATAGCCCACATCGAGTGAGAACACACTCATACGGAATCCACCACCAACGGTAAAGTACTTCAGATTACCCTTCGACTCACTCTGATGATGATATCCCGCACGAAGCGAGAACTGATCGTGGTAGACATACTCAGCACCTATGCTCCACTGTATTTCCTCAAGTTCCTCCTTGAATCCACCAGGAGCATCGGTAAAGCTCTTGAAGATACCGCTGATGGCACTGATATCGCTATACTCACGACGCACACGATCCTGATAATCGCTATTCGACTCGCCTTCCTCCTGACGAGGTACCGTGGGCACGAGCAGTTTATTGGCATCGGCAGAAATAGAGAAACGGTTGTACTCATCGACAGGAATCATCAGCGAGGCACCCAAACGGAGATTGGCAGGCAGGAACTGACTTTCCTCATCGCCATAATAGGATATCTTACTACCTATGTTCGACATATTGACGCCAAAGCCCAACTGGCACTCACGACTACCCATCATCAGATAATTATTATAATACATCGCCAGATCGGCAGCAAAGGCAGAGGCGGGCTTCGAGTCCTCGCTGTAGTCATAGCGCAGATCGCTGTAAATCCAGCGGATGGCAGCAGCCAAGGAGAGTTTCTCGCTCAGCATCAATGAGTAGGCCACATCGAAAGACATCTCATAGGGACGAACACTCATGCCATCATCGGCAAACACCTCACCCAAAGAGAAATAGCGCAAAGAACCAGAAATGGCAGAATAATCGCCAATACGATAGTATCCAGCCAGATAGGCCAGATCGATGTCGTTAACGATTTGACGAAGCCAAGGGGTATAGTTCAAGGCAATACCCGCACGACTGATACAGAAGGGATACTTGGCGGGATTCCAATACTGAGAGTTCACATCAGGATCGGTGGCAGCACCTACATCGCCCATACCTGCAGAACGGGCATCAGGGGCGATAGTCTGCGAGACAACGGCATGATCAACGGGATTGAACATCACGTTTTTATCGTCCTGGGCTTGAGAAGTGAAAAGTGAATAATGAATCGTGAATAGTATCACCATGATCCACCTCAACAAATGTCCTCTATCTTCTTTTATCTTCATAAATAATCCTCTATCTACCTTATTAAAACGTACATACCTTATTAATTATTGCTTAACACGATCAATTTAACGGTCTTATAATTACCACCATCGAGTTGGAAACGACAGAGATAGACGCCCGTTTGCATACGCGAACCACCATCAATACGCAGATCCCAGTCGATAATATAGGTATTCTCAGTGGCCAAGCCAGACTCTGTATGATGCCACAGCTGACGGCCTGAGAGGTCGAAGACATCGAGTGTGATACTGATTTCACTACCCACACGATCGTGAGTAACGACAAACGAGGTGCTCTCTGTGGCGGGGTTCTTAGTACAAACCACACTAAATTTGTCGGACTCCAAGTCCTTCACCACGTTAAACACCAACTCAGAGGTCGTAGAGTTATTCAGCACATCCCAAGCCTTGAAGCGCAGACGATGCTCACCCTCGCTGAGTTCTGGGATACTGAAACCCACCTTTCCACTACGATAGTCGCCAAAGTCGTAAGTGAAATAGTCATTGAGATTATACGTCCTCGATAACTCGCCATCGATGACAAGCTCCAGGTCATGTCCGATGCTACTACCTGAGGCATTGATACCACTGTCGTCATAGAGCTCAGCCATGAAATAAGGCGTGGCATTTACTTTATCGCCATTGGTAAAGGTCTTAGCATTGAGGTAACAATAGATGCTGGGACCAATGGAATCGGTCTGTACCCCACTGCCAGCGGTAAGCACAAAACTGTCGTTCTCGCCATGGAGAGTCAGCGTCTTGTCGCTGTTGATAGCATATAGTGTCATCAATCCTGTACCATCAGTATAACTAATGTCCTTGGGAATAGCGAAGGTAAGTCGGAAGGCATCTGCCACGATACTATCGGAGCCATTATAGAGCGTCTTCGTACGATCTTTATACACAAAAGGTTCATCAGCTCCATCAGCAGCCGTATTGTTCAGTTTGCAGACGATGGTTTCCTCTGCATCTCTCACTGTAGCAGTTATGATTCCATTGAAGCCAGAGGCCCATGTGCCTCCCTGCTCCACATGACCACAAACGCTGACCACGGAACCTGCGCTTAACTCCTGAACAGAAGTAGCAGGCCGACCATTGATGCTATCAACCACTACCTGAGCCTGAGGCGTGGCCAAACTCAATGCAGGATCGCCAAGTAAGGTATACTGTAACTTGTTAGGTGTGGTGTCCTGTCCCTGACTCACCAAATCGCACTTAGCCTTCCTCACAGCCTCGCCAATCGTATATTCTGGTGAGAGAACATAATTTGTAAAGGCCAGATTCATCGCCTCATTATAAGAGGCATAGACAGTTCGTGTAGTACCAAAAAATGCTACGCCCCCACCCCGTTTGTTCAGCATCACTACCTCACCGATATTGTTCTCTTGTCCGTCGAAAGGCATGATATCGCAGGAAGCCGTTACCCAAAGGGGCAGACGCTTCGTTACAGACTCCTCGAAATCAGCCAGTTTCATAACCAGCTCATGCGAGAAAGCATAAGGTGCTCCATGTCCACAATAGTTCATAATCAAGGCTCCATCCTCCATCTGCTGCTTGATAAGTCGTGTGACATCAGGATAGCCATAGCCCGTAGAAGAGGATACGCGTGTATAGGCATCCCAGTAGATCTTCTTCAGCTGATAGCCAGAATAGTTGGTTTCCACGAGCGTTGCCACCTTGTCGGCTGTAGCCATGTGGGCATTGCCATTGCCATCATCACCCATCATACAGATGGTGTTCTGCCAAGCGCCGGCTTCCTCATTATGGGCATAGGCAAGGGTCTTATCGACAAGATTCTTCGCCTCATCGACCGTTCTTACAGGGAAACGTCCCACAGCCACATCGGGTTTACCTTGGTAAGTATAGCTACTACCTGACAAATGTCGAATTTCTTCCTCGTCGTCGAGCAGACAGAAGAAGTCATCGCTCACAAAGCAGTTGATGGCACTAAACGAGTTGTCGCTCTCATAACAAAGCAGAAAATCGTCAGGATCGTAGCCATTCCACTCCGAGCAACGCATACGGTTATCCCAAGCTCCATCGCCAAAAAGCAACAGATAACGAGGCATATCTGTCTCTGTTGATGCTCTGTCATAAAGCATTTTCAAATATCGGCGATAAGCGGTGGCATCAGGGGTACCACTGGAAAACTCATTAAACAGTTCATCTGCAGGAACGATTCTGACCCTCAGACCATCCTGCTGCTCATGATGGGATTTGATACGTTCTGCCTGAGCCACCCATTTCTGATAAGTTGGGATGATAATGACCATATCCACCGCCTCATCGGCATGATGGTCCTGGTTCGTAATCTGATACACGTATTCAGGTTCTGGCAAAGAGGCCGTCTGGAAATCAGGAAGGGCATTAGGCTCTTCATGATAGAGGTCGATCCAATCGAGCCGAACATTGGCACCAGAGGTTTGGGTAATACGGACCGTATTTTCTGCCTGGAGGTTTTCTAGAGGGTAAGTCCACGTCTGCTCAGCCGCCTTAGTATAGCCATCGAGAGTGATGTTATAAGTGATAGAGCCCACCATCGTACCATTAACCTCCACTGTTGCCTCAAACGATCCATCGCAGGTGAGGTTAACAGCCAGTTTTCCCTTCGATCCTGTAGATTTCAAAGTGTATGTTTGGGGATTACCAATTGTAAAGAGTGTCTTATCATACAGATTTCTACCGCCATGATACCAGGCATAGTCATCCACCTCATAGAGAGAATGATAGTCGTTAGGAGCAGGATAATGTGCTGATACCAACTGTGTTGCCTCAACAGTAAGTGGAGCCCCATCGCTCTCTGTCAGGAAATAGTAGCCATAGTCTGAATATGGATTGCGTGAGCGCTGAAGCGTATCCTTCGAAGTCCAAGTAACAGGGCCTGTACCATAGAATATGCGTTTTCCATCCACGTTACAGGTCGCCATTTCTTGCAAATCATCAGTCGCCATAAGGTAATCACCAGTCAGCTTCTCTGGTTGTAAGGCACCTCCGTAACCATATATCTTCACGCGACTGATATCCGTGAAGCCAGCCTTTCGGACCAGTGCTTCCGTCAACTGATAGAAACCGCTCTCTGGGATACGTATCTTCACCCAAATACCGTCGCGCAATACGGAGTGATCGGCGTAACGGTCTGAGGCCCCACGTGTCATGCTCCTGGTGCCCGCCTTTGGACTCCTTGGAATAGCACTGACATTCAACTTAAAACTTACCAGTTTCTGATACTTGCCATGGCGATACACCAAAGGCACAAACGACACATCGAGCACACCTTGTTTCCTTACCACACCTATCGACTGATGAACGGATGGCATTGTGGGTAAAGGTTCGCTGGTGATAATATGATAACGACGGATATCATCTACCGACATATCGATAAACTCCGGATAATCGATGCTTACATGATAAACGGAATCAGTATAGTTTACACCTAATGACTTCTGCCAACTGAACACAGGCAATAAAGAGTCGATCCTGACCTGCTGAGCAGTCAGATCCACATACACTTGTGCCTCTGCCAACGGACAGAGCAACAAGAGTATGAAGCTAATTATCAGCCTATAGAATCTCTTCACTATATTATAAACGTAAGTAGGAGTAAAATATTGCTTTATTTGCAATTAAACTCCAACACCTTGCGTTCCTCGAGCCAGCCCTCTAAGTGGTCATTGATGTGGACAGGGCCCACACCTGCTGGTGTGCCAGTGTAGAGAATATCGCCCGTCTTCAACGTGAAGAATTGGGAGATATAGGCGATAATCTCATCAACACGATAAAGCATGTCGCTGGTGCAGCCTTCCTGCACCGTCTTGCCATTGATATCCAGATGGAAATGGACGGCCTGGATATCGAGGAACTTTTCCTTGGGTACCCATTCACCGATGGCGGCAGAGCCGTCGAAGCCCTTACAGATGGTCCAGGGCTGTCCTGCCTCTGAAGCCCGCTTCTGCAGGTCGCGCGCCGTAAAGTCGATACCAACGGTGAGGGCATCGTAATAGCGATGGGCAAAACGCTCAGGGATATTCTTACCCAAGCGGCAGATGCGCACCACTACCTCGGTCTCGTAGTCAATACGTCCGAGTTGGTCGGGGATAAAGAAAGGCTTACCCTGATTGAGGATGGCAGAGTCGGCCTTGGTGAAAATCACTGGCTCGTCAGGGCGCTTCAGCGTATCGTGCAACTCCTTGTTATGGGCGGCATAGTTCATGCCAATGGCAAATATCTTCATAACTTCAACTATTCTTTGGGGCAAAGGTACAAAAAAACGGCACTGCGCAAACAATGCCGATTCTTTTTAATATTTGGACTAAACGGATTAGTCAGCAACGAGTGTGAAGCGCTTGAAAGCGGTGATCTTCAGATCCTTGTCCTGCTTAGCGAGCCACTGAGCAACAGTAGCCTTGTCGCCATCGCCGAACTGGAACTCCTGATCAACCAGACAGTTCTCCTTCAGGAACTTCTGAACACGACCCTTGGCGATGTTCTCGATCATGACGGGCTTCAACTGAGCCTCGCCCTCGACCTTTGCATCGGCAATGATCTTACGGGCCTCGTCAGCCTGAGCCTGAGTGAGCCAACCCTTCGCCATGTTGCTCTCGATGTGATCCTCAGAGTCAACGAGGTTGGGGTTCAGACCAGCCTTCTTCAACTTCATCTCTACGAACTTCTCAACCTGCTCGAGCTTAGTCTTCTCAACAGCGGTCTTGTACTCCTCGTCAAGAATCTTCTGGTCAACACTCTGAGCGTCGAGAGCTACGGGCTTCATGGCAGCCACCTGCATAGCTACGAGGTGACCCTGCTCAGCAGCAGACTTATTGGTCTGTACCATGGTGCACAGAGTGTGCTTACCCATGTGGTCGTAAACCTCGATGTTCTCACCCTCGAGAGTCAGATAACCATCAAGCTCCATCTTCTCACCAGTGATACCAGAACGCTGAGTAACAGCCTCCTGAGCAGTTGTGCCATTGACCTGGAGAGCCTTTACAGCCTCGATGTCAGCAGCCTTAGCAGCGATAGCAGCGTCGAGGATGCTCTGAGTCAGAGCAATGAAGTCGGCACCGTTAGCAACGAAGTCGGTCTCACACTTCAAGGCAAGCATAGCGGCAAAGCCGTCAACAGCCTTTACAAGTACACAACCATTAGATGTCTCACGGTCGCTACGCTTAGCAGCGATAGCAAGGCCACGCTCACGGAGAAGCTCCTTGGCCTTGTCGAAGTCGCCCTCAGCCTCGGTCAGAGCCCTTTTTACGTCAGCCAGACCTGCGCCAGTCATTGCGCGAAGCTTCTTGATATCGTCAATTGAAATTGCCATAATAATCTTTAATGTTTAATCTTTAACGTTTAATGTATTACTCAGCGGCTGGAGCTTCTTCCTCTGCAGCGGGGGCAGCAGCCTCCTCAGCAGGAGCATCCTTGCGAGCCTTGCGAGCACGCTTGGGCTTTACCTCCTCCTCAGTCTCAGCCTGAGCATCGGCAGCCTTCTCGTCGGCCTTCTCAACCTTGCGCTCCTCGATACCCTCAGCGATGGCAGCACAGCAGGCATTGAGAATGGTCTCAACGCTGTCCTTAGCATCGTCGTTTGCAGGAATCACGAAGTCAACATTGTTAGGATCAGAGTTGGTATCAACAATTCCGAATACGGGGATACCCAGACGGTTAGCCTCGCGAACGGCAATCTGCTCCTTCAGCACGTCAACAACGAACAGGGCGCTCGGCAGACGAGTCAGATCAGCGATAGAACCGAGGTTCTTCTCAAGCTTAGCACGCTGACGTGTAATCTGCAGCAACTCGCGCTTTGAGAGATTAGAGTATGTACCATCAGCCATCAGACGGTCGATGTTCGCCATTTTCTTCACGGCCTTACGGATCGTCGGGAAGTTGGTCAGCATACCACCGGGCCAGCGCTCGATAACATAAGGCATGTTGACTGAAGCTGCCTTCTCGGCAATAACTTCCTTAGTCTGTTTTTTAGTAGCGACGAACAGAATCTTCTTGCCACTCTTGGCAATCTGCTTCAAAGCATCAGCAGCCTCGTCGATCTTGGCTACTGTCTTGTGAAGGTCGATGATATGAATACCGTTACGCTCGGTATAGATGTAGGGAGCCATTGCAGGGTTCCACTTACGCTTCAGGTGACCGAAATGACAGCCAGCCTGCAGCAACTGATCAAAATTTGTTCTTGACATTTTGCTAATTTCTTTAAATTGTTTACTTTCTTCTTAATTCTTTTTAGAATCAGCCTGATGGTAGTCCAAAGGAATCCAACAGGTTTAGATACTAAACTTGCGCTCAGTTCTTCAGCAGGATTAACGCTTACTGAACTGGAAGCGACGACGTGCCTTGGGACGACCCGGCTTCTTACGCTCTACCTCACGGCTATCGCGAGTCATGAAACCAGCATCCTTCAGCTTCTTCTTATCCTCTGCATTGATCTTCACCAGTGCACGGGCAATGGCAAGGCGCAGAGCCTGGCTCTGACCAGTGAAACCACCACCATCGAGGTTGACCTTAATGTCGTACTTCTCAGCAACCTCGAGCAGGTTCAGCGGCTGCTTAACCACATACTGCAGAATAGCTGAGGGGAAATATACCTCTAAATCCTTCTTGTTGATCGTAATCTTACCAGTACCCTCAGAAACATATACGCGGGCTACTGAGCTCTTACGACGACCTATTGCGTTAATTACTTCCATCTTTCCTTATTATTTATACTGGTTAATATCAATAGTCTTGGGCTGCTGAGCGGCATGGGGATGCTCAGTTCCCTCATAAATATAGAGGTTGTTCAGCAGGCTGCGTCCGAGGGGACCCTTTGGCAGCATACCCTTCACAGCGTGACGAAGCATCTTGTCAACACCACCATTCTTCTTACGAAGCTCAGCAGGAGTGTTGAAGCGCTGGCCACCAGGATAACCCGTGTAGCGAGTGTAGACTTTGTCAGTCTCTTTCTTACCAGTGAATACTACCTTATCGGCATTGATAAGGATTACGTTGTCACCGCAGTCAACATGCGGAGTGAAAGTTGGCTTGTACTTTCCGCGAATCAGCTTTGCTACCTTAGAAGCGAGACGACCAACAACCTGGTCTGTGGCATCGATTACCACCCACTCCTTCTTTGCTGTTTCCTTGTTTACGGAAAGCGTCTTGTAACTTAAAGTGTTCATTTCTTTTTAAAATTTTACTACTAAAAAACAGTTTACTTTATTTGCACACACAAAACCCACATCCGAGGTCTAACACTCGGCTGCAAGTCTAACGTACGCATGGAACCTATTGATTCCACTGATGAACCAGCGATTCACGAACCACTACGCCCGGCCAAAGACGCTGCTATTCACACCCTGATTCACGGGGATTCTAAGTCTCTCCCCAATAATCGGCGTGCAAAGGTACACATATTTTGTATTTTAGAGTGTCTTTACCCTCTTTATACATGAACTTTTATGATTATTTAACTTTTACAGCATCTCTTCCAAAGTTTATCTCACAAAAAAATGAAACTTTTTATATAAAAGGTTGGCTATTACATAAAAATGTGGTAATTTTGCAGCCGAATTATTAATAAGGTATATAAAAGAAGAAAAAACGCAGTAAGGAGAGATATGCAGAAAAGCGTTATAGAATATCTTGTAGCTACCGCAGCAAAATATCCGGAGAAGATTGCCGTTCAGGATTCTATCGGCAGCATCACTTTTACCGAATTGCTCCGATCAGCATACGTCATTGCCGATGAAATCAAAGCCAAAGGGTTATGGAAATCACCGGTTGGCGTATATATCCCTAAAGGATGCCGCATGGTTCAGGCCTTTGCCGGTATCAATATGAGTGGAAACTTCTACATACCCCTAGACACCAAGTCGCCCGAGACACGCATTCTCTCTATATTGAACGTACTAGAGGCGGAAGCTGTGATTACAGACAAGGCTCATGAGCAACAGGTAAAAAGCATGTGCGACAAGATTGTCATTGTAATTGAGGACGTTTTAGAAAACCAACCCAAAACAGATGCCAATGCTGAGGACTATCTTGCACAGCAAATTGACACAGATCCCGTTTACTCTATCTTTACCTCTGGTTCAACTGGCACCCCCAAGGGCGTCGTTATTGCCCACAGAGGTGTGATTGATTACATCGACTGGGCTGTCAGCACCTTCAATGTAACCAGTGACGCCATTATCGGTAATCAGGCTCCGTTCTATTTCGATAACTCGACACTCGACATCTACCTGATGTATGCTACAGGTGCCACACTGGACATTATCCCAGAGATGCATTTCTCATTCCCCGCCAAGTTGGTGGATTACATGAACGAACGCAAAATCACGTTTGTATTCTGGGTACCCTTTGCCCTGATTAACGTGGCAAACTTCGACATATTCAAGGACAAGAAACCCCAATACCTCAAAGATGTGCTCTTTGCAGGTGAGGTGATGCCTAACAAGCACCTGAATTATTGGAGGAAACATTTGCCTAATTGTAGATATGCAAATCTCTATGGTCCTACAGAGATTACTGTGGACTGCACTTTCTATGAGGTGGATAGGGAGTTTTCCGATGATGAACCACTGCCTATCGGCGTTGCCTGCCGCAACAGCGGCGTTATGATCCTAGTAGATCAGCAACGTGAGGCCGGTATTAACGAAGAAGGCGAACTTTGTGTACGTGGCTCATCATTGGCTCTCGGTTACTACAATGATCCCGAGAAGACGCAAAAGGCTTTTATTCAGAATCCGCTTAACAAGCATTACCCAGAGACTATCTACTGTACTGGCGACATCGTTTACAAGAACGAACGTGGTGAGATTATGTATGTAGGCCGCAAGGACTCCCAGATCAAGCACAATGGCTACCGTATTGAACTCGGAGAGATTGAGAATGCGGTGCTGGCCAGCAAGATGGTAGACAACTGCTGCGCCGTTTACGACTTCACGAATAAAAAGATCGTACTCTATTACCAGGCACCGGAAGAGCTGAACCTCAGTGCCTTCCGAAAGGCCGTCTCAGACAAGATCCCCCGTTACATGATACCTTCTAGCTATCATCGCGAAGAAACTCTCAAGCAAAACAGCAGCGGCAAGATCGACAGAACATATTACAAGAACTTGATTAACGGATAAGCAGATGTTAGAGTATAAACAAGACACGAATAATCTGCTTGATGGCAAGATAAAGGAATTTATCTCTGCCCGTCCAAGATATAATAATTGTTTCTTTCCGGAACTTGATCAGGTATCTTATATTGAGACAGATAATAGTCTGATTCTCAAAAAGAAGTATGAGTCGTTTAACCGGATATATTTCATGTCAAACGACGCTGAAGAGTTGGTCAGCATTCTTAGTTCTCTCGATAAAGATGATATCATTAACATTCCATCAAAGAAAGGTATTCAAGAAGATCTGAATACCATCCTAACTAAAGCGGGTTACTCCTTATTTGAGACTTACGAGAGAATGTATAATAATCTGGTAGAGCCTCGAGGACAGTTTGATGCCGAACTTGCAAATTTGGCCGATGTACAGGGAATTTACCAATTGCTGCATAATCATTTCAATCCGTATACGGACACACTCCCCACAAGGGAATACATATCGGAATTGATCGAGAAAAAATGGGTTCTTATCAACAGAAATGAAGACACCAAGGAGGTTGAGGGGACGCTCTTACTAAGGTTTGAGCCCCAGAAATGCCATTACTATATTTGGGTAGATTCTTCAAACTTTACCAAGGCGCTCAATCTTTTCATCAATGGGTTTAACTATATGAACGAGAAGGGATATGAAAAAGCTTACCTTTGGGTTCGCTCAACAAATGTTAGACCCAAAAAGATTTATGAGACACTTGGTTTTAAATATGACGGACTAAAAGATTACACTTATACAAAAGGAGATGCTCACTTTTAACGAATTAAGACGAAAGCAGAAAAGCCTATCAGGTAACGAGCCTGTAATTCGCTTGGCACTTATCGGTGACACTGCCACACAATTGCTGGCAACAGCAATCTGTGGTATGGGAGCTGATAGGGGATTTCGTATTGATTTGTTTGAAGCAGATTACAATCAGGTAGAGCAGCAGTTACTGAATCCGGCCAGCGAGTTGTATCAATTCAATGGTGACTATATCGTTATTTTCCAGTCCACTCACAAATTAGCAGAGCAACACAGTCTGCTAACGGCTAAAAAAAAAGCAGAATTAGCTGACGATCGTTTGTCGTTCGTGACGACTATTTGTGAAACACCACAGCTAAAAGACAAGAAGATCATCTATTTTAATTATCCGGAGATTGATGATTCCGTATTCGGGAACTACAACAGCAAGGTGATATCGTCACTATCCTATCAGGTTCATAAACTTAATTATGAACTCATGAACCTGTCGCAGAAATATTTGAATCTCTATCTTTGTGATATTGACAGCCTACAAAGCAAATATGGACGCACCATGATGTTTGCGCCTAATATCTATATCAACACAGAAATGGTGCTTAGCATTGATGCCCTTCCCTATGTTGCCAGCAGAGTTATGGACATCATCTGCGCCATTAAAGGGCAGATTAAGAAGTGTCTCATACTTGATTTGGACAATACACTCTGGGGAGGTATTATTGGAGACGATGGATTGGAAGGTATTCAGTTAGGACACGGTCTTGGCATAGGCAAAGCTTTCACAGAGTTTCAGATGTGGATAAAGAAACTGAAACAACGCGGCATTATTATCTGTGTAGCATCAAAAAACAATGAAGAAACGGCTAAAGAGCCTTTTGAGAAACATCCAGACATGGTACTCAGACTCGATGATATTGCCGTTTTCATGGCCAATTGGGAGAGTAAAGTAGACAACATACGAGCCATACAAAAGGTTCTGAACATTGGCTTTGATTCTATGGTGTTCTTGGATGATAATCCTTTTGAGCGCAATGTCGTAAGGGAGAATATCCCAGGAATTACCGTTCCAGAACTTCCAACAGATCCTGCGGAGTATCTGGAATATCTCTACGAATTAAACCTTTTTGAAACTGCTTCATACAATGATGCGGATAAAGACCGTACCAAGCAGTATCAAGTTGAGGCTCAAAGAGTCTCATTTGCCAAGACTTTCACAAATGAAGCAGACTACCTAAAATCGCTTGACATGGTTTCTTCTGTTAGTGGTTTTACTGCATTCAATATTCCACGTGTTGCGCAATTATCACAACGCAGCAACCAATTTAACCTGCGAACAATTCGCTATACCGAGGCTGACATTGCATCGATGGCAGAGGATCCGAATGTGATTGACTTAAGTTTCACCCTTAAAGATAAGTTTGGTGACAATGGCCTCATTGCCGTAGTCATCATGAAAGAGCGGGATAAAGATACGCTTTTCGTTGACACTTGGTTTATGAGTTGCCGGGTTCTTAAGCGAGGTATGGAATTATTTATTCTCAACACGATGGTTGAACAGGCACGATCCGCTGGCTATAAGCAGATCATCGGCGAATACCTGCCAACAGCCAAAAACAAAATAGTTGAGAACCATTATCCTTCTCTCGGTTTTTCTAAAGTCGACAGTGCTGTTTCAGCACAATACGAATTAGATATTGAGAGCTATCAGACAAAAGAATGCTATATAAAGAAAAGATAAGTAAGAAATAAAGATGGAAAGAAAAGAGATTTTTGACAAGATGGAAGAGATCTTTACCGATATTATGGATCTCAAAGACATTAAGCTGAATGATGAAACATCTGCCGACGATATAGAAGAGTGGGATTCGTTAAGCCATATTCAGATTATTGTGGCCATTGAAAAGGCATTTGGTATTAAATTCTCCTCACAGGAAATGATTACATGGAAAAATGTGGGAGATATGGTTGACTGTATTCAGAATAAGATATAGAAGATTTGTTTTTCAAGATGAGTGACTATATAAGCTATCAAGAACTTCCCGCCCTCATGGGAATTGAAAAGGGAGACATCATACTTTTGTCGTCAGATATCACCGACCTTTACATCCAATGTAGAAAGCATGGCGAGAAACTTGACCTCAATGTCCTCTTGGACAAATTCCAAGAAGCAATAGGACCCGAGGGGACCCTTTTAATACCCACCTATAACTGGGGGTTCTGCAAAGGGAAAACCTTCGACTATAAAAATTCTCCCAGTAAAACGGGGGTGATAGGAGACACTGCTCTTAAGAGAAAGGATTTCCGACGCACTAAGCATCCCATATATTCTTTTGCTGTTTGGGGGAAAGACATAGACTATCTTTGTTCTCTGGATGATGTAGAATCATTCGGTCCAAATTCTCCATTTGCCTATCTGGAGAAGAACCATGGCAAGAATGCCTTTATTGGCGGAGCCTCTCTCAGGAACTGTTTCACTTATATTCACTATATGGAGCAAAAGTTAGGCGCGCCTTATCGTTTCTCCAAGATGTTTAAGGCACCATATATTGATCAGGAAGGAAAAGAGTCAGAACAAGAATACGCCATGTATGTCAGAGATTTGGATATCGACGTGGTCTGTGCACCTGATCCTTTTGTGGATATCCTATATGAGCAGCATCTTGTCAAAAGTGGATACATTAACGGGGTACTCTACGAGATCATCAATTTCGACGACGTAACACCCATTATCGAAAAAGACATCCTATATAACCGAAGTAAAAACTTATGTACATACAAAGGGCAATAAGCCTTTTACACTCAAAATAGAAAAGATGAAGAAACTATATTATAGTACCTGTGCTGTTGCAGCCCCGCATATTGGAGTCGTCATAGATGATATTCTCGCAGCCAAGCAGGAAGGGCATGACATCTACTGGGCATATTGTCACTGTGCCCTCTCAACCTGCTTTAAGAATCTGGATGGCTATGGCAGCATTTGTCGGCTTTGCCACCAGATGTATAGAGAATATCAGAAGGCCTATGGAGCCGGCGTACACATGCTGCCAATCAAGACATCAGATATTCAGCAGAAGAAGATTGACTTTGATTTCAGCACCTCAAAAGAGTTGAAGGACTTCACATACAGAGATGTTGAAGTGGGCAATTCCATTCTCTCCCTCTATTACACAGTCACACGTGACCTTGATATGCTCCTCTTCGACAAGTTCCATGATTTCGCTAAGCCTCTTGTCAGCGAATTATGCAACCTTATCGATTATTCGTATCAGTTAGTAGACGATATTCATCCTGACGAGATCATCATTCACAACGGTCGTCTTTACGAGAACCGTCTCTTCTACGATATCGCAAAAGCTAAAGGCATTGCTTTCAGGGCCGTTGAAACAGTAGGAGGACATGGTGAACCTTATGCTAAGATGAGTTATCCCGGTGCCCTCCCACACAACATTGAGAAATGGAACCAACTCGCCATCAATTCCTGGAATCAGTCCAAGGAACCTGAAGAGGAGAAGATAAAGATTGGATCCTCTTTCTTTGAAAGAAGACGAAATGGTGAGCTCGTTGTAGATGTAAAAGTATACGTTGCCAAGCAGAAGAAAGGACTTCTGCCTGAAGGTTTTGATCCTAAACAAAGGAATATCGCCATCTTTACATCTTCTCAAGACGAGTTGGTGGCTTTGGGCGACGACTGGGCAAACGACCAGTTATTCCCCAACCAAGATGATGCCATTGGGTATATTCTTCGTCATGCTTCTCCTGGCATCCACTTTTATATCAGAATACACCCCAATCTGAAAGGTATCAATTACAAAGATCACGTCAATCTGTACCAATATGATGCACTTCCCAATGCCACAGTGATTCCACCAGAAAGTAAGGTCAGCAGCTATGACCTGATGGATGCATGCGAAAAAGCTATTACATTTAGCTCATCGGTAGGCCTTGAGGCCTGCTACTGGGGCAAGCCATCCGTCCTACTTGGACATGCAGGATTTGAATTATGTGGTGCCACCTATAATGTTAGGAAGATGGAAGACTTAATACCCACCATTGAGGGGCATCTAAAGCCTAAGCCTAAACTGGCAGCCATCAAGTTTGCCTACTTCTTGTTAGACAGGAAGTATAAGGTAGACAAGACATTTATTAATATCGGAGTAAAAGAAAAGCATCTCCGCTGGGATTTTGCTTCGACTTCATACTTTAAGATACGACACTCCAAGTGCTTGTACCAGCTATCATATCTCTGGAACTTTGTTATGTTGCCGAAACTTACCAAGCCCAAATACCACTTCCCTTGGAAGTAGAATACAAGATAAGTCATCCTAATATGAAGAAAGGTGCCATTCATGCATTGACGGTCTTTATGTCAATACTACTCTTCTCTTGTCATGAAGAAGATCAGCCAGAAATTGACAAGACCGACTTCTTGTGGTACGCCCTAACTGACAAGGATAGCAACAATAAATCTGAGGCTTTTCTTATCCAAGGCAACACCATCCATATCATGGCACCCCTTCAGTCGGACTTAACTACACTTACCCATGAGTTCTCTATCAATGGAATATCTGTATTTGTTGATGAAGAAGAACAACATTCTGGTATAGAATCGTATGATTTCTCTGACTTCACAAGTCCCCAGACCTATCGAGTTGTGTCTTCTCTTGAAGAAGAAAGAGAATGGACAGTGAATATGTACGATCTGCCTGTCCTCATGATCAATACGCCTGATGGTGAGCCAATCGTTGATAAAGAAAATAGAAAAGAGGGATGTACCGTACAACTGGTTAATCTTGACGGTAGTATTGAAGACTATGGAACAGCAGGTATTAGAGGCAGAGGAAATTCGTCATGGTATCTTGATAAGAAGCCTTATAATATCAAACTCGACAAAAAACACGAGATTCTAGGCATGGATAACAGCAAGCACTGGATTCTTTTAGCAAATTGCCATTACGACCGAACTCAGCTCCATAATGTCGCCGCTTTCGAGATGGCACGTCTTACCGACTACCCTTGGGTGCAGTCGGGAAGTTTTGTCGAACTTATATTAAATGGTAAACATCTTGGTCTTTACTACCTTTGTGAGAAGATTCGTGCTGAGAAAGGAAGAATAGAAATAACAGAAATTACATCTGAAGATATCACTGGCGAAGAACTCACTGGCGGCTATCTGCTTGAGAGTGCCGTAGATTTTGGAGACTGTCCATATTCAAATTATCCTTTCCAGACAGATTATTTTAACCGTACAGGCTACGACTTTGAAAACTGGTTGGCATGGGAGATCAAAAGTCCAGAAGGCGAGAATAACATCCCCAAAAATCAGTTCGATTACATCAAATCGGCATTGAATCAGATGGAGTCACTCATCTACGACGATGAGAAATTACTCACTGGAGTCTATCGCGACTATTTCGATATCGAGACGGCCATCAACTGGTATCTTGTAGAGGAAGCTAGCGCAAATGAGGAAGCGACAAGAACAAAAAATGTCTATCTTTATAAAGATCGCAATGACAAATTCCGTTTAGGTCCTCCCTGGGATTTCGACGCATGGTCCTTCGGCCAATCACTTCTCCAATGGCACAACTGTAATACATGGCCACTATATTATCGTCAGTTACTTAAAGATCCCGTCTTTGTTAAGCGCTTGAAAGAAAAATGGGATGTCTATTATCCACTATGGAGAGAACGTATCCCACAGTTCATTGACGACCAAATGCTCTATATCTATCGATCAGCCCTTAGAAACGAACAGATGTGGCCAGATTGGACAAGCGTCAACCATTATCCCGATGAAGACTACGATGATTATGTTGAAGATATGATCGATGCTTTCATTGAACAAATTGATTGGCTTAACGAACAAATACAGAATTATTAAAAAAATAATCCCCGCCGATTGGCAGGGATTATTATTTAGAAGTCCATATTATCTAGCGAATCGCTGAAGTCCTTTGGCTGTTGTTCCTCTTTGGGAGCCTCAGTCTGCTGCTCTGGACGAGGGCGACGCTCACCACGATCATGACGATCACCACCACGACGGTCGCCACGATCTGAACGACGATCACGACGCTCGCCATTACGCTCTGGGCGCTCACGACGCTCACCACGAGCTGGACGCTCAACATAGTCGGCAGGCTTCTCAATCAGTACACGATGAGAGAGCTTGTACTTACCGGTCTTAGGATCGATCTCGAGCAGCTTAACCTGGATGTGATCACCCTCCTTGATGCCAGCCTCCTCGACTGTTTCAAGACGCTTCCAATCGATTTCGCTGATGTGCAGCAGACCGTCCTTACCAGGCATAATCTCTACGAAGCAACCGTAAGGCATGATAGAACGAACTACACCATCGTAAACCTCACCTACCTCAGGAATAGCTACGATAGCCTTAATCTTACCGATAGCAGCATCGATGCTCTCCTTGTTAGGAGCTGATACCTGAACCTTACCTACACCGTCAACCTCGTCGATAGTGATGGTAGCACCGGTATCCTCCTGCATCTGCTGAATGATTTTACCACCAGGGCCAATCACAGCACCGATGAACTCCTTAGGAATCTCGAGCTGTACGATACGTGGAACCTGTGGCTTCATCTCTGCACGTGGCTCAGCGATAGTATCGGTGAGGCACTTCAGGATGTGCTCACGACCAGCCTTAGCCTGCATCAGAGCCTTCTCCAGGATGTCGAAGCTCAGACCGTCGCACTTGATATCCATCTGTGTAGCTGTCAGACCATCCTTTGTACCAGTGGTCTTGAAGTCCATATCGCCCAAGTGGTCCTCGTCGCCAAGGATATCGCTCAATACGGCATACTTATCTTCTCCAGGATTCTTAATCAGTCCCATAGCGATACCAGAAACAGGCTTCTTCATTGGAACACCAGCGTCCATCAGGGCGAGTGTACCAGCACATACTGTAGCCATTGATGAAGAACCGTTTGACTCGAGGATCTGGCTTACCAGACGTACTGTGTAAGGGAAGTCCTCAGGAATCTGGCCCTTAAGTCCGCGCCATGCCAGGTGACCATGACCAATCTCACGACGACCTACGCCACGCTGAGCCTTAGCCTCGCCAGTACAGAATGGTGGGAAGTTATAGTGCAACAGGAAGCGCTGATAGCCGTGCTCAAGCACGTCGTCAACCAACTTCTCATCGAGCTTAGTACCAAGTGTACATGTAGAGAGCGACTGTGTCTCACCACGAGTGAAGATTGAGCTTCCGTGAGGCATTGGCAGAGGTGAAACCTCGCACCAGATAGGACGGATCTCGTCAGTCTTACGACCATCCAGACGGATACCCTCGTCGAGGATGCAACGGCGCATAGCGTCGCGCTCTACATCATGATAGTAGCGATCCATCATGGCATACTTCTCTTCCATCTCGTCCTCAGTCAAGTCGGCATGCTCAGCAGCATACTTCTCCTTGAAGTCGGCCAGGATCTTCTCGAAAGCCTCAGCACGAGCGTGCTTCTCCAGAGCCTGCTTTGTTACGTCGTATGCAGGCTGATACAGCTCCTTGTTCATACGCTCGCGCAGCTCCTCGTCGTTCACCTCGTGGTCGTACTCACGCTTAACATCCTTGCCAAGTTCCTTTGACAGTTCGGCCTGGAGTTCGCACATAGGCTTGATAGCAGCCATAGCAGCCTTCAAGGCGCCGATCATATCCTGTT
>Ga0247611_10004228_pt1 | contig 20147 bp, 19 predicted proteins | sample 177DNAGHGhighgp2_FD_192422 | JGI IMG/M metagenome (GOLD analysis project Ga0247611, IMG submission 192422) | Sheep rumen microbial communities from Palmerston North, Manawatu-Wanganui, New Zealand - 1770 DNA GHGhigh gp2 | ecosystem: Host-associated > Mammals > Digestive system > Stomach > Rumen...
GCCACTCCCAATAACCCATTTTGATGGATTCGAACCGTCCCTCCAGAGACTCTTCCAAACCTTTCTGCAGAAGAACGCGGGATGAGCCCAGGAGAATGACTTTGAGGTTGCGTTTTTCGCGGGTATCCCTGTCCCACTCCTTTTTTACTTGTTCGCTCCAGGTCCGGATTTTCTGGACCTCATCAATGATGAGGATGCGCTCCTGCTCTGAGTGGAGATCCATTTTCATTCTGGCCTCCTGCCAACGGGCTGGAATCCAGGTGGTATCTTCGCGGTTGACGCCATCGGCCGCAATAAAGTCAAAGGGAATGTCGATGCCTTCGGTATACTGCCCTACAAGGGTGGACTTACCCACTTGACGAGGTCCCATGATAATCTGCATACGTCTCCTGGGTTCGGCCATACGGCTCTTTAATAGGGCTAAATGGTGTCTTTCGTATAACATATTTATAATATCTGTTTTACAAATCTATAAAATATATTTTACAAAATCACAGGCTTCGCAAAACTTTTTCTTGCAATGAACCCGGAGGCCATCTACTCATATAAGAGGCTAAACGAAATAAGAGGTTGAAAAACTGATTGTTTCTTATTAAACATTATCTTTGCAGTACTTGTTTAAGTACTTGGGTTATGATTACTGCAACTTATACAGACCTTCGGTCAAATTTGAAAGACTATCTGGACAGGGTTGTCAAAGATTCCGACAATGTCATCGTGAATCGCGGGAACGGGTCCGCGGTGGTGATCATGTCTTTGGAAGAGTACGAGTCCATGATGGAAACGGCATATGTTATGTCTCAGCCTGATTTGATAGAAGCTATCCGTCAAGGTGATGAAGACGTGAAGAACGGAAACTATGAAGTTGTAAACGTCGATGAGCTATAAGATTGCCTTCCTTCCCCATGCGCGGAAGGACTTTGATGAGTGGAAGATAACCGACGCGAAAACGGTCACCAAAATCAAGGAACTCCTAAGGGATATCGCTGAACATCCCTACTCCGGCATCGGGAAACCGGAACCGCTCAAGCACAATCTTACCGGAAAATGGTCACGTCGCATCAACAAGACCGACCGAATTATTTATTCTGATGATGGTGAAAAGATTCTGGTGTATATCTTCTCAATGAAAGGCCACTGTAATCATTAAAATCACTTCAACCTTAAATTTCTGATACCCATATAAGATATTCTCAACCTAAGATTTCGGATAGCCTAAAAAAGGTATAGTGTCATGGGAAATAGCTACCTCAGTGACGCTCACCGGAAATACTCGGAGGCCTGCCAGAAAGAAGTCCGCGAAATGATGAGCCATCCGCTCACTGCCGAAGAAAAGGAGGAGCAGATGAATCGCAACATGGAAACGTCCACTCTCTATTCCTCGGGAGAATGCTCCGTTGACGAGCACATCGCAGAGCTAAAGAATTCCTCTAGGAACCTGTAGTGGGCAAGGGAACTATCCAGCATCTCGTTGATTCTCCACGCAAACGCAACTCCGAACTTCCTGGACATCCTGCAAAACAGCAGCGCCGCGTTGACGCCGTTCTCGAAGTGGCGCATGTTGGCACGCCACTGCTTGGCGCTCCTGGTATGGCGATGGTAAACATCCTTCTTGTTCCCCGCTTCCTCGGCGGCGAGAGAGAATTCCGCATCAAGAAGGGCTTCATCATAGAATACTTCCAGGAACCGATGGAAGTCGGAAGACTCGTTTCTGATTTCGGATATGATCCGGGCAGAGACATCTTTGTGACCTTCGGCATCGAATACTGTGAGGATGTCCATGGATTCGTTGATGGCCTTGTCCAGGCCTTGCTTCCAAGTAGTATTGTGATTGTGGTCCATTTCAAATGGGGTTAGGATTCTTGTTTCTGTTGCCGCATGATCCTCTGGCTCTGTGCATAAATGTCCCGGTATAACTCGCGGAGGAATCTGCGGATGTACCCGTTCCCGACGAGGATGTCTTCAATGTGGCAGGGCTTATTGACTGCTAACCCTTTTCCCCATTTATGGACGAACAAGGTAGACGTCACTGCCCGCGGGTAGGCAATCGTCTCTTCCCCAGCGGGGAAATCAGACAGATGCGCCGTAGCCGTCTGATAAAAGTCAAACAGGAAGGCATTGAACTCTTCTCCCAAGGCGGAATTGACCTCTTCGGCCATACGCTTCCCCGCTTCTCCATAATCGTACTGGACGCGCGTGAACGTCTTTTTGAATTGCTCGTTTAACGCACGTGCGGTCTCCTCGAGGACTTTTCTCTCACGTGGATCCGGAACGTGAATTCCTTTTTTTCGTGCCATTTCTGATACGGTTTGGTTAAACAAAAGTGTGGAGCTTAATGTTCCTGAAGTAGAAGGCTCTGGTAAACCCGCACACACAGAAACAGCTCCACACCCGTATCATGTAGAGCCTTACCGAATCCGTAAGGCTCTATCGACACAAAAGAGAACTGCATTGCCCTGTGTTAAAATTTACCAGATTTTTCTACTTGGGCTCAGCAAAAGTATGTCACCGCTCGCGCGGTATTGCAAAGATAGCAAGATTATTCAAAAAAAATTCTAACTTTGTCAAGACTGCTTAGGCAGTCTGTAAATAAGCGAAAGTGTTTTCGCGTTGTCCCAAATGAAACCTGGGAAGTTTTATGGAAGAGACGACGGCAAGACGCTCCGCTCGGCTATGGCTATGACTATCAGTCGAGTGTGGAGTCTGGATTCGTAGCCATTCTTCCAGGTTTCCCAGGACCTCATTTGGGTGGATGCGAAACGGCTCCACACTTTTGTTTTGTGCATTATTCCACCGCGGGGCGGGTGACCTTTGGTTTTATGAAAAAGTACATCTGGATTTCACTAATTGCAGTCATGTCCATCGCCTGCGGGAAGGACAATCCCTCCCAAAACACTTCTGATCCGGCCGACGAATTTGTCGGAAACTACACTTACACGGAAACCTACACGGAGAAATGGGGCCTTGACAACTCCGAGGGTACCGGGAACGGGAGTTTCACCATCACCAAGACAGGAACGAATGGTGTCAAGATAGAAGGGGATTTCAACTCAAAAACTGGAATCGTTGCCGCTGGCCTGTTAAATTTCGTAGATTATAAGGCCGATGACGACATCTTCGAAACGTCGTACTATTTCGGTGCAGCGCAGTTCTCAGGCAAGGAACTGAAATTTACGTACAGGCGCTCCGGAAAGGCCATCAAGGACGGTCTTCCCTGGACATATGAAAAAGTCGGAAAGGTAACGGCGAGGAAGAAGTAAGGATAATAATTCAGTCATGATTCCGAGAAGGGTATGAGGAAAGTCTGGTATATTCTTTCTCCGAAGGAAATCCTTGAGAGCTGTCTGATTTTCGTGGCGGTGATGGCCCTTTTGGTCATACCCGCCACGATTGGAGAGTGGTACGTATGGAAATCACAAGAATTCGACAGCGCCTTGATTATAGTCGGCATAGTCATCTATGTCCTAGTCCGGATTGCTATCCTGGCTGTCAAGATCATCATCCCTTTCTTCATCATTCGGTTCCTCATCCATAGATTCGGCTGGAGCCGCAGGCTATACGCCCTTGTCGCCGTTGCCGCTCTCCTTGCCATCGCGACCGACGGTTCCTCTTTCCGCCGGAGCTATAGGGAGGACCCAGAATTGGCCGCAGAAATGGCAAAACTTCAAGACGAGAACATCCTTCAGAGAATCGTCCATTACGAGGCGTGCCGGATGGCATATGACCTCGAGAGAATCGCGCCAAAATAATCACCGATGCTTGGACATAAAGAAGGCGGCCAGCTTTCAAGTTGACCGCCAGTGTCCGGTTTTTTCCTTAGCACGGGTAGGGGGGCCTACTCGTGTTCCTGTACTGCAAAAATAACGATTTTCAGATGATTTCATAAGTCCTTAATATTAAAATCGAGGTTGGAAGCAACGGCCATTGAATTCAGCAAGTAGATGATTGTTTTCTTTATTTGCATGTCCATAATTACGTTCACAACAACGGCTTGAACCTGCTATAAATCAAAATAACGGCCGCCCCTTTCGAGACGGCCGCCGGCAGACGGGCCTGAAGCTCAAGAAAGGCGCCGCATAGTCGGGTCTTATGAGCTCTCTATCCGATATGCATTATTCTTCGGTGGCGTTCCATCCAGTATTCTTAGACTATTTCAGGAAAAAAGTAACGTATCGGCCGGCAAGAAGGTGTGTAAACTGTATTCGTATCATTCTTTCATACTCTATTCTATCCAGATTCCATCTTCCATATAACGTATTTCAATTAGAACAGTAGCACTTCTTTTTTGGGGCATACTAATAACAATGTCTCGACCATTATACCTTGCTTTTCTGCGGTTCCCTATGTCGTTATTTTTGACGGGCATATTGACTCCCATTGATTCTAATGCGACTATTAATTTATCGGAAAATGCTTTGGCTTCATTAAACTGCTCAAATTCAAAGAGATAAGAAAAAGCAGATAATTGGGACTTCTGCTGCCCGGATAGGTAGAAAGAAGCTTCGACTGAATCTGGGACAATACCCAAAACACTCATGTCATACCCTGTAAAACTATTGATACTTATTGACCTATTTGTTCCGGCACTCAATTTCCAATTATGATATGACAGCGCTTTATCGATCATTTCTCGGACGGACTCATAAGAAGCTTTTTTGCACTCAGAAGATAGAATTCCAAAAGGCCTTGAAATCAAATCCTCAATCGTTATTACTTTATTAGGAGAAAGGATCATGTCTGTTTTACTTACATCAAGAAGCCAGTCGATTAGGATGCTTCCAGTATTTTGATCATAAACAGGTCTTATCCCCCCCCCCTCATAGCGAGGCCAGGGCAGGAAATAATAGGAGGAAGTCCCGCCAAGGAGTACTCCAGGTTCACCAGCCATTTTGTTTGATAAATCTCGCAGATCTACGTCAAGAGAAGACGTCCAATAAAATATAACCTTGTCTGCGCCAAGTAATTCATCAACAAACCGACCGTTCGCCGGCAAAAAGATGCTATTTCTGTTTATCTTACTTGTAATCAAATAACCATGACGCCCATTGTTATCTGTCCGCACCCACTCGCAGTGATCAATCAATTCTTGAAAATCCTTTTGGGTAGGAATCTTCCAATGAGTCCCGAATAGATGCGTTGCGATGTCATCCTCCTTACTTAAGACTTTAAGATTATCCACCTCCCCATTGTTAGGATTCAGAACATACTTAGCTGCAACGAATGATTTTTCGTCTGTCCCTCCGTAACGGAAACGATAGTTTTTCCAAGAGTATTTTTGTTTAGGCAACAACTCTCCCCATGCATAGTGATGACCGTAATCTTCTGGCGATGATGCTCCAATATTGCATGTTGCCCATTTGATTCCAGAAGGTAATCCCAAATCTACATATTCAGGGGCATTCTCTCCAATAGTAGAGATAGTATTGGTCGATGCTTTATCGGATTGCTCGAAACTATCTCTATAAAAGAAAAAACGACTTCCTAAACCAGATTGAAAAACCGGATCCTGATTATAATTTGTTTGAGAAAGGACCCTATACCGAATACTGGACAAGACTGCATCTAAATCCTTATTAGGCCTTTCTATTTCCTTAACAAACGCAGTTGTGAAAGGACTGTTATCATTATCCCCATCGCTCGCCGTGTAACCGGAACGAGTTGAATACATTAGACAGACACCAGAGGGCGTTTCAATTTGATTTGCGGCGATTTCATTAGTAGAGCGGCTCCAACCAAGCTTAATATCACGGCATGCGTCTATAATAATAATGTCGTTATTGTCCTCCGAAGAGTTTGCAAGTCGAACTAAATCCGTCACGCTAAAAAGCTGTTCTCTACATGTTGAATACTGAGTATCAACATCGCTTGGCACAAGATAATTAGTTCCACTATTATCTTGGACACCGTGTCCGGAGAAATAAAAAAGCGTGACATCGTATTTTGACCCTTTCTTATAGAACTCATCGACATATGCCTTAAGATCCGATGCGCCAGAGTCGTAAGCGGTTATTACATCAAAACCTAAAGAGAGCAAGGCTTCACTTACAGACTTAGCATCTCCAATAGAGTTTTTTAAGTTTGGTTCCCACATATAATTAGAGTTTCCGACCACGAGTGCCAACCGGCTCATCGGGAATCGTGAGCGATCCGAGACCCCTGAAACTATGTCAGCACTTTTGCGCGACGAACCTTTTTCATGGTGATAAAGAAACTCTTGAATGTTTTTAGCTTTTTTGCTTTCGAAAGCATCTTTAGAGAAAACAAATGGCTCCCCAGCACATTTAGCATAAAAGATGCTTACATTATTCCATATTATTGATGTTTTGCCATCCCTTGTTACCCTAAACTTATCGCCTTCGGTATACGTACGATCACCGATAATTACCTTTTCGCCAGAAGGACGTATCCTGCTGATGGTAAACCAGCTTTCGTTATTGTTTTGGGCAAGGCATAGCGAGCAAATAAACACTAATAGCAAGGATAATCCTGACGCCACTCTTTTATTCATAGTTTTTATACTTAAAAATCATATCACATACAGTAAAAACAAGTACAGGTATAAAAATACCAACTGTTTTTTGGAAAATACAGTACGATAAATAACTAACAAGTGATAACAATGTGGTATAACTTAAAAGTGAAATAATGAATGAGAGCCATTTTTGCTTTGCCTTCTTGATCAAAGGGATGCTAGAAATTAGTTTTTTTTGTTCAGCAATTTCAAAAAAAGTAAGGCCTATTATTATCGCAAGAAAACAAACGTACCACCAAGGAAGTAAGTGCCTTCCTTTTGTTAGGTTGCTGTAAGCAAGATAATGAAGGTACGCACCTGGTTGCTTCCCAAGATATGTATCATGAACATCATCAACAAAATTGCCTATTATGATAATCTTGTCTTTGCAAAGATTCATTAGGTCTTGTTTATCAAATACGGCGTCTGGCCCATAGAAGTCTTCGGAAAGATTCCAAAACCTTGGCCTTCCAGAGGGACGAAACCGAGTCCCTGAAAAACTTTCAGGTATATTAATGAATTGGGAATTATGGCATAATACTCCATTGTCTGTATAAAACAAAGGGATTCCGAGTAGAGAATGCCTTTTTATTGTACCACTATCTAACAGTTGGTACATCACAAGAGGAGCCGAAACCCCATTGCTTTGAATATACTGAAAACGATCAAACGCAGTGTTAAAAACAGAAGAAGAGTAGTCACAATATGCGCTTCTAGAAAGCAACACTGTATCTATCAAAGGAAAATCGCATTTTTGTTTATAATTCCAGTGACGAGCAAGTAAGATTTTATCTCCCATTTTGATTATTTGCCTGACAAGAGCGGTGTCCGACTCCGTAGTGAAACCCTCCTCAAGACGAATATCCATAAAGACAAATCGATATCTACCATCCTCATGTATATTAGAAAGCAATTCTAACAGAAGACTTCTGTCCGTGATTGTTTCTTTCCCATGTTTCGTTTCTACTAATGACAAATCGTATCCTGTATTGATAAACAGTGCGTTATCTATATCAATTGGAGTTTTATGCAACTGCTGAATAGCAACATCGATTATCGTTAAAGTGCTTGTTTGCTCTCCGAACGGATAGGGATGATTATTAAAACAATAACAAACAATCAACAACAGAGGTGTCGCTATAATTGCAAAAATGATATGTGAAGTACGATGTTTCATTGTAACTCTTGAGCGTTATGAAAACACGTCAAACTATCTTTTAGGCTGTCCGCAAAATCTGGTTGGTTTGCGCTTTTGGTTTAGGAGATTAGGTATGCCATATATTTGTGAACCAGGTCGGAGGAAGACAAATGTCCTGATACAAACTGTTCATAGTCCAGGTTAGATATCCGTTCTCGAACTTCAACGCCATCGTAGGTGGCAACGAGATAATGGCCCCTGTCTCCCGGTTCTACGCGAGTGTCCCGGAAATGCCCCAGGAATTCATCGGCTTTCACATAATTGATGGCATATTCTATCTTTCGTGTTTTGCCGGGATAGGCCGAGAGGGCTCCTTTTTTTACAAGATCGTCGATATCCCTTAAAGCGGTGTCTAGGGACACGGCACCCAACCGGGACCAGTTCTGAGCAGTTAGTTTTGCCTCTTTTCCGTCCAGAAAGATGTTCAACACCTTCTTCTGCCTCTGGGAAAGCTCCACTCCGGAGAATTCGCGCCAAAAGACCGATTTGTTAAGAATTCCGCTCAGTGTTTCCAGAGAACTGTCCACAGCCCTGCCAAGGCACGCCACAAACCATTCCAGCCAGGGGGTTATATCCCCGTCATGACAGAAGCGCTGAGTTTTCTCGAGGATGGCATAATACTCTTTCTTTTCCTTCTCAATCTCCCGGGACATGCTGAAGAATCGTCCGTTTCCTCCGCCTATTGCCGCCAGAGCCATATCTGCAATGGCCCGCCCGATACGACCGTTGCCATCATCAAATGGATGTATGCTCACGAAGACAAGATGGGCTATGGCAGACCTGATGATTTGGGAGATTCCGGTCTCGCTGTTGAACCAGTACATGAATTCCTCCATATAGTCGTTCACATCGGAAGCGGGCGGAGCCATATAGTGGACGGTTTCATGCCCCATGGATCCGGATACCACCTGAACGTCACCTACCCGGTAGCCTCCCACGGTAATCGGATATGAACCACTCCTCCCCGTTGGGAACAGAGCGCTGTGCCAGCCGAAGAGGCGTTCCTTGTCCAGTGGGATATTGCAGTTACGCGTTGCGTCAAGCATCATATCCACTACACCTTCCATGAAATGGGTGGAAGTGCCTGTGATCTGGATATTGGTAACGCCCAGACGGCGGACGATTGAAGAACGTACATCGTCTTTATTGAGACTGATTCCTTCAATGCGGAAAGAGGACACGATGTCCTGAGTGAGAATCTCTACGGAAGCGCCGGAGCGGTCATCATCCGCAAGAGAGGCAATCCGGCCATGCAGAAAGCCGATAGCGGCGCTGACCTTTTCGACAAGTGCTGAAATCTTGTTTTTGTCCCAGTCGAAGTGCATCCAATCGTATCTTTCGTATATCCACATATCTGACATCGTGTTTAATTCGCAACAAATATAGCTTTTTGCGAATAATCATCAAAATTAATTCGCAGAATATGCGAATTATAATTAGTGCTCGAAAGTCACTTTGACGTACTTCTGCGAAATCCAACCTCATATTGCGGATAGCCGTTTTTATAGTGGCAACGCGATAAACTCATTCAACTTCTGCCGCAGATTCCGCCACCCCGGTAGGCGCTGTGTCATCAATGCCTCGAAGACCTTGCTATGATTCTGCACCTTGAGGTGCGTGAGTTCGTGGACTACGACATACTCGATACATTCCTTAGGGACACGGGCCAGTTCCAAATTGAACAGGAGGATTCGACGCTTTGCGCCACAACTGCCCCACATGGTTTTCATTTCCTTGACTTGCCAGGTGACATCGGGCTCCTCTAATTTCTGAGTCCAGGACTCAACTAGCGGACCGAGATATGCTTTCAGCTGCTCCCGATACCATTCGGTCATGAGTTCGGCACGCCGTTCTACGGATGACTCCTTCCTGACACGCATTATCATTGTATTCCCACGGGTCTCAATCGAGTTGGCCCCGCTGGTGACATAGTTAACGCGCAGCCGGTACCGGACACCGAAGAAGTAGTGATTCTCGCCCGACACATACTCGCGCGCGGTCTGGCGCGCCTGTTCGGCAATGTCCGCCTGCTGCTTTCGAATCCACTGCCATTTGGAGATGACATAGCTGCGGGCATCCCCATCAGTGAGATAGTCAGGGATGGAGAGATGCACACGACCATCCGGCGGGTACACGGAAAGATGCATGTTCTTGATGGGCTTGCGCTCCACCTCTATTTCCAATCCGTCGATGTTCATCAGTTGCCGAATTCGGGGTTATGGATGACGATGTTAAGGATTTTTACGGCATCGAACTCCGTTCCCACCAACGTCTTTTGGATGGCGATAAGCAGTTTCTTCTTCCTGATTTCACTCGTACGGAAGCCGACTGCGGCATTAGCATCGATAACGTCATAAACCTTCAAGGCAAAATCCACATCTCTGCCCAGGTTGTCATAGAGAGCCTTTTTCCCTTCCGTATTGATTCGAGGATCAACATTCTCTCCTTTTCGGAGTTCTTCGGCCAGGGCTTTAATGCTCTTCAGAAGCTCCTTATACTCCATCTTTTCCTGCTGGTACTCTTCCAACAGGCGATTGATCCGCTCTGAAAACAGCTTGTATTCCTCCGGATTGCTTTCACGTTTGCGGTTGATGACGCGGCGGACATTAGCCGCCATCGTTTCGGCAACGCCCTTCCGGCCGCCAAGTTCTTTTTCCGCATTATCGGAGACTTCAACATCACCGTCATCCTTAATGTCAATGATGTCCAGAAAGGAGAAGTCTTCCAGGTTTTCAAGCACTTCCACGCGGGAAGAAACGACATAATCGTCCAAAAGCGCCCGCATCTCAGCATCGAACTTCTTCAGGTCCACATAGTCGCCGCAGCGTTTGGAAATGGCGTTGCGAATCTCGTCATAAGTCTTGACCTTGAGGTAGATCTTGTCGACCTCTTCTTCGGTATAACCAGCCTCGGTCATCTGCATTGCAATCGCGGTATAGCAACGAACAAGCGTATAGCAAGCCTCGTAGAAATCCTCGCGTTTTCTGGCATTGAGGATAATCTCAGCCTGGTGCTCTTCTTCAGTTCCCCTGTGCTGGTCATAGCAGAACCAGTCAAAGAATTCGTCAACGCCTTTCGGCTCCTTGACGGGCTCGGAAAGGCGGTCGCAACGCTCCAGGGCTGCATCCAAGTCCTTCTTACCTTCCACAATCTTACTCTTGAGCAGGCCTTCAATATCAGTCCTGTCATAACCCGAGAAGGCGCCATTGGTGTAGTCCTCGATGGCCCCCTCGATGTTCTCAAAGAGGTGCTTGTAGTCCACGATATAGCCGTAATCCTTCTTCTCGCCATTCACACGATTCACGCGGCAGATGGCTTGGAAAAGGTTATGGTCTCGCATCTCTTTGTCGATGTACAGGTATGTCGCGGCGGGGGCGTCGAATCCGGTAAGCAACTTGTCTACCACGATGAGAAGCTTCATGCTGCCGGGATGGTTGACGAACTCATACTTGGCCCATTCCTCGAAGTCCTCGGGGGTCTTGTCGCCCAGCATCTTCTTGTTGGTGTTGTACTTGTATTCCGCCTCGGTCTTCAATTCGCCGCTATAGCCATCCTCCAACGAAGGATCAGCGCCATCGTAACTGGTCACGACTGCGCATTTGCCGGCAAGCGTTGTTTCCTGGAAGGTGGACCAGAATCGATAGGCCTGATAAATGCTTCCGGCCACCAGCATGGCATTGCCCCAACCGTCCCTCAGCGCAGGAATGAGTTGGAAGTCTTTCGTAATTTGCGCTACGATACGGTTTACGCGTTCCTTGCTAGAAAACAGACTCTGCATGTCCGCCCAGCGGTCCTGCAATGCCTTCTTGGCCTTTGGCGTGAGCTTCTTGGTGGTATCCTCGAAAAGCTCATCAAAAGACACCTCGTCGGAGAGCTTCTGTTCAACGTCGCGGGCCTCGTAACGAAGATCCAAAATCACCTTGTCCTTGACGGCCTCGTCGAACTTGTAAGTATGAATCCACGGGCCGAAGTTCTCGCGGCTGACCAGCTTACCCTTGTCGGCCTTGAGCAAAGGCGTGCCGGTGAAACCAATCATCATCACGTCCTCGCCCATGATCTTCTTCATTGCTTTGTTGAGTATGCCGCCCTGGGTACGGTGGCATTCGTCCACGAAGACGTAGATGTTTCCCTTTGCGGAGAACCCTTCAGGAAGCTTGTCAGCCAGATCTTTCAGATATTGCTCCGGAGAACGAACGCCACGGAATTTGGAATCCCTGCCCTCAATCTCCTCCGGATCATCTGCCAGGCCAAACTTGTGGATGAGCGTACAGATGAGCGTCGGCATCTTATCTTCACCCTTACGGTCATTCTTCCCCTCCAACATCTTGATGAGATGGTCACCGCTCTTCGCCCGGATGGGATGCTCCCCAGCATCCTTAAACCCGTTTTCAATCTGCTTGTCCAACTCGTCGCGGTCAGTGATAATCACCACACGACTGTCATCCACATTCTCGCGAATCCATTGCGCCAGCCATACCATCGTAAGACTCTTTCCGGAGCCCTGGCTATGCCAGATGATACCGCTCTGCTTGTTCTTGATACGGGTCTTGGCAGCCACAATGGCGAAGTACTGATTCGGACGGGCCACCTTCTTCACGCCACCGTCGAAGACTACGCAGTCGTGGATGAATTCCAGCAGACGGTCAGGCTGCAACATCTGCATCAAAGAGCGATCCAACTCGTTCGGGAACTCCTTCTGGCCATAAATCGAAGAGGATACAGGAAGCTTATCGGTGTCATACGGGTATCCATCGCCGGCGGGTTCCTTCCAATGCAGATAATACTTGGGCGGCGTAAGGGTGGTGCCATAATAGACGCCCTGGCTTTCACTGCCGGCCATCAGCAATTGGGCCGTGGAGAAGAACTGAGGAATCTGCCCCTCCTGCTGATTGCGCCAGTTTTGGTTGATCCCATCTTCGACGCTCACAGTTGCCTTTTTCAGTTCAATGACAGCCACGGCGATGCCGTTGATATAAACCACCACATCCGGGCGGCGATGCTCGTCACCAACCGTCTGTTTGCGGACGGTGACCTCCTCCGCAATCCCAAAGATATTGTTGTAGGAATCCTTCCAGTCAATAAGCCATACCTGCTTGTTGGGAAGGCCCACGCCCTGGCTGACAGAAACAGGATAACGAAGGGTGTTGTAAACAGCTTTGTTGCTATTGTAAAGCGCCTCCTTGTTGGAGCAGGCTGCCGCCTCCTTAAGTTTACGGATCGCCTCCGAAGCCTGGGCGCTCGTCAGCTCCTGACGATCCATTAGGAACGTCCGGAGGATGTCCTCACGGATGTTGGTGTTCTCGGAGTCCTTGAGGTTGCCGATATACTCATAGCCGTTCTTGTCGCACAGTAGTTTAATAACCCTGTTCTGGACGGCACGTTCGGAGTTGGTGGAAGGATCTGGCATACTATAATCTAGTTTTTCCGGTCAATAATTCCTGCATCATACCTTGTTTGATAAGGCGATATTTAGCCTTAAGAGCCACCAGGGAAATAAGATCATTATCAGCAGAAGAAAGGACTTCTACAATCTTTTTTTGTTCCTCGATTGTAGGCAAAGGGATTAATAATGATTTTATCTTGGAGATATTAGTACGAGCTCTTGTGCTACCTTGTAAACTGGAGTCAATTTGGTCTAGATAAGAGCGAGTTTTCGTATAATAGACGAAGAAGTTATTATCTAAACCACTAGAAAACTTCACTTTTATCACATCGGAGCCCTGGATATACATCGGGTCTTTGTTCGGACATATAATAGCCCTTCCTGCAGGCATCATCTTCGCAATAATTACGGAACCGTATGGAATGATGCATCGCTTAAGCGTCTTCGCGTGTCCAAATGTTGTATACTTAACATTATCATCATTCCAGCCATCTTCACCAACATTGCCCAATTGGACAATACGGACCTCATGATCTAATGTGTAGTGCTCTCTTTTTAAGTTACTTCCAAACGGGCCGTCGTTGATATCTTCAATTACTTCGTTAAGTTTAGTAAGTCTCCAGTCCTTTGGGATTACCCCCACTTCACTTTGTACAAATTCTGAATGATGGCCATCAACTCTTTGTATACCTGTCAACAGTTGCTGCATCAGCCCATCCTTAATCTGACGTTTTTTTGTAATCGCCTCATCCAGCGCCCCAATAATCTTGTCAATGCTTAACAGAGTATCAGCAATTCTTCTCTGCTCCTCGGGAGCGTCAGGAATGGGAATCAACTGCTTTTTCATCGCTTCTTGCGAAATTGTTGGAATGGTGCTTCCTCCGGTAATCACCAGCACTCGGTTCTGAAATGATGAAAAAGCAAGCATATAGTACAACAGAGAGCTATTGCACTTGAAATCATTAAGCAGCACGAACTGGGGATTAATGGTAGCTTTCTCCTTCAAATCCCAGATTTGAGCACACTTTCCAATAGAAGCTGTCTTGCAGAACAGAATATCACCTTCTTTAACTTGGATCTCAGGAGATTCTGTGTATTTTGCCCAACTGATATAGTCGCAATCCTTGTAAGAAATGCGCTGATCATAAATGTCAGAAGGACTGAAAGTGATAGCACCTTCCCCCTTTCGAACCAAGTCTGCCTTTGTGTAGCCACGGAATCCAATTCTTCCGTGGATTTCACACAAATCACCCAAAGGCCTGGCTGACCATCCATCTGGGATTAATCCAATTGGAGTATTTTTCATCTTATGCGTATTCTCCATAACAGCTACAGATTAATACCCATTGCCTTAAGGAAGCCGTCCACCTCGCCGCTCAATTTGGCGATATCCTCGCTGATTTTCGGCAGCGGCTTCGCATAGCGCTCGTTAAGTACAGATACCTGGCTAGAGATGGACTCACAAACGCGCTTGTTCTCGGCCTCGCTACGTCCCTTCAGTTCCTGAAGCCACTTGTCGTTGATGACCAGGTCGCGGATGTCATCGGCAGAAAGTGCATCGTATTTCTTACGCACCATGTCAGTGAGCGCCTCCACCTGAGCGGCAAGGGCCTTGGAGGCCTCTTTCTTCTTGCCACAGAGACTGAGGTACTGATTCCACACCTTCTCCGTATTGGCATCAGCATCAAAGGTGTGCTTCTTCTGGGTGGCCACGGCCTTCTTCACATTGGTCTCGTTCACCTTCTCCAGCATCTCATAGAGGCCCTCGTCGAAGGCATCCGGATTCTCTTCCGGAAGGGCGTCAATCTCGCCACTGAGCTGTTCTACCTCGCCTCGCTTGGCAAGGATGCTTGCATAATCGGCGGCGAAGAATTTGTTTACCACAACGCTCACTGGAAGCAGATCACACTCAAGGTCCTCGAAAGTGGATTTCTTCTTGGTGTCCCTGAGAGCAACCTTCCAACCGTCACGGCTTACCATATAGCAGTCATCCTGCATGGCCTCGGCCCAGTAGTTCATCAGAATCTCGTACACGTTGTATGGGTCGACAAGGCGCAGGCCTTCCTTGGCGCCGTCCAGCAGCATCTTGCTCCAGCGCTCGATAAGCAGTTTAGGCTCGCACTCCTCCTTCACGCTAGTGAGCATGTCGGCACCGGCCTTCTGGCACCAGTCCTCGATGACCTTGGCGTAGAGTGCATTCTGCTTCTGGTAAGAGCTGTCAGCATTCACCTCGTCCGAGATGCTATCTGCTGCCGGAACAAGACTGTAGTAACCGTTGGCTTCTTGATGGAACAGGCGGTCTTTCAATGTGGGGCAAGCCTCCCAGAGCGAAGCCATTACTTCTTCCACATCGTGGGCAGGTAAGCCACCGTGCAGATGGGCGTAGATATCCTGGCGGATCTCTTTGTCCTCCGGAACCACATAACGAGGAATATTGAGGTTGTAGTCGTTGGTTGCAATGTCCGCAAAGAATACAAACTTCGCGTAGTGAGGCACATCCACATGCGCTTCCCAGGTATCTACGATGAGTTTCAAATCCTGCTCGCGGAGGCGATTCTTGGCACCATCCTTCTGGTAGCCTTCTTTGGCGTCAATCATAAAGATGCCCTTGGAGCCAGCCGCATGCTCCTTATCGATGATGATAATGCAAGCCGGGATACCGGTTCCGTAGAAGAGGTTTGAAGGCAGTCCAATGATGCCACTAATCCAGCGTTTCTTCACCAGGAACTTACGAATCTCCGCCTCTGCTCCGCCACGGAAAAGGACACCGTGGGGCAGGATGCAGGCCGCATGGCCTTGCGTCTTGAGCGACTTGATAATATGCAGGAGGAAAGCGTAGTCACCGCAGCCAGGAGGCGGCACAGGGGCAAAATCATCCCCGAAGCCCCAACGACCGAAAGTGTCTTGCTCCTTCGCGGATTTACGCCAGCCCTTCATCGAGAAAGGAGGATTTGCGACTACGTAGTCGAAGGTCTGCAGGGTGATATCGTTCTCCTTATGGAGCGGGTCATTGAGGGTGTCGCCATGACGAAGTTCGGCATCATCCACGCCGTGGATAATCATCGACATGCGCGCCATACCGATGGTGGCAAGGTCTTTCTCCTGGCCATCAATACTCACGTTGTGCTTGGCCTCGGCTTTAGCCCGGAGCAGCAGGGAGCCGGATCCGCAGGTGGGGTCGTAGATGGAAATCATCTGACGCTCATCCTTCCCGATTCCGATGACCTTGGCCATGATGCGGCTAACCTCGGCCGGCGTATAGAACTGGCCCTTGCTCTTGCCGGATTCAGAAGCAAAGTTCTTCATCAGGTACTCGTAGGCATCGCCGATGAGGTCATCGTCGGCAGCGCGGTTGTTGGAGAAGTCCAGCTCCTCGCGCTGGAATACGGCAATCAGCTTGCTGACGGTCTCAACAAGATCCTTACCCTTGCCCAGTTTGTTCTCGTCGGAGAAATCGGCGTTGGTAATGACACCGGTGAGGCCATTAGCCTCGGCCAACTTCTCCAGGATCTTGTTCATCTCCTCGCCGATGTTGGTCTTGCCCTTCAGGGCGACCATATCGTCAAACGAGCATCCGTCCGGCACCGAAATGAGCATGTCCGGATCTTTCTTGGCCTTGTCGCTGATGTACTTCACGAACAGGACGACCAGCACATAATCCTTGTACTGGCTGGCGTCCATGCCACCGCGAAGTTCATCGCATCCGTCCCACAGAGCGCTGTATAGTTGAGATTTTTTGATTGCCATAGATTATAATACTTCCTTTTGAGATTCGGGTTTGACTATGAGTTCGGTATAATCCACTCCCAGAAGCTCAGCAATCCGGAAGAACATGTCGATGGAGGGTTGAGATGAGTTCGTACACCATTTGCTGACAGTAGCCGGGTCCTTACCTAGCTGCTCTGCCAGCCATTTGTTCGTACGCTTATGCTCAACCAAAACGACCTTGATTCGATTCAAGTCCTTATTGTTCATTGAACGGATGGAGTTAGCGTTATCTGGGCATAAAAATAGCAAAAAATTGAATTTTTTTCAATTAATTGTTAAACAATCCCTCAAATCGCGAAGCTCTATTCCTCTTTTAATTCTCCCTTCTTATACTTGTCAAGGAGATAGTTCAGCCAACAACCATGCATATTGGTCAGAAAATGGTCGACCGCTAGAAGCGCGTCAAAGAGCTTCATTGAGTCCATCATTACCTTGCTTTCAATAACTTCTTCTTGGCGAGATTCGTACAACTCTTCAGCATCTTGATGTGTCTCGCAGTCGCGCTCTTTTTTCCACCATGAAGAAGAAAACGCTTGCTCCTCAAGAAGAGACGTAAGCTTCTGATATTGAACCTTTATCCCTTCGGGGTAATACTCCATCAGCGGAGAGAGCCGGCTCCACTCCGTCGTTTTGGTTTTGCCAAAACCGTAAAGTTTCTTGAAGCCCTCATTTAAGATAACACTTAGTTTTCCGCGCAGGAGTCGCCGCTCATAGTCTTTTTCCGCCAGCATGAAATACTTACTCACGACCAAAATGTCAGTCATGGTAATCACGACAAAGAGGGAAACAGAGTAAATTGTCTCAAGAAAACGGTGCTTTTCGTCAGGTTGATCTTTGTGCTCTTTTAACGTGTCACGTAATAAAGGCAGTCCTTCGGAATACTGATCGATGGTGTTGTTCAGAACCGCGATATAATCTTGCCGATTACGACCGGTTAAGACTCTTCCATTGTGCTGAACATCTTGGAACCACTGAGCATAATTGTAGTTCCTTATCGGTGAGAATTGGATGTATTCAAGGTCTTCGTTCATTCTAAATACTGAAAATAATAAAAAGATTCTACGTATTATGCCCTTGGCTTGATTGCATTCTGAATATACTGCTCCGCCCTGTCGTGCATGGCCGCGATGACTAGGATCTCGTCGAGGAGGGCCTGTCGTTCGAGGGTGCTCGTGTCCAGGGTAGCCAGGGCGAGCTCGGCACGATGGAGATTGTGGTGAAGGTCGTTCAGCTTCACCTGGATGGCTGTCTGGTTACCGGAGTGGACGATGTTTCTCACATAGTCCTCGTAGGTCACACCAGGGCGATGGGTGAGCAGGTCCACGACGGTCAGCACGTCCTCTTCCACGCCCTCTGCGCGGAGATCGGTAATGGTGATGTCAGAGTCTTCCACCACATCGTGCAGGAAGCCGGCCTTCTGCTCGGCCACGGTCTTGCCCATCAGGCCCACGGCCAGCACGTGCGCCACGGCAGGATTCCCCACCATGTCCTTCATTCCGTCATGGGCGTTGACGGCAATGCGGATGATGTCTTCAAGGGTAGTCATACGAAACTGGGTGTTCTTTGCGGAGGCAAAGATACACCCAGCTTGTGCCAAACCACTATACTTTGAGCAAGGCGGATTGGAAACGAAGAAGCCATTTCCAGACCGGTACCACATCGATGGAGAGACCGTCCGTTTCGTAAGTTTCTTCCTGGTCGTAAGTGACGATTAGCGCCCGATCCAATTTGAACAATTTGTTGAAACTCACGAGCGCCCCCGCCTCACGATCACGGGTCTCTTGAGATGAGAGGTCATAGGAAACCTGGATGGCCGTCTTTTCTTCGGGAATGTAAAAGTCCAAGTCCACATCGCCTCGTTTATAATAGAATAGACGGGGTTCCTCGGGATTCCAATAATGCTTCCTGAGCCAAAGCGCGACAATGTTTTCCAGCAGTTTCGTCTCCCCCTTGTAAAGGTAGAGGTTCAGGAGTCCGTTGTCGATGAAATAGCGTTTGCGAAGCGTCTCCTGCTCCGAGTCCGGCGAGGCATAGTTGGGGATGGAGTAAATCAGGTAGCTTTCCTCCAGGTACTCCAAATAGTCCTTCACCGTGGGAGAACTGATCTTCTCACCTGAGGACTTGATGACATGTTCGAAACGCGAAATGGAGGTTGGCTGCATCACGTTATCCGCCACTTTCCGGACCAGGAGCCTGAGTTGGCGGTCGTTCCGGATTTTGTGCCGTGTAAGGATGTCTCCCATCAGGATCCGCTGCAACAGGCTGGTAAGCCATTCACGCTTTCCGACGATCGGGAACGATTCGGCGAAGCCGCCGTTGTAGAAATAGTCGTCGAAGCGTCTCCTTACCTCCAGTCTGGTATCGGGCTCGTATTCCCAGTTCGGCCCGGGAAGGACACCATGGTAGGACAAGTATTCCCGCCAGGAAAAAGGGAAAACTTCGCGGATGACGAAACTCCCTCCCAGTGTGGACGCGATTTCCTTGCTGAGCATCCTGGCATTGCTGCCGGTAACCATCACTCGGAATCCGGTCTCCGCCAGCCGGCGGACGAACTTCTCCCAGCCGTCCACATTCTGGATTTCGTCGAGGTATACCAGTGGTTTCCCCGGACCGAACATCTCCTGATAACAGTCAATGGTCAGTCCGAGTTCCTTGGACTTAATATCAGAGATGCGCTCATCTTCGAAGTTGACGTAGAGGCAGTCCTGGAACGTCGCCTTTGCAGCGGATACCCGCTCTTGGATATCCTGGAACAGCAACCAGGATTTTCCAGCCCGCCGGATACCCACGTTTACGTAGCAAAGGGCATCCTCGTATGATGCTGGACGTTTCACAAGTTTCACTTGGGAGATTTCCTGTTGCTTCTCGCCGATGATGGTTTTGATGATTCCCTTATCCATATCACCTTAAACTATACTTCGCAAAAATAAGAAATTATTTTGAAGTATATTTAAAAGAATCAAAAAAAACTATCAAACTTGATTGAGAGCCGTTCCCTCCCTGATATTGCATTTATCCAACAAAAATGAGGAAATGAGGAAAAAGGTTACCAGAAAGAATTGATTACCAAATAGTTATTTCTAAATTCCTCATTTCCTCATTTTTATGCTTGATTGTTATCTTCTCTCATAGAATACCCAATCAAGCACTTTTCTGTTGGCTTCATCAATTTTCTTTCTCCACTTTGTACGAAGATATGTTGATGTAACGTCCACTGTACTATGCCCAAGGGCAGCGGCTATTACTTCGCGATCGATATCAAGCTCATCCTGGGCGAAGGTAGTCCA
>Ga0247611_10004229_pt1 | contig 20147 bp, 19 predicted proteins | sample 177DNAGHGhighgp2_FD_192422 | JGI IMG/M metagenome (GOLD analysis project Ga0247611, IMG submission 192422) | Sheep rumen microbial communities from Palmerston North, Manawatu-Wanganui, New Zealand - 1770 DNA GHGhigh gp2 | ecosystem: Host-associated > Mammals > Digestive system > Stomach > Rumen...
GGAAAGCAAAGACCACATTGTTTACATTTTTCTTCAATATACACAGGTTTAACACTTCTCCAATCGCCAGTCTTAAAGTTTCTAGCATTTCCTGCTTCATAAATATTACCACCAATTGTCATGTCTTGCATTGGTGTATTTGCATTTATTTCAGACATTTTTATCATCCTTTCTCCGTGCATTTGGGACCGGTTCTTTTTTGCCCGTGCATTTGGGACCGGTTCTTTTTTGCACGCTTCTGCATGTTTTTGCACATTATATTCTTTGAACTTCTTTTAAAGCAAGTTCAATTGCTTTCATGTTTCCATCAATTACTTCAGGTTTCTTAGCAAATTTATGCTTAAATGAACCTTCCATATCTTTAATAAAATCTTCATCAGACATGATTCCACTAACCTTTACGATTGCGGCAAGCATAGGAGTATTTGGGAAATATTTACCTAATGTTTCCATAGATACTTTTCTTGCATCAATAGTATAGACTTCACCTTCATATCCTTTTAGTACAGATTTTAAATAATCTGCTGATTTTGTAGTGTTAATTACTATAGCACCTGTTTTTTTTAAACCTGCTGTAACATCAACAGATTCTAATAATGAATCATCTACTACAACTACATAGTCTGGTTCATAAATATTGCTATGTATTGTAATAGGTTCATCGCTTATACGGTTATATGCTGTAATTGGTGCTCCCATTCTTTCTGGTCCATACTCAGGAAATCCTTGAATATATTTTCCGGTATTGAAAGCAGCATCAGCTAGTAATAATGACGCTGTTTTAGCTCCTTGACCGCCTCTACCATGCCATCTTATTTCTATTAAGTTGCTCATAAAAAATTGGCCTCCTTTGTTTTAAATTTTATAATAAGAGTATATAATTCTTTATAGAAAAAGTCAAGAGATTTTCTAATACTAAATTGACTAATCAAACCAAGATTTTTTATGCAATCTTAAGTAGTAAAAAAAACTTGATAAATCAATCAAAATCATGTATAATTCAATTATATATAAAAGCATTTAAAAATAAAGATGATATGTAGGGGGAATTCATCAATGGAGGAAATAATACAAGCCTTGAAAGAAGTAAATTCAGATAATTCAAGATTTTTAATAAATATTATAAGAGCACAAAATTCTTTTATAGAAGATATAAAAAATAAACAACAACATACAAAAATTAATTTGGAGAAAAGTAGTACAAATTTGAAAGAAGGAATAGTTAATTTAGACGAAATTAGTGCAGATAAATATTATTATACAAAAATGAAATTGAGAAGAGATAATATAATTGAGCTATTAAAAAAAACAGACATAAAGATGCTATCAAATAAAAAGATTTTGAATAGTATTATTTTTTGTGAAAAAGAAATAAAATCCCCAATATATGAGCAGGATAAAATGGATATAGTAGAACTAATAAAAGAATTTAATAAAAATAATATAACAAGTATTAATATGGTTGCAAATAGTATTACAGAGTTAAATTTATTTAAAGAAGAGCAAATTAATTTGGCTTTAGAGATTATTAAAATTAATACTTTCAAAGAAAAAATTAGCAAAATTTATGATATAATATATAATTATTTACAAAAGGATTTTATTACAAATAACTATTGCGATTTTATCAAAGACAAATGTGTTGCTCAGAGGAGATTTCATTTATATCCACTTACTCAAAAAGATGGGTGCTGTTTTATGAATATTAGAAAATGTACTCATTTAAATAATGGACAATGTGATACAGAATGCATTGCGTGTAGACTATTTTCTTGCCCATATTTAACAAAAAGAGGAATAGGCTATTATGCTGATGAATTTATTTTATTAAAATCTTTTTTGAATAAAGACCAAAGAAGAAAATTAGTTTTTGAATTTTATAAGAGCAAAGAGGAAATATTAAAAAAAATAATTTAAACAGAACGGAGATTGTTATGAAGATAGGATTTTATGATTCAGGATTAGGCGGAATAAAAACTTTAAAAGATATTATAGACATGGGCTTAAAAGAAGAAGTTTATTTTTTAGCAGATGAAAAAAACAAACCTTATGGTACAAAAGAACCAGAAGATGTAAAAAAAATTGCAATAGAAAATGTTCAAAAATTAGTAGATTTAGGATGTAAAATAGTTGTAGTTGCATGTAATACAGCTACTTCTGTTGCAATACAGGATTTAAGAGAAAAATTTGAAAATATAGAAATAATAGGAACAGAGCCAGCAGTAAAATTAGCGATAAAAGAACATTCAAGTAAAAAGATTTTAGTAATAGCAACTACAGTAACTGTGAAAGGAGAAAAATTACATAAATTAATTGATTCATTAGATGCAAAAGAAAAAATAGAGCTTTTGGCAACAGACGAGTTAGTTCAACTAGTTGAGGATGAAAATTTTACACAAAATCAAAAAAAGGTCGATGAATATATTTATAGCTTCTTAAACCCATATGATTTAACAGAATATAGCCATATAGTTTTGGGATGTACCCATTTTCCAATAGTTAAAGAAAATATTCAAGAAATTGTAAAAAAATATAATATAAAAGTTATTGATGGGAATGAAGGGATAGGAAGGAATTTGTTGAGTAGAATTAATGCTATTAATTTAGCGAATATACTATGTGAGGATAGGCAAGATTTTAGTATAAAAATAATTAATACTGAACTAAGTAAAGCTTTTGAAAAAAGAGCAAAGGAAATATTGAAAGAAATACCAGATGAAAATATTGCTTTTTTAGATATTTCTTCATAACATATATGGAATAAACCAATGAAAAATAAAATATATCTTGACAATATTAACATAATGTGGTAAAATAAAACAAATAATTATTAAGGAGTGAAAAATATGAATAATTTTTTTTCAAAGTATGGTCATAATGCTGGGGTAATTGGACGGAAAAAAAGAAACAACTAAAGAACAACAAAAAGCTATTAATAATGCAATAGCAAAAGGAAAATATTTAGATATTATGAGAATAATAGAGAAAATATTAAATGGCAATGAAGGTGAAGCTACTCGTTCTGAAGAATATATTACAATTTCATTACTAACAAACAAGCTTAGAATAAGTGATGAGGTAGCATCTATAATTCAACAGAGATTATTTAATAATGGAATTATTGATTCGATAGAAAGTGGAAAAATAGTTAAGACTAAAGAGGAATTTAAAATAATTATGGAGGAATACTTAAAGGAAAATGTTTTTTTTCTTAAAAGTGAACAAACTAGATAAAAAGTATTGACAACTACATAAAAATCAAATATAATATTAATCAATATATGTTATCAAGAGTGGACGAGAGATTCGGCTTTAAGACTCCACAGCAACCTATTTAAGTTAGGTGCTAATACCGACCAAGAAAAAAGTACTTGGGATGATGATTTTAAAAAAAGAAAATCAACCTTTGTACATAAAAGTATGAAGGTTTTTTTGTATGAAAATCATTTAAATCAAAATATAAAATCATAAAGTTTATGAATTTAAAATCAATGAAACATATATGAATATTTTTAGAAAGGATGATGAACATGAGAAGATTATTTACATCAGAGAGTGTCACAGAAGGACACCCAGACAAGCTATGTGATTACATATCAGATAGTATTTTAGACAGTTTTTTAGAAAAAGACAAAAACGCAAGAGTAGCTTGCGAAACAGTTGCAGGAAAAGGAGAAATATACATAACAGGAGAGATAACATCAACAGCAAAAGTAGATATTGAGCAGGTTGTAAGAGACACAATAAAAGAAGTAGGATATGACAATGAAAAAACAGATATAGATTATAGAACATGTAAAGTTACAATAAATATGTCAAAACAGTCTCCAGATATTGCACAAGGAGTTGATAAATCTTTAGAAGATAAAGATGGGCAAGCTATAGAATCAGAAGGGGCAGGAGACCAAGGATTAATGTTTGGATTTGCATGTGATGAGACAAAAGAATTAATGCCACTTCCAATTTCATTAGCACATAAATTAGCAAAAAGGCTTGCAGATGTTAGAAAACAAAAAATAATTGATTACCTAAGACCAGATGGAAAAGTACAAGTTACAGTTGAATACGAAGATGAAAGACCAGTTAGAGTAGATACAATTGTAGTTTCAACCCAACATTTAGACGGAATTGAAATGTCTAAACTTCAAAAAGATATAAAAGAAAATGTAATTAATTTTGTTGTTCCAAAAGAGCTTTTAGATGAAAAAACAAAATATTATATAAATCCAACAGGTAGATTCGTAATTGGTGGCCCATTTGGAGATAGTGGATTAACTGGAAGAAAAATAATTGTTGATACCTATGGAGGATATAGCAGGCATGGAGGAGGAGCTTTTTCTGGAAAAGATCCAACAAAGGTAGATAGATCTGCTGCATATATGGCAAGACATATAGCAAAAAATATAGTTGCAAATAAATTGGCTAAAAAATGTGAAATTCAATTTTCTTATGCAATAGGAGTTGCAAAACCAGTATCTATATATATAGACACTTTTGGAACAAATCAAATTCCAGAGGAAGAAATTATAAAGAAGGTAGAAGAAAAATTTGACTTAACTCCAAGAGGAATAATAAATTATTTAGATTTACAAAAACCAATTTACAAAAAGACTACAAATTATGGTCATTTTGGAAAAAAAGATTTACCTTGGGAAAGGAAGGTTGAATTTGTGGACGGGGCAAAAATTCACTCACCAAATTAAAAGACTAAAATAGCTTGACTAAATTATAAACTTAATGTATAAAATAGATAAATATATGAGGTTTTATTTTGGAGAGTGGAGAAGTACATTTCAAAAACAAGGTTCATTTTTTCCTCCGTCCCAAAAATAAACCTAGAAAGGAAGAATATTATGGAAAAATCAAAAGTTTATTTTATTAAAGAAATAACACCTGAAAATGTTGTAAAGCTATATCAAAAATTAGGTAAAAAGTTGCCTGGCAAAGTGGCTGTAAAAGTTCATTCAGGAGAAGAGGGAAACCAAAACTATTTGCATCCTGAATTTATGAGACCAATGGTTGAATATGTTAATGGAACTATTGTAGAATGTAATACTGCCTATGGAGGAGAAAGAAATACAACAGAAAAACATTTAAAAACAATAGAAAGACATGGTTGGAATAAATACTTTGATGTTGATTTAATGGATAGAGAAGGACCAGATGTTGTTGTTCCTATTCCAAATGGAAAAATTCTTAAGGAAGATTTTTTAGGAAAAAATATAGAAAATTATGACTCAATGTTAGTTCTATCACATTTTAAAGGTCATCCTATGGGAGGCTTTGGAGGAGCATTAAAACAGCTTTCAATAGGTTGTGCATCAAGTGAAGGAAAAGCTTGGATACATTCAGCCGGTACAAATAAAGATCAATACACAGTATGGGATAATCTTCCTGAGCAAGATGAGTTTTTAGAATCAATGGCAGATGCTGCAGAAGCAGTGGTAAACTATTTTAAAGGAAATATGGCATTTATAAATATAATGGCTAATATGAGTGTTGATTGTGATTGTTGTGCAGTTGCAGAAGACCCATGTATGAAAGACATTGGAATTTTAGCTTCATTAGATCCAATTGCAATTGATCAAGCATGTATAGATTTAGTAAAAGCAAGTGATGACCCAGGCAAAGAGCATTTTTTGGAAAGAGTTAATTCTAGACATGGAACACACACAATAGATAGTGCAGTAGAATTAGGTTTTGGTACAAATGAATATGAACTTATAAATGTTGAATAAAGAATATGTATTTTGCATTAGCTTATATTTGATAATAGTAAAAAAGATAGAATAAAAAATCTTTTAATAAGCCTTGACAAGTTCTACCAATATGGAGTATAATAGTATTTGTATATAGGGAGAGGCTCGTCCTCAATGGAAAAAACCCACATACATTATGTGTATGGACTTGGAAGGGGGGAATAATAATGTCAGAAGTAAAAGTTAATAATGGAAATATAGAAGACGCTTTAAAAAGGTTTAAAAGACAATGCGCTAGAAATGGAGTTCTTCAAGAAGTTCGTAAAAGAGAGCATTATGAAAAACCTAGTGTAAAGAGAAAGAAAAAGTCAGAGGCAGCAAGAAAAAGAAAGTTTTAATTAAAAATAGAATTAGTCATTTTTAATTAAAAACGCAAATCAAAAATATATTACATAAAAAAGACAAGGGAAATTGCAAAAAAACCTTGTCTTTTTATGTAATAAATGGTAAAATATTGTACAAGGAGATGAGAAAATGTATATTGAAAATTTTTTGAATCAATATAATGATAAAAAAGTTAAAATGTTTGTAGATATGGATGGAGTAATAGCTGATTTTAATTACGGAAAAGCCTGTGATTTTTACAAAAAGAGACCATTGTATTCCAATATAGAAAAATTAGAAGCTATCTCTAAAAAAGATAATGTAGATTTATATGTTTTCTCTGCAACAAGAATGGATAAAGGATATGATGAGAAACAATATTGGCTAGATAAATATGCTCCATTTTTTAAAAAAGAAAATAGGGTAATTATTTCAAGAGAAAAACATGATTTTTTAGAGTCTGCTACTTTAAAGGCAAATTATATGAAAAATGTTGAAAGAGATGGAAGTGTGCTTATTGTTATTGATGATGATCCAAAAAATTTAAATGCAATACGAAGTTCAAATGAAGATGTTGTTTTATTAAAAGATACGGCATTGGTGGATTAAAATTTATATGTTATTCTAAATAACAGAGATATGCGATGATTTTTAAAATATAATAATAACCAGGAGAAGAAATGGGAGAATTAGAAGAAAATAAAGTATATTTATATGCTGAATATGAAATAAATGATGAGAAAAAATGTCAAGTTATTCCAAGTGGAAATATTTCAGATTTAATTTATGAAGATGACATGTATAGAGTATGTTTTAAAAATGTTATAAAAAAAGATGGTGTATTAATAGATTGTACACAAAAAAGAGAAAATAATTTTTCTGTAGGTAAATTAGTGACACGCGACGAAGTTCAAAAGATAACAGAAAGAAATGATCCACAATTAAAAGAAGATGATAAAACAAAAAAAGCTATTTTAGATTTTATTAAGAACATACATCCTGAAGTTTTGTTTATTATTGATCCAAGAGGGAAATTTGTCATATGTTCACTTCCTAAAGCCATAATGCCCAAAACTGAAGGTAATCCTATTTACATAAATGAATCAGAAATTATAAGTGGAGTCAATTATTGGTATATTGAATTACACAATGATGATGGTGCACGATATGAAAAGACATTCTTAGGAGATAAGAAATATAGAGGACAAAAGTGTAAAGATTATTCTTTTGTATTGATTTGTGAATATGAAGTTAATGGTGAAAAAAAATTTGCAGTTGTTAATAGAGAGAATATTAATTATCCATATAAAGATTATAAAACTAGCGAAATAGATAAAATTATAGACGAAGTTAAGAAGATGGTAACAAATCCTGAATACAAATTTAATGGTTTTAGTGGTGTAGCTCCACTTTATAGATATAATACTGAAGATAGTGCATGTGTTTTTAAAGATAGTAAATCATTGATTAAAGGTCAAAATGTTGTTACAGTTACAGGAAGTGGTGATGCTGTATTAGATTTATTCTTAAATGGAGCAAATAAAGTTAGTTCATTTGATTCAAATTCAATGGCTGCATTTTGGGCAGAATTAAAATTTACTGCAGCAAAATATCTAAGCTATGAAGATTTTATGGAATTAGTTGAAAATCTAAATTTTGAAACCTATGAAAAAATAAGAGATTATTTGACTCCAGAAACAAGAAAATTGTGGGATGAATTATTTGAATTCTGTTCGTTACGAGAAATAAGATTGGGAAGCAGTAAATCCAATTTGATATATAGTGTAGATTCTTTTTTCACAGCTAATTATTCAGTTGGAAATCAATATGGATATTGTAATAAAGATAATTACTATATATTACAAGAAGTATTAAAACACAAGTCAATTAAGGATGTTAATTTTGTTACTTGTGATATATATGATTTACCAAATGCAGTAAACCTTAATGAATGTTCATATGCTTATCTGTCAAATATAATGGATTTCCTTGTGGGTATTGACAATAATAGAGTAGATGAGAAAAAGGTAGAAAGGTTTAAAAAATATGTTTTAGAAGAACTATTACCATCAATGAAAAAAGATGCTAATGTCGATTTATCATACATATCAGATAACTGGCATTTGTTTACAGATTCTAGAAGTGTTTATTCTAAAATGTTTCGAAGAGATGAAGGATTCTGCAATAACATCCTATCAAATCATAAGAGCAATGCTAGGGTATTATCATTTAGATCATCTTTATTAAGGGAATTTGAAAAAAATGATGATGCAAAGTGGTCTCGCTATAATTAAAACAATATGGTTATTGTGTATACGATTTTTTCAATTGATTAATAAAACTAAAAACAGGAGGAACAATGTTTAAATTACATTCAAAATACAAGCCAACTGGAGACCAACCAGAGGCAATTGAATATTTAAGTAGAGGAATAAAGTCTGGAAAAAAATTTCAGACTTTACTTGGCGTGACTCGGAAGTGGAAAAACATTTACAATGGCAAATATAATTCATAAAGTCCAGAAGCCAACACTTGTTTTAGCACATAACAAAACTTTAGCAGGGCAGTTATATTCAGAATTTAAAGAGTTTTTTCCTGAAAATAATGTAGAGTATTTTGTATCTTATTATGATTATTACCAACCAGAGAGCTACATAGCACAATCAGATACATATATAGAAAAAGATGCCTCTATAAATGATGAAATAGATAAATTAAGACATTCTGCAACAGCTTCACTTTTTGAAACAAGAGATGTAATAATTGTTGCATCTGTAAGTTGTATTTATGGTTTAGGTGACCCAATTGATTATGAACACATGATAGTTTCTTTAAGACCTGGTATGGAAATAGATAGAGATAAAGTCTTAAAAAAACTTGTAAATATGCAGTATTCCAGAAATGAAATTGATTTTAAAAGAGGAACTTTTAGAGCAAAGGGCGATATTTTAGAAATATATCCATCAGACAGAGGCGAATCTGCAATAAGAGTTGAATTCTGGGGAGATATGATAGAGAAAGTAAGTGAAATAAATCCACTTACAGGAAAAACTATTGGAATAAGAGAACATGTTATGATATTTCCTAATTCACATTATGTTGCAAGTCTAGATAAAATGGAAAGAGCTTTAGTTACAATAGAAGAAGAAATGCATGAACAAGTTGAGTTTTTTAAATCTCAAAACAAATTAATAGAAGCACAGCGTATAGAAGAAAGAACTAATTTTGATTTGGAAATGATGAGAGAAACTGGATTTTGCCAAGGAATAGAAAATTATTCAAGGCATATCTCAGGAAGAGAGCCAGGAAGCCCTCCATTTACATTATTTGATTATTTTCCAAAAGATTTCTTGCTTTTAATAGATGAATCACATGCAACTATTCCACAAGTTAGAGCTATGTATAATGGAGATAGAGCAAGGAAAGATTCTTTAGTAAAATATGGATTCAGACTTCCATCAGCTTATGATAACAGACCACTTACTTTTAATGAATTTGAACAAAGAATAAATCAAGTTGTATTTGTGAGTGCAACACCAGCTGATTATGAAAATGAACACTCAAAAGAAAATGTAGTAGAGCAAATTATAAGGCCAACAGGTTTACTAGACCCTAAAATAGAGGTTAAACCAGTTACAAATCAAGTTGATGATTTAATTGAGCAAATAAGAATAAGAGTAGAAAAAAATGAAAGAGTTTTAGTTACAACTTTAACTAAAAAAATGGCAGAAGATTTAACTGCATATCTTCAAAGTCTTGATATTAAAGTAAATTATATGCATTCAGATATAAAAGCATTAGAAAGAATGGAAATAATTAGGAACCTTAGATTAGGTGAATTTGATGTATTAGTTGGAATAAATCTTTTAAGAGAAGGTTTAGATATTCCAGAGGTTTCTTTAGTTGCTATTTTAGATGCAGACAAAGAAGGATTTCTTCGTTCAGAGCGTTCTTTAATTCAAACAATAGGACGTGCAGCAAGAAATACAGATGGTACAGTTATAATGTATGGAGACGAACTAACTCAGTCTATGGAAAAAGCAATAAGAGAAACAAATAGAAGAAGAGCAATACAAGAGCAATACAACAAAGAGCATAATATTACACCACAAACTATTAAGAAAGATGTAAGAGAAGCTATAAGCGCAATAAAGGCAGAAGATATTGGAGTAGAATTTAAGATTAATAAAGATGAAGACATAAAAGATGTTATTACACGCCTAACAGATGAAATGCTTAAATATGCCGCAGATATGGAATTTGAAAAAGCAGCAGAGATTAGGGATAAGATAAAGGAATTGGAGAAAATGTGTTAATTAAAATTGACAGGTTACATAAAATCTGATATAATATTACATAAATATAAAAATAATAGGAGGAGTAGTTTGATAGAAATTTTTCTTTTAAGCTATGTGTGACTTCGAAGGAAGCAAGAAAGTGATGGATTTTATTATGGATGAATTAAAGTTGGGTAGAAATGCTATAGATTTTTTTCAAAAAGAGGAGGAAAAAAATAGTAAGATTTCTTCAAGGTTGTCAGGGTTCAGCAAAAAGGATTTGAAAATATTGGATATCTTTATTACTGTGTTTAATGAACAACAAGAAGAAAATGGAATTATAGATATTCAGAGATTGAATGAACTTCGTAGTGGGGGTGTAGAAATTCAGATATTAAATTTACTTCATAGAGAGATTGTAGATACATTAGGTCCTATTGCTGAAGAAACTAAAAAAGGTGTTACAGAAAGTGTAATAGAAATTGATTTAAAAGAAAGAAATAAAGATACTTCAAAAAGATGGGAAAGATGGAAAAGCTGTATCTTAGATTTTGAAAGGGAAGAAAGAGATGATAATGCTACATTAAGATTGAGAAACTGGGGAAGATTTGACATTTCAGAATTAAAGACATTGGAATGGATACTTGTTGATATTGAGTGCTTGGTAAAAAACAAAAGCTATTATCTGCTATATAATTATTTATTGGCATATAAAGGTGAATTATTAAGCGAATTAAAAAAACGTGAAGGCAAAAAAAATGATACAACTAATATAGGTAGATTTCTAGAAGAAAGATGAGAAGACTTATAAAAAGCGAAAAACAAACTAAGATAAAATTTGACAACAAAAGGGGGATTTATGTAAAATTCGTCGAATAATATAAATAGGTAATTTTTAAATGGGATGGTTCCTTTTAAAATGAACCATTTCTATTTTTTTCTATAAATTTCAAGCAAAAGGAGGCGAAATTAGGTGCGATATAGTGATGAAATATTAGACGAAGTAAAAAGCTCAAATGACATAGTAGATGTAATTTCACAATATATAAGTTTAAAAAGAAGCGGAAGAAATTATTTCGGATTATGTCCATTTCATAACGAAAAATCGCCCTCATTTTCGGTTTCTCCAGATAAGCAAATATTTCACTGTTTTGGTTGTGGAGTTGGAGGAAATGTTATAACTTTCATAAGTAAAATTGAGGGAATAGGCTTTAAAGAAGCAATAGAAGTTTTAGCAGAAAAAGCAAATATAAAATTACCAACAATAGAAAATAGTGCCGATAGTAAAAAAGAAGAATTAAAAGCAAAAGTGCATAAAGTAAATAATTTTACGGCAGAATATTATCATAAAAAATTATATGAACCAACTTCAAAAATAGCTCAAGATTATGTGAAAAAGAGGCAACTAAATAATGAGACTTTACAAAGCTTCAAAATTGGTTTTTCTGGAAAATTTGATGAGCTTTATAGAGCCTTAAAAAAAGAAGGTTTTAATGATGAAGAAATATTGGAGTCTGGTTTAGTTAACAAAAATGAAAACGGAAAGTATATAGACAGATACAGAAATAGATTAATGATACCAATACTTGATGAAAGAAATCGAGTTATTGCGTTTGGTGGGAGAGTTTTAGATGATTCAAAACCTAAATACATTAATTCACCTGAAAACATAGTTTATAACAAAGGTAGCCATTTATTTGGATTAAATGTTGCAAAAAAAGGAGATACTAAGAGACTACTAATTGTAGAAGGATATATGGATGCAATATCTTTACATCAAAGAGGTATAACAAATGTTGTAGCTTCTTTAGGAACTGCTCTTACAACTAGGCAAGGATGGCTTCTTAGAAAAAACTGTGAGCAAGTTATTTTAGGATTTGACTCAGATGGAGCAGGGCAGACAGCAGTACTTCGTGCAATGGAAGTTATGCAAAATATGGGATGTGACATGAGAGTATTACAAATGTCAGGTGCAAAAGACCCAGATGAATATGTTGTTAAATATGGTGCAGTAAGGTTTCAAAAATTGCTGGATGAGGCAATATCATTAATTGAATTCAAAATAAAAATTTTACAAAAAGATTTAAATCTAGAAAGTGCAAGTGATAAAATTAAGTTTTTAAACGAAATTGCAAAATTAATTTCAAAAATAGAAAATACAATGGAAAGAGAAATATACATAGAAAAAATAGCAAAGGGGTATAATATTTCTAAAGAGGCAATTTATGCTGAAGTAAATAAATTGCAGTATTCAAATCGAAGAAGTAGTAATGTTTTAGAAAAAGAAAAACCTGTTGTTTCAAGAGTGAAAAAAGAAAGAAATATTTCTGAGGAAATTATAAAAAGAGAAAATACAATTATATGGCTTCTAATAAATAGTGTAGAAACATATAAAACAATAAAAGAAAACATCAAAATAGAAGACTTTAAAAATGAAGAAAATAAGGAAATTTTAAAAGAAATATATAATGCTTTAGAGAATGGAAATAACAATATTAGCTCAGTTTTAGATCATATTGAAGATGAAAAGATTCAAGGACATTTAACAGAAATTATGGCAGAAGATTATGGAATTACAGATAACAAAAAAGCAATAGAAGATTTGCTTAGTAAGTATGAATTAGAAAAACTTGAATCTGAGAGAGACAGGCTAATAGAAGAGTTAAACCACGAAGAAAATATAGAAAATAAGAGAAGTATAGGGAAAAAATTAAATGATATAGTACTAATTTTAAGTAAAATAAATCAAACTGGATATAAAAAATTCGAATAACTGAAATAATAATTATTAAGTTATGTGCAACGAAGGATGTAACTAAAAAGATATCTTTTGAAAGGATGTTTATAAAATGGGTGAAAAGAAGAAAAAAGAAGAAATAATAGAAGTTGAAGAAAAAATGAAAAAAACAGTAGCAAAAAAATCAGATAATAAAAAAACTGCTAAAAGTAAAGAAACACCAAAAAAGGAAGAGAAAAAAAGCACGGTAAATAAAGAAGCTTCCAAAAAAGATGAAGGAAAGAAAGCTAATAATAAAAAAAGTGCGGTAAATAATGAAACTCAAAATAAAGAAATAAAGAAAAAAGAAGATAAAAAAAGTGCTGTAAGCAAAGAAATAGCAAAAAAAGAAGAAAAAAATTTGAAAAAAACAGCAACAAAAAAATCAGAAAGCAAAGATAATAAAGAAAGTGCTAAAAGCAAAGGAACAAACAAAAAAGAAGAGAAAAAAGAAGAAATTCTTGAAAATATGAAAAACGAAGTAGCCAAAGAAGAAACTAATTTACATGAAAAAGAAGAGAAAAATGATTCTAAACATGGAGAAAAAGCTGATGAAATATTAGATAAGGATGAAATTAGTAATAAATCAATTATTGTGAATAAAGATGAAATCCAAATGGATGATAAAACTCAAGAAAAACTAGAAATAATTCTAAAAAAAGCAAAAGAAAAAGGAAAAATAACATATGGAGAATTAGCGACAGAATTAGATGACGCCAATCCAAGCCAAATGGAAAAAGTCTTTGATGCAATGGAAAAAATTGGAATTGACTTGCTAAGTGATGACTTTGAAGATGAACCTAGTGAAGAAGATTTAGCTGAAGTTGAAGACTTAAATATAGAAGAAGCATTTGATGATAATAGTTTTGAAGGCATTAATTTGGACGACCCTGTAAGAATGTATTTAAGAGAAATTGGAAGAATTCCACTTTTATCTTACGAAAAAGAAACAGAGCTTGCACAAAAAGTATTAGAAGAAGATGAAGAAGCAAAAAGAGAATTGGCAGAAGCAAATCTAAGATTGGTTGTAAGTATAGCTAAAAAGTATGTAGGTAGAGGAATGCTGTTTTTAGACTTAATTCAAGAAGGAAATATGGGATTGATAAAGGCAGTAGAAAAATTTGATTATACAAAAGGATTCAAATTTAGTACTTATGCTACATGGTGGATAAGACAATCAATAACAAGAGCTATTGCAGATCAAGCTAGAACTATTAGAATTCCTGTTCATATGGTTGAAACAATAAATAGACTAATTAGAACATCAAGACATTTATTGCAACAAATAGGTAGAGAGCCTACTCCAGAAGAGCTTGCAAAAGAACTTGACATGTCAATTGAAAAGGTTACAGAAATACAAAAAATAGCACAAGATCCTGTTTCTTTAGAGACACCTATTGGAGAAGAAGATGATAGCCACTTAGGTGATTTTATTCAAGATGACGATTCACCTGCGCCACAAGATGTTGCAGCATATACTTTGTTAAAAGAGCAATTAGCAGATGTAATGTCAACACTTACTCCAAGAGAGGCTAAGGTTTTAAGACTTAGATTTGGCCTAGATGATGGAAAAGCTAGGACTCTTGAAGAAGTTGGAAAAGAATTTGATGTTACAAGAGAACGTATTCGTCAGATTGAAGCAAAAGCTCTTAGAAAACTTAGACATCCATCTCGTTCAAAAAAGCTAAAAGATTATATGGGATAAAAAAGTAAGAAAAAATATTTAAAATAAGATGGTTAGCGAAATAAAATGAAATTGGTTTTTGCTTTTGTGAAAATCATTTTCATTTTTTTTCACAAATTCATCACAATTTAAAGGTATAATACTTTTGTGAAGATTTTTAACGTATATTATCTGTTTATTAGTACAGAGTTATATATAATAGTTTATAAAAATTTGTAAATGATAGTAAAAACCAAACATTTCATGTCAGAACCTATAATTATATATAGGTAAAACTTTAGAGAATATACAAATTACTGTTTTAATAAAAAAATCTAACAAAAAAGAACTTTTATATGCCAAAAATGCATCAGACTTGAATCTGAAAAGAGTGCGTTTTTTTAGTGCAGTTATAAATTTTTTCTAAAAAACATATTATGTTCTTTCAAAAAAATCAATCAACATAATGCTAAAGGTTTATAGGTAAATCCTTTTTAAAAACCTAAATATATATCACAAAAGGATGGTATGAAAATGGAAGAAGCTCTAATTTTGATAGTTGATGATGAAGCTAGAATGAGAAAATTAATAAAAGATTTTTTAGTTGCAAAAAATTTTAAAATAATAGAGGCAAAGGATGGAGAAGAAGCTCTAGATGTTTTTGAACTTAATAAAGAAAAAATAAATCTTGTATTATTAGATGTTATGATGCCAAAGATAGATGGTTGGACAGTTCTAAGAAAAATAAGGCAAGAGTCTAAAGTTCCTGTTATAATGCTAACTGCCAGAGGAGAAGAACAGGATGAACTATTTGGATTTGAGCTAGGAGTAGATGAATATATTTCCAAGCCATTTAGCCCTAAGATTTTAGTTGCACGAATTCAAGCAATTTTAAATAGGACAATGGAAGAAACAACAAAAGTTAAAAGTATAGGAGGAATAGAAATTGATGAGGTTGGCAGAACAGTTAAAGTTGATGGAAAGTTAATTGAATTAAGTTTAAGAGAGTATGAATTACTTAAATACCTGCTAGAAAACGAAAAAGTAGCGTTATCAAGAGAAAAGATTTTAAATAATGTATGGAATTATGATTATTATGGAGATTCAAGAACAATTGACAGTCATATAAAGAAAATTAGACATAAACTTGGCAAAAAGGGAAGATATATAGAGACAATAAGAGGCATAGGATATAAATTTGAAATTAAATGAGAAGAATCTATTGAAGGGGAAAATCAAAGGAATGAAAAATATAAGAATTTTTAAATCAATACGAAATAAGCTTTTTATATCATTATGTATAATTGTATTACTAATAATTTCAATATTAATATTATTAAACAATTTTGTATTAGGAAGGTTTTATTTGTACAACAAAAAGAAGAATCTTAAAACTGCTTATGGAGTAATAAATGATTTTTATAGTAATCAGAATAATGAACAAAATATAAGAGCAGAATTAGATAAAATATCTATACAAAATGATTTTGATATATTAATTATAGATGAGTACAATCAAAGTATATATATTTCAAGGAAAGACTATTTTTCAGGACTTATTCAAATGAATTTAATGACTGCAAGAAGTATTTTAGAACAAAAGACTGTTTTGGAAAAAAATGATAAGTATATAATCAGTGAGATAAAAGATGATACAACTAATATTAAATACATTATTCTTATTTCATATCTTGACAATGGATACAGAGTGTATATTAGAATGCCAATGACATCAATAGAAGAAAGCGTAAAAATTTCAAATAAATTTTTGTATTATATAGCATTTTTTCTAATAATTTTTGGTGGAATAGTTCTATCAATTGTTTCTAGAAGATTTAGTGAGCCGATTGAGGAATTAGATGATATTGCAAAGAAAATGGCAAATTTAGATTTTAGCCAAAAATATAGAATTTCACAGGCTAATGATGAAATAGATAATCTCGGAAAAAGCATAAATGAATTATCAAACAAGCTCGAAAAGACTATTAAGCAACTAAAAAGTTCAAATTTAGAATTAGAAAAAGATGTAGAAGAGAAATCTCAAATAGATGAAATGAGAAAAAGTTTTATATCTGATGTATCTCATGAACTTAAAACTCCAATTGCGTTGATACAAGGTTATAGTGAAGGATTAATAGAAAATGTTAATTCAGATGAAGAAAGTAGAAAATTTTATGCAGAAGTTATTTTGGATGAAGCAACTAAAATGGATAAACTAGTAAAACAACTATTAGAGCTTATGAAGCTTGAATATGGTAAAAAAAGCTTTAACAATATCAATTTAGATATAGTTGAAATGGAAAAAGAGATAATCAGGAAATCAGAAGTAATGCTACAAAAAGAGCACATTAGTATTGAGATGCCAGAAAGCCAACCAATAGAAGTTTATGCAGATGAACTATATATTGACCAAATTATTACAAATTATTTAACTAATGCGATTAAATATTGTGAAGCTATAAATGGAAAAAAATGCATCAAAATCACAAATGAAATAATGGAGCAAAAGGTTAGAGTAACTGTATTTAATACTTCAAAAGGTCTTTCAGAAGAAGAATTAGTTCGTATTTGGAACAGGTTTTATAAAGTAGATGAATCCAGAAATCGTGATAATGGAGGTACAGGAATAGGGTTATCACTAGTTAAAGCGATAATGAATAATTACGGAAATGAATATGGAGCAAGGAATGTAGAACATGGAATAGAGTTCTATTTTGATGTAGATATAAAAAAATTTTAGTAAAAACTTGCATAAAATTTCTTTAAATGCTATACTATATTAGTACAAAAAACATGGAAAGAGGTTGAGAAATTATATTTTACAACATTGTTTCATAAAAAGAAAGGAAGGAAAAAAACATGAAAATAGCAGTATATGGTGCGGCAAGTAGTTTAATTAATGATTCCTATAAGAATATAGGAGTAGAATTAGGAAGGCAAATGGTAGAAAGAGGACACAGCCTAGTATTTGGCGGTGGAGCAAATGGAATGATGGGAGCTGTAGCAAAAGGAGTTTATGAAAAAGGTGGATATATTTTAGGAGTAGTACCACAATTTTTTCATGAAGCAAGCCCAGAGATTTCTTTTAAAAATTGTTCAGAGTACATATACACGGATACAATGAGAGAACGTAAAAGACAAATGGAAGAAAATTGCGATGCTTTTATTATTTCACCTGGTGGAATTGGAACATTAGATGAATTTTTTGAAATACTAACATTAAAGCAATTAGGAAGACATAATAAAGCAATAGCATTATTTAATATAAATGGATTTTATGATGATTTAGATGCAATGATGACAAGAACTATTAATGAAAAATTCATAACAGATGATTGTAAGGAATTATACCAAGTTTTCACAAATATTGATGAAATGCTTAAATACATAGAAGAATATGATTCTTCAGAGATTGATCTTAGCAAAGTAAAAATTAGATAAAATAATAAAAAATTTGAAACTAATAGAAAGGGCTAGCAATAAAATATGAGGAAATTTACAGAAATAGATGAAGAATTTATTTGTGATAATTGTGGGAAAAGAGTTTCAAGATTAGGGTATTCATGCAGAAACCATTGCCCATATTGCTTGCATTCAAAACATGTAGATATTAATCCTGGAGATAGAGCAGAAGAATGTCACGGAGATTTAGAACCAATAGGCATAGAAATAAGCAATAAAAAAGGTTATATTATTATTTTTAAATGTAAGAAATGTGGAGAAATTAGAAAAAATAAATCTGCAGAAGATGATAACATGGAATTAATTATTAATTTATCAGTAAAAAAATAGTTTAAAAAAGAAATTAACAAATTGGAGGTTAATTTCTTTTTTATAAAGTTATTTAAATAATTTTTTATATCCTTCTAATCCGTCATACTCTAAAAAGCGATTTAAGTTTTTTTCTGAAATGCCTGTTTCACTTGAGATTTGTTTTAAGGAATCAACTTCTACACCATTTTCTTCAACAAAATCTTTAAATTGAGATAATTCTAAATTATCTTTTCCAGTACATTTTGAACAAACATATCCTTGATTTGTATAAAAAGCCCCACATCTAGAACATCTTTTAACTTCCATAATTAATCCTCCATTTCATTATTATTATTTAGAATTTTTTAAACTATATAATTATTTTCTAAACAATAAATTCTCCTTTTAAGCTATTGTATCATAAAGTGAAAAAAAAATAAACAGGTTTTAAAAAATTTGTTGATATTTTAAAAAATATGTAGTAAAATGAATAAAACTAAAGATAGAAATTATTTAAACAAGAAGGGGAAATGTATGTTAGAGCAGTTGATTTTTATAATACTATCAATAATTCTATTTGTATTTATTTTCTTTAAAATGATAAAGAAAAATGATACAAGTTATGTTCCAATACTTGCCATAGAAGCATTGGGAATAACTATTGATTTTGTTTCTTTAAGTTCAAATAACAAAATGAATATAGTTGTAAAAGTTTTAATTTACCTAATGAGTGTAGTATTACCATTTATTATTATTTTATTAGAAAAAAATAATATAAATATTATGTCAAAGTTTAAGACAACAATAATTGATATGTATATGACATTTGGAAATTATAAAAAAGCTAAGCTTATTATATTGGAATTTTTAGAGCAAGATAATGAGAATTATGATTTACACAAAAAGCTAGGGTTAATTTATGAAAAAGAAGGTGGAGTGAGAAAAGCATTAGACGAATATGTTCAATGTATAAATATAAACAAGCAAGATTTCGACTCATATTATAAAGTTGCAACTCTTCTTCAAGAATTAGATAGAAAAAAAGAAGCAATTGACATGTTAAATTCTCTACTAGATAAAAAACCGGAGTACATTGATGCTACTATTGTTTTAGGTGATTTACTTATAGAAGAAAAATCGTATAAAGAAGCTGCAATGGTATATATGGAGGCTTTAAAATACAATCCAGTGAGTTATGATTTAAACTACAATTTAGGAATGGTTTATACATTGTTAAATGATTTTAACAATGCAAAAATGTGTTATGAAAAAGCTGCTGAAATTAATCATTTAGCATATAATGCAAAATACTGCTTAGCTGAAATTGCTTTAATATACAAAGATTTAGATAAAGCTGAATTATATTTTCAACAGGCATTAGATGAAGAAGAATTAAGTGCAGATTGTTATTTTGAACTTGCGAAAATTAATATAATGAAAGGAAATAAGGATTTAGCAATTAAATATGCAAATCTTGCAGTGGATTTAAATAGTAAAAAAATTGCAAACAAAATTGAAAAAGAACCTTTATTTATGACAATTAGGAAAAAGATAGCTATACCATTTAACCTAGAAGAAAAAGAAGATATGCCTTC
>Ga0247611_10004230_pt1 | contig 20145 bp, 18 predicted proteins | sample 177DNAGHGhighgp2_FD_192422 | JGI IMG/M metagenome (GOLD analysis project Ga0247611, IMG submission 192422) | Sheep rumen microbial communities from Palmerston North, Manawatu-Wanganui, New Zealand - 1770 DNA GHGhigh gp2 | ecosystem: Host-associated > Mammals > Digestive system > Stomach > Rumen...
GATGCTCTTTGGCATGAACATCCCCGGCTTCGGATTCGAACAGGCAGCGGCATTGGCTATGGGTCAAAACATCGGAACGACTATCACGGCATTTATGGCCTCGCTCACTGCCAACACACAGGCTCGTCGTGCCGCTCTGGCCCATATGTTCTTCAATGTGTTTGGAGTCGTGGTGTTCCTCATCGTGTTCTATCCTGCCTGCAATGCCGTCAGCTGGTTTGTCGACAACGTGCTGGGCGGAGGCAACGACCTCTACAAGCTCTCGACCTTCCATACCGCCTTCAACATCATCAACACGCTGCTGCTCATCGGCTTTATCCATCAGATTGAGATGCTGGTATGCAAGGTGCTGCCCATGAAGGATCAGGACGAGGATTACCGTCTGAAGTTCATCTCCGGCGGTTTGCTCTCTACCGCTGAGCTCAGCATTATGGAGGCCCAGAAGGAGATACAGAACTTTGCCGAGCGCTGTCATCGGATGTTCGGTTTTGTCAGCGACCTGATGCAGACTGCCGACGAAGCGGTTTTCAACAAGACATTCTCACGCATTGAGAAGTATGAGAACATCACCGACTCGATGGAGATGGAGATTGCCGCCTATCTGAACAAGGTGAGCGAGGGCCGCCTGTCGGACAGCTCGAAGACACAGATTCAGAAGATGCTCCGTCAGATATCCGAACTGGAGAGCATCGGCGACTCGGTGTATAACCTCGGTCGCACGCTGAACCGCCACCGTATGAATTGTCAAGATGCCTTCACGCCCGAACAGAAGCAGCACATGGAGACCATGCTCGGGCTGGTAGATGGTGCGCTCGTCGAAATGCAGAAGCGCATTGCAGTGCCTGTTTTCCGTCCCACCACATCATATAATATCGAGCATGAGATCAACAACTATCGCACACAACTGAAGAACCAGAACCTGCATGATGTCAACTCCGGCCTGTACAGCTACCAGCTCGGTGTCTTCTACGTTGACTTCATCTCCGAATGCGAAAAACTGGGAGATTATGTCATGAACGTCGTTCAGGCAGGGAAAGGGATGAATAACGACTACGAGGACAGAGCCTATTACGGGCGGCATTAATACCTCGCCAGTGTAAACCTGACGGTCAGGCCTCCGCCGGAGGTGTTGAATGCAGTTGCAGTTCCTCCGTGGGCGGCAACAGCGTTTTTCACGATGGCAAGACCAAGACCTGTTCCCCCAAACTTGCGCGAACGTCCCTTGTCAACACGGTAGAAACGCTCAAAAAGATGCTCAAGGTGCTCTGGGGCCACACCCTGACCGTTGTCGCTCACATCGAATTCATAATAGTGGCGGCCTTCGTCCTGCACCTCGAGACACACAATCTTCAGACATGTGGCACCTGCAGCATATGCAATAGCGTTATCAATAATGTTTCGGAAGACGCTGTAGATGAGACTTTGATCTCCTGTCACCTCCACACTCTCAGGCACATTGAGCGATGTCGCCAGACCTTTGACCTGCAGCTGTAAAGCAGTATCGTCAATAACGCTTTGAATGACGGAGAGAACATTGACCCGACGATGCTCCTGACGCTTGGATTCATCCGGCTCGTCCAGCTTCGTTAAAACACTCATGTCGAGCAGCAGTTTGTTCATACGCTCACTTTGCGCATAACAACGCTCCAGGAAGTGCTGACGTTTGTCGGCCGGCATACCGGGATTGTCGAGAATGCTCTCCAAGTAGCCGTGAATGCTGGCAGCCGGAGTCTTAAGCTCATGAGCGGCATTCTGCGTCAGCTGCCGTTTGATACGCACTTTCTCCTCCTCAGAGTGACGCAGTTTCCAATACAAATGGATGATGGTGTGGCTGATGTCACTCAACTCATCATCAGGCAGACGCCGTTCCAGTTCTCGGTCGGGCTCCTTCCCCTCTTCGGCCCTGACTGCAAACTCTCGCAGATAACCGATGTGACGGCTGATGCGACTGGTGCTGAGGTAGAGAACAACTCCGAGCAGAAACGTGAGGACGACGGCAAACCAGATGTACGTGTTGTCTGCTTGCAGAGATTGGGTAAGTTCGGCAGAATAAGGCACGGCAGCACGCACAATGAGGTCCCCAAAACGTGTAGCGGAGTAGAAATACGTCTCGTGCGTAGATTGTGAAGTACGTTTGATGTCGTAGCCGTTTCCTGCACGTAACGCCTGCAGGATCTCCGCTCGCTGAAGATGGTTGTCCAAGGAATCAAACTTTGTGTCGTAACTGTCAAGAATCACTCGTCCATCCTTATTTATTACCGATACGCGAAGGCCCTCCACGTTATGACGGCGTACATAGTCATAAAACAGATGCGGATTAGCGAGGCTGTCTTTTGTTAGCGTCTGCAGCATCTCATAGTTGTACATCTGCAAGCGCGAATGGAGGATGTCAATCTTAAACTTCTTCTCACGCTGATACTGGTACACACTGAAACAAATGGCGAACAACAGGAACACGCCGCCAATGCGGAAGAGCAGATTCTTCCGGAACGACCTACTTCTCAAAACAGTAGCCATATCCCACGCGGGTTTTTATTTGCTTGCCATAACTACCGATTTTCCTGCGCAGCCGCGTGATATTGACATCTACCGTACGGTCAAGCACATAGACTCCGTGCGGCCAGCAACGCTCCAGGAGATCATCACGACTGAACAGCCTTCCGGGATTATGCAGGAAGATGGTCAACAACTCAAACTCCAATTTTGTGAGCAAGAGTTCCGTGCCATCAAGTGTGGCCGTTTTAGCATCAAGGTTCAATGTGATGCCCTCGTAGCGAAGTGTTTGGGGAACAGATGAGGCCACTGTCCTCCCGCGCGGCTCAGCGCGACGTAAAACCGCCTTCACTCTTGCTTTCACCTCTTTTATTGACAGTGGCTTGGCGATATAGTCATCTGCACCGATGTTGAGTCCCTTGACGGTGTTGTCCTCGTCGTCCAAAGCAGTGATAAAGATAATGGGAATCTGAGCCGTTTCCGGGTTCTCTTTTAACCGTCTCGCCAATTGAAACCCGGACATTTCGCCCATCATCACATCAAGAAGGATAAGTCCATACTCCTTGACAGGAATCTCCATAGCCTCCTCTGCAGAGTTTGCCGTCAAAACCTCATATCCTTCTGTTTCCAAGTTATATTGCAGTATCTCGCAGATATCCTGCTCGTCATCAACTACAAGGATTTTCATTCGGCGGGTTCCATTAAAACGCTGCGCCGTAGCCCTCACAGGGACTTCCGGGAGCGGGAGTGAAATCATAGAGATAGAGCGTGGTGTTGAAAAGACGGTACAAACCCCTCTTATCCGGACTCAATCCCTTGTTGCCACGCTTCTCAGCCTCCTCGCTGTCGTAGAGACAATCCACAAAGCGCTCATCGGAGGGGTCGTGCACAGTATTGAGATAGCACTCGTTGAAGGAAAGCGGTTCCTCCATGGTGCCCGGATGCTGGAACGAAGCACTGATGACATCGTCGCCATAGCCCATCACGAGACAGCGGGAGAAGGTGTAGCTGTCGATGTCGTAGTCGGTGTCGCCATCCTTGTTGGCAAGGAAGAGGGCCATACCCATTGAACCGCCGCCGATGAGAAGATACTGCGCCATGGTGCAATGCGTGAGAGAAGCCTTGCCGCCAAGCAGATAGAGAGCGTGACCCATGGCATTGGAGATGCAAACGTTGTCGGCCGTGAAGTCGCAGTTCTTGAGATAGATGCCGAAACTGGTCTCCGCAGTGATGCCCGATATGTTGTGGAGCCTGGACGACTGCATAGAGAGATCGGTGTTCTCGGCACGTATGCCCCAGCGCGAACTGTGAAGGTCCATCCACTTTATCTCGTGGCCCTTGCTCCCGTTGGTAAGAACGATGCCGTTCCAGCGGTCGGGCATGTTGTCGTAGGGCATATACCACAGCAGGCGGTCGGTGCGGTCGCCGCGCAGGACAACGGGTCTGTCCTCCTCGCCCTCCACCTTCAGCGTGCCGCGTACGATGAGCGAACCGTTGTCGCGGAAGAAGAGGCGCGTGCCGGCCTTTATGGTGAAGGTGACATCCTCCGACACCGTGAGCGGGCCATCGACAAGCACAGGGCGCCCGGATTCCAGCGTCATATCCTCCGTAAGCGTCACATCAGTCCAGCGATAGACATCCATACCGATAGCCGTAACGGAGACACTCTGGGTGACACCACTCTCGAGATGGAAGAGCAGACGGTCCTCGTAGGTGGTCGTCTCGTCCTTGTCGGTCTCCGGCAGAGTGCATTCCAAACGCACGAAGATACTGTCGCGGGTGCGCACCTCGAAATCGGTGCCCCTGCCGCCATCGAGAAACACACCGTCCACATTGGCACGGAAAGGCGACGCACTGCCCTTCTCAAACTCCACGGCAACAATACGGAGACCTTCATCGCCCCTGTTGCTCACCATGAGGGTGCGCGTGGAAGAACCCTCCGCCGTGATAACGGTATCGAACTCCACTGTTTCCGCTGAAAAGGTAAGGAGCAACGAGGGATCGGTGGTGAAATCATCGTAGGAGTCGCACGCCCCGACGATAACACACAGAAGGAGGAAGAAGGGAAGAATACGCTTCATTCGGCATCCACATTTGTTTCAAGGTCGAAATCCACAGAGCAGGGTTCTATGCCGTACTGCTCCTCCACCTCTGCCTGATAGAGATTCCAGGCGATGCGCATACGATGTACAAAATCCATAAGCAGATGCTCCTCTGTGGTGCCCTTGCGGCGTAAATCATAGCCTCTTCGGGCGAGAATTGAGATATTAATGTTGATTTTATTCATTAGAATAACGTTGTTTCGATGTTTTTTATTACTTTTGCGGCTGCAAATGTAACAAAATATGTTGAAACTGTTCCTGCTCATCGCTCTTTTTGTTGGATTAAGCATGCTACTTTTGTGCATCCGCATCATTTTGGAGAAGAACGGACGCTTCGGCAGCGAGCACATCGGCCACAGCAAGGCGATGAGGAAGAAGGGAATACACTGCGTACACAAACAATTCGAGATATGAAGCACACTATGTTTATCGCGGCAGCTCTGCTCTTGAGCCTCACCGCCTGTCAGAAATCCGCCGAAGAGGCAGAAAACGGAGCCTCCTCCGAAGCCGAGGAGACCACAGGACTGAAAATCGCCTACGTGGAGATGGACAGCCTCATCACACAGTATGAGCTATACAAGGACTACGAAGAGGAGCTCAACCGCAAGGGTACCAACATCCAGAACACCCTCGCCCAGAAGCAGCGCGCGCTGGAACAGCACGCAGCAGCTCTGCAGAAGAAATACGAGAGCAACGGATTCACCACGCGTGACGAACTGGAGCGCGCCCAGAACAGCATACAGATGGAGCAGCAGCAGCTGCAGGAACTGGCTAACCGCCTGCAGGGCGACTTCGCACAGGAGCAGGCACGAGTGAACCAGGAGGCCCGCGACAGCATACAGGCTTTCCTGCGCGCGTACAATAAAACAAAACAATATGACTACGTGCTGGTGAAGGCTGGCGACAACATGCTGGTAGCCAATCCCAAGATGGACATCACACGCGACGTCATCAAGGGCCTGAACAAGCGCTACAAGAAGGCGCACAAAACAACGGAGGAATAAAGGTTAAAGGCTGGAGGTTAGAGAATAAAAATCCCGGGTCTCGCACGAGACTCGGGATTTTTATTTATTTCTTACCGCGGATGACCTTCACGCTGACGATGCGCCGCTGGTCCATCTCCATCACCTCGAAGGTGAACTGCTTGTAGGTGAGACGCTCGTGAAGTTCGGGGAAGTCACCCTTGAGTTCGAGGATAAGACCCGCCAGCGTGTCGGCATCGCCCTCCACCTCCTCGAAGAAGTCCTCATCCAGCTGCATCACCTTGTAGAAATCAATGAGCAGCGTGCGACCCTCGAAGAGCCACGTGTTCTTGTTGAAACGGTGCCAGCCGTCGTCCTCGTCGTCGGTCTCGTCGTGTATCTCGCCCACAATCTCCTCGATGATATCCTCCATGGTGACAAGTCCGCTCGTACCGCCAAACTCGTCCACAACGATGGCGATGTGCACCTTGTTCTCCTGGAAATCGCGCAGAAGATCGTCTATCATCTTCGTCTCGGGCACAAAGAAAGCCGAACGAATGAGCGACTGCCAGCGGAAGTTGGCCGGTTTGGTGAGATGCGGCAAGAGATCCTTGATGTAGAGCACACCCTTGATGTGGTCCTCAGTGCCCTGATAGACGGGTATGCGGGAATAGTTGTTCTCCACGATACACTCCAGCACCTTGGGGAATGGCGTCTTGAACTCGATGTCCACCATATCAACACGCGGCGTCATCACCTCCTTGCACATCTCGCCGCCGAAGCGTATGATACTCTTGAGCATCTTGGACTCCGCAGCAATGTCCTGCGTGTCGGTGAGCTGCATGGCCTTCTCGAGGTCGTCCACCGTGAGGGCGTCGACACTGTGGCGGCTGAGACGGTCCGTGAACACCTTGCTGCGCATCAGCAGGCTACTGAGGGGATAGAACAGATTCTCAAGCACGGAAAGTATGCCGCTGCCTCCGCGCACGAAAGACAGAGCGTGCTGCGCACACCACACCTTCGGCATTATCTCACCGAAGAGCAGAAGCAGGAAGGTGAGGAGCACCGTGAGTATGGCGAACTCCAGCCACACAGCCTCTCCGAAATCCACCATACGGCTGGCGGCATAGCCGAGAAACATAACGATGGCCACGTTGACCAGATTGTTGGTGATAAGAATCGTGGCGAGCAGGCGCTCGGAACGCTCAAGCCACTGCTTGATACGGGAATCGCTGGGATGGCGCTCCTCCTCCACCTCCTCGACATCCTCGGGAGAAAGGGAGAAGAAGGCTATTTCACTTCCACTGACGAAAGCAGACACAAAGAGCAGAAGAAATGCGCCCGCGACAGCTACAATACAATAGGTGTCAGGAGCATAAAACTGAATCGTAGAAAGGGACTCTTGCAGTCCCGCGACAGGGTCATCCATTCTTTAGAGGGTTTGGTGTGAATCAGGTGGCGTCGGGTTCAGGTGACTGTGACTGAGGCTTGGGAGTCAGCATCTCCATTGCATCCGCCCAAATTTCCGTAACATAGCGCGTGCGTCCCTGATTGTCTTCATAGGAACGGGTGTGGATCTTGCCTTCGATGTAGAGTTTGTCGCCCTTCTTGACATACTTGTCCACCACCTCTGCAAGCTGACGCCATAGAACCACGTTGTGCCACTCTGTGCGCTCGGGCACCTCAGTGCCGTTGGGCAGGGTGTAGCCTCTCTCACTGGTGGCAAGACGCAACTGCGCCACACACACACCGCGATCCACATAACGTACATCCGGATCGACTCCAACGTTGCCTATGAGCATCACTTTGTTCATTGCATTCACATGTTTACAATGCAAAAGTATAAAAAAAAAGAGTTTTAGGCGTCAAAAAAAGTGTAGTTTTTTAGATATATCCGTTTTTTTCGTATCTTTGCGTCTGAAACTGCGACATTACATATTAATATTATAACATAAAAAACTAACCGTCATGGATAACGAACTCATCAAACAATGCGAGGCCAAAGCCCAGGAGTGGCTTTCCTCCCCCATCATCGACGCTGACACTAAAGCCGAAGTCAAGGCTATGTACGACGACAAGACCGCACTGGTGGATGCCTTCTATCAGAATCTGGAATTCGGCACGGGCGGACTGCGCGGCATCATGGGTGCCGGCACCAACCGTATGAACAAATACATCGTAGGCATGGCAACACAGGGGTTTGCCAACTACATCAACAAGGCGTTCCCCCATGGAGGCTGCTCCGTGGTGGTGGGTCACGACTGCCGCAACAACGGACGCATGTATGCCGAATCGGTGGCTGCCATCTTCTCGGCCAACGGCATCAAGGCATATCTCTTTGAGAGCCTGAGACCCACTCCCGAAATCAGTTTCGCCATCCGCCAGCTGGGCGCTGTGGCCGGTGTGAACGTGACCGCATCGCACAATCCAAAGGAGTACAACGGATACAAGGCCTACTGGGCTGACGGCGCACAGGTGCTCGCTCCACACGACACAGGCATCATTGACGAGGTGAACAAAGTGAAACTGGAGGATGTCAAGTTCACAGCCAACTGGGACCTCATCCAGATTATCGGCGGCGAGATGGACTACGACTATATGACGGCCGTGAAGGAGGCTATGGTGGATCAGGACGTCATCCTGCGCCAAAAGGACCTTAACATCGTCTACAGCGCTATGCACGGCACAGGCCGCCAAATCGTGCCCATGTGTCTGCGCTCATGGGGCTTTCAGAACATCAACGTGGTGCCCGAACAGATGGTCGTTGACGGCAACTTCCCCACTGTGGTTTCCCCCAATCCCGAGAATGCCGAGGCTATGACGCTGGGTATGAAGCTGGGCACTAAGCTCAACGCCGACCTCGTGGTGGCTACCGACCCCGATGCCGACCGTCTCGCCATAGTGTGCCGCAACCCGGAAGGCGAATGGCAGATAATCAACGGAAACCAGACGGCCATGATGTTCATCTACTACATCATCAAGAACAAGCAGGCTCTCGGCACGCTGGGCAAGACCGACTTCCTCGTGAAGACAATCGTGACCACAGAGGTTATTGCCGAGATGGCAAAGAAGAACGGCGTGGAGCTGCGCGACTGCTACACCGGTTTCAAGTGGATTGCACGCGAGATAGCACTCTCGGAAGGCAAGCAGAAATATATCGGTGGCGGCGAAGAATCGTTCGGCTTCCTCCCCTACGACAAGGTGCGCGACAAGGATGCTCCGGCCTCTATCTGTCTCATCTGTGAGATTGCAGCGTGGGCAAAGGACCAGGGCAAGACCCTCTACGACCTGCTGATGGAGATATACAAGGAATACGGATTCTCATACGAGAGCACCATCAACGTGACGAAGCCCGGAAAGAGTGGTGCCGACGAGATAAAGCAGATGATGGTGGACTTCCGCGGAGAGAAGGCTCCTAAGGAAATCGCCGGTTCGAAGATTGTCCTCACGAAGGACTATCAGACACTCACGGCAACAGACGCCCAGGGTAATGTCACGAAACTGGATATGCCTACAACGAGCAACGTGCTGCAGTGGTTCTGCGAGGACGGCACCAAGATTTCCGTACGCCCCAGCGGCACGGAACCGAAGATTAAGTTCTATTGTGAAATCAAGGGACAAATCGGTTGCGCGAAGTGCTATCCCGGCGAGGTGGAGAAGGCCAAAGAACACGTGGAAGCCATCAAGAAATCACTTTCTCTCTGACAAAAAGGTCAAATAAAGGAAAAAAAAACATCTCCATCCGGCTTTATTGCAAGAAAAGATGTACCTTTGCACCCGCTGTCACGGGATGGCAGCATATTTCAAACCTATAAAACCACAAAAAAAAGTAATGGCAACAAAAATCAGATTGCAGCGCGGCGGCCGTAAAGGCTATGCCTTCTACAGCATCGTCATCGCTGATGTAAGAGCACCACGTGATGGTAAGTTTACAGAGAAGATTGGTACCTATAATCCTAACACCAATCCTGCCACTGTAGATTTGAAATTCGACCGCGCACTCTATTGGGTAGAGGCTGGTGCACAGCCCACCGACACAGTGCGTAACATCCTCTCTGGCGAGGGCGTTTACCTGATGAAGCACCTGCGTGGCGGTGTGAAGAAGGGCGCTTTCGACGAGGCTGCTGCACAGCAGAAATTTGATGCATGGAAGGCTGATCATCAGAAAGGTCTCCAGGCTGTAGCAAACAAGATGGCTGAAGAGGCCAAGAAGGCTGCCGCAGAGCGTCTCAACGCAGAGAAGAAGGCAGACGAAGCCAAGAAGGCTCAGATTGCAGAGAAGATGGCTGCCCTTGAGGCTGCCGCCAAGGAGGCCGCTGCTGAAGCAGAAGCTGCTGCCGCAGCCGAGGAGGCTCCCGCAGAAGAGGCTCCCGCTGCAGAATAAGAGCATTCATGAAACTGTTGCTGCTATCTAATCCAACGTTCTTCGTTGAAGAAGACAAAATCCTCGCAACACTTTTTGAGGACGGGTTAGATATGTTGCACCTGCGCAAACCAGGGTCAGAACCAGTCTATTGTGAACGGTTGCTGACCCTGTTGCCTTCCCGCTATCACAACCGCATCGTAGCCAACGACCACTTCTACCTGAAGGAGGAATTCGGGCTTGCAGGAATACATATCAGTCACCACAACCCCAACCTGCCTGCAGGCTACAAGGGGCAGAAGTCGTGCACATGCTACAGTCTCGACGACCTGGCTGAATGCAAGCGGAATTTTGACTACGTCATACTGAAGAACGTATTCGACAGTATTTCCGAACCGGCATACAAGTCCAGATATACTATTGAGCAGCTGAAGGAAGCATCACGTCGCGGCCTCATCGACCGTCACGTGATGGCACAGGGAGGCATCTCCCTGGAACTTATCCCCAAGGTGCGCGACCTGGGATTCGGAGGAGCCGTAATCAGAGGCGAGCTCTGGAAGCGCTTCAACATACATTCCGGTATGGACTTCAAGGATCTAATATTACATTTCCATCGTTTGCGCAAAGCGAGCGAATAAGCACACTGATCTTATGACCAACGAAAACTTTTTGGTGTTCTCGGGTACTGCAACCCGTTATCTTGCTGAAAAAATATGCCAAAGTCTGGGATGTCCTCTGGGCAACCTCATAATCACAAAGTTCTCCGACGGAGAATTTGCCGTAAGCTACGAAGAGAGCATTCGCGGTAAGGATGTCTTCCTCGTACAAAGCACTTTCCCCAACAGCGACAACCTCATGGAGTTGCTGCTCATGATGGATGCCGCAAAGAGAGCCTCTGCAAGAAGCATCAATGCTGTGGTGCCTTACTTCGGATGGGCACGACAGGACCGCAAGGACAAACCCCGCGTGTCGATTGGCGCAAAACTCGTCGCCGACTGCATGACAGTAGCCGGTATAGACCGCCTCATCACGATGGACCTGCACGCAGATCAGGAACAGGGCTTTTTCAACTGTCCTGTAGATCATCTTTATGCTTCCAGCGTAATGATGCCGTATATCAAGAGCCTCAAACTCAAGAACCTGGTGATGGCTGCTCCTGACGTGGGCGGTTCGAAACGCGCCAGCAACTATGCAAAATATCTGAATTGTCCCCTTGTGCTCTGCAACAAGACACGCAAGAAGGCAAACGAGGTATCCGACATGCAGATTATCGGTGATGTGACCGGTGCTGATGTGGTGCTCGTAGATGATATGGTGGATACAGCCGGCACTATCACAAAGGCCGCAGACCTGATGATGCAGAACGGAGCCAACAGCGTAAGAGCAATCGCATCACATTGCGTGATGTCGGGACCTGCTTCAGAGCGCGTGCAGAACAGTGCGCTTGAGGAGATTGTCTTCACCGACTCCATCCCCTACTCCCAGCGCTGTGCCAAGGTCAAGCAACTTTCCATCGCCGACCTCCTCGCCGAAACCATCCGCCGCGTGGTGGAGAACAAGAGCATCTCTTCTCAATACCTTATATAATCCGTCTTTCTGAAGGAGCCACACCTCATCGGAGAGCCTCAGGGCATGCTCCACGTCATGTGTGGAAACAAGGATAGTGCGCGACATCTCATGTGCCAAACGTGAGAGGAGGGTGAGTGTGTTCACCTTACTCGGATAGTCAAGAAAAGCCGTCGGTTCATCCAACAGGATATTGGGAGTTTCCTGAGCTATTGCCTTCGCTATCATCACTTTCTGGCGTTCTCCGTCGGAAAGAGTGTGCATACGTCTTGACGACAGAGCTCTCACACCGACAGCATCGATACTGTTCTCCACGATATCGGCATCCTCCTGTGTGAGCTGTCCCCAGAAACCTGTGTAGGGACTTCTGCCCAAAGCAACGACCTCCCTCGCCGTCATTGAGGCAGACGGTATGTCCCTTGTTGTGACAATGGATATCTTCTGTGCCAAATCTCTTTTCCCATACTCGTGAATGCTGCATCCGTCAATGACAACGTCTCCCTCCAATACCGGCTGCAGACCGGCTATAGAACGCAGCAAGGTGGATTTTCCCACTCCGTTGCGCCCCACAAGGCAGATGAGACAGCCTTCCCGCATCTGAGCGGAAAGAGAGCATGTGACATTCACTGCACCATTATGCGTGCGATATCCTATTACAAGTTTGTCCAGCCGTATACTCATAGCGCTTAACAGAAGACTATATCCTGCACCACTTGAGCACCAGCTTCGTGGTTGATAGCATGAATGTAGGCTTTTCTGTTCATCATGAGATTGTGACGCAACGGCGCACTCTTTATCTGCACATGCAGTTTTTCCCCATGAAAACTTACTTCACCCACATACTTGGCATACTTCTCCCCTATAACATGAGTCACCGCCCCCTCCGCCCTGAAACGGGCCAAAGGAGTGATCAACCCTTCTGAACGCAGAAAAGCATCCAGAAGGGCTGTTATTCTTTGAGGTTTACGATACAGCAATATTTACTGATGTTGGTCTCTGAGCAAATCGTTAACAGTCTTCACAGGGTTGAATGTCCCGAGGGGCACTTCTACCATGATTGTAGACCAGTTGCTCATGGCTCCGTTCCACAAACCGGGCAACTCGAGAGCCTTGAGTTCACGCCCCGCCTTGCTCTTGAACGAAATGAAACCTGTGGCAGGATCCACATACTTGGGCAAATCGAATTTATTTCCCTTATAGTCTCTGATGGCGCATACAAGATCGACAGGATTGAAATGAGTGCCTTCAGTGAACATCTTCTGATACTCTGCATTGTTCTGGTCTATCTGACTTGACTCAAGAATCTGCATCGAGACACTGCCGTCAGGATTGTAAGCCAGGAACGGACCGCCACCAGGTTCACCCACATTCTTCACAACACCGGTTGCACGCATCGGGCGATTGAGCTTGGAACGTAAATAGTTCACCAGTTCCGTGTCCTCCATATCCTTTATTCCCTCCTTGTCGCAGCAAAGGGTATGACGCACAAAACGAATCATTTCTTCCAGATCCGAGTGGCTGTACTTTCCGCTGTCCAAGGTGCGCAGATATGCAAATGCCTTCTCCTGTGCCTCAACAAGCACACCGGCCAGCACCTGCTTCCACAGAACGGTCTCTTCCTTCAGACGGTCGGGAACCACATTATCAATGTTCTTGATAAATACTATCTCTGAATCCAGATCGGAAAGATTCTCTATCAGTGCTCCATGACCGCCAGGACGGAACAGCAGTTTACCGTCAACACGGAAAGGTTCGTTGTCCATCGTTGCAGCAAGAGTATCTGTAGAAGGCTTCTGTTCGGAGAAAGACACATTGTAGTGCACGCCATACTCCTTTTCATAATCTGCCAGCACATCTTTCACCAATTGCAGGAACAAAGCCTTGTGCTCCGATGATACTGTAAAATGAACATCTGCCTCACCCTTGCTGCTTGCATACATCGCAGCCTCCACCAGATGCTCCTCAAGAGGCGTACGCGCCTGCGTCTCATAGGTATGGAACTGAAGAAGTCCCTTCGGCAGTTGGCCGTAGTTGAGACCGTCAGCATCCAGCATTGCCACCACGACATCCTTGTGGCGACCTTCCGCCACAAGAGCATCAGCACCCTTGCCATACATCACCACGCAGGCGTCGTCCAAAGCCGGAAAGAAAGCAAAGTCGTGCAGACGTGCAAAAAACTTCTTTTCGAAATCTGTTGTCGGTATGTCGTAATCGGCATCCACAAACTCGAACATAGCCTTGAACATACGGCTTGCAGCTCCGGAAGCCGGCACAAACTTCGTAATCTTGTGACCTTCTTTCTTATACTGCTCCCATAAATGCACATAGCGCTTCTGGTCCTCTATTGACGGACGCACTATACCGTTTTCCACACTGGCGGCGGCCTTCAGACGGAGAAACGGGAAACCTTCACGGAACTGTTTAAGCTGAAGCTCGATTTGCGATTCACTGATACCCTTTTGCTGAAGCAAGAGTTTGTCTTCCTGTGTTAACATAGTTGTATTTGTTTCTAATGTAATTCCAACGCAAAAATAGTAAAAAGAAATGAAACTGCAAAAATAAATATACACAATGAATATCGATTTGTCATTAATTTTATATCTTTGCACCCCGAAATGGAGAATAAGATAGGCTTTAACCAGATAAAACTCATGCTTGCTGACAACTGTCAGTCGAATTTGGGACGTGAACACATTGATGCGCTCACATGGATGAATGATGTGGATACGATTCGGCAGAGACAGGAAGAAACGCAAGAGATGCAGACGCTTATCTCCACTCTGACCGAAACGCCGGAAATGGCATTTTACGATTTGAGGGAAGTGGTGCAGCGCATACGCATTGAGGGTACGTATATACAGGAAGAAGACCTGTACCACCTATATCTCACTCTCGTCACCATGCACGGATGGCTTCGTCTCATACGCCATGAGGAAAGCAACGAACCCTCCGACGCTGAAAGCGAGGAGGCAGTATTCCCCGCATTGGAGCGGATGTCCAACGGGGTGTTCACATTTCACGCCGTAGAGCAATGCGCTGCCAAGATACTGGATAAACACGGACATATAAAAGACGAGGCCTCCCCTGCTCTGGCACGCGTGAGAAATGAACTGAGAAAAGCTGAAGGAAGCGTCTCCAGGACACTCCAGAGCATACTGCGGAGCATAAAGGAAGACGGACTTGTAGAAGCTGATACAAATCCCACACTCAGAGACGGACGACTGGTCATACCGGTTTCCCCCTCCGTAAAGAAACGTCTGGGCGGCATCGTACACGATGAATCTGCTACTGGAAAGACTGTCTTCGTAGAACCACAGGAAGTGGTGGAAGCAAACAACAGAATCAGAGAACTCGAGGCTGAGGAGAAGCGAGAAGTCATACGTATCCTGCAACATTTCACTACACTCATCCGGCCGAATGTCAAGGAACTGCAGAAAGCATTCAACTTCCTGGGACAGTTGGAGTTTGTCATGGCACGTGTCTTCTTTGCAAAGGAAATGGGCTGCATTTGTCCCATACCTTCATCAAGACCGGTAATAGACTGGACTCTTGCCAGGCATCCCCTTCTGGAGTGTTCGCTGAAAAAACAAGGACGCCAGATAGTTCCTCTTGACATTCTTCTCGACAAAGAGGGTAAAATACTTATCATTTCTGGCCCGAATGCAGGAGGTAAGAGCGTCTGCCTAAAAACTGTCGGCCTGATACAATATATGCTGCAATGCGGTTTGCCCGTTCCTCTTGGAGAAAACTCCAAATGCGGCATATTCTCGGAAATACTCCTTGATATAGGTGACGATCAAAGTATCGAAAACGATCTCTCCACCTATTCCTCTCACCTTGTGACGATGAAGCGCATGATGAAAGCGGCCAACTCCACCACCCTACTCCTTATTGACGAGATGGGAAGCGGCACAGAGCCTACTATCGGAGGAGCTATGGCAGAAGCTATTCTGGAACGTTTCCACGAACAGGGAGCTTGGGCGGTCATCACGACACACTACCAGAACCTCAAACATTTTGCCGACAGTCACAAGGGCGTACGTAACGGTGCTATGCTTTACGATAGACAAAAGATGGAAGCACTTTTTCAGTTGCAAATCGGCAATCCCGGCAGTTCCTTTGCAATTGAAATCGCCCGTAAGATAGGCATCCCCAACGACGTGATACAGCGCGCCACCTCTATCGTCGGACAAGATTATGTCTCTGCCGACAAATACCTGTTGGATATTGTACGCGACAAACGCTACTGGGAGGACAAACGCCAGAATATCCATGAGAAGGAAAAACGCATGGAGGCAACTATCCAACGCTACGAGGAGAAAATCGAAGGACTGCGTCAGGAGAAGAAAGACATCCTGCATTCTGCCAGGGAAGAGGCTAAGGAGATAGTCTCCAGCGCCAATGCTGCCGTAGAACGCACCATCAAAGAGATACGCGAAGCACAAGCCGACAGACAGCGCACGAAAGAAGCCAGGGAAACACTGGCCGGTGTGATGGAGTCGTTGACGGCACCGGCAAAGATTGTATCCGAGCACATCAAACGTCCGCAACCGCACCCCCACGCTGCAGAGCATCCCGTAATCGCTGTCGGAAACTACGCAAGAATAAAGGGGTCAACCACAGTAGGACGCATCGACCGCATTGACGGCAAGAAAGTGACACTCACCTTCGGGCATATTCATACGGTGACGACATTAGACCGTATCGAAGCAGCCAAAGCACCCAAACCGTCTACTGAGCATTCACCGGCAACTGCGACCAGCCATCTTGTGCACCAGCACAATCTTGACTTCTCCCCGGACTTGGATATACGTGGACAGCGTGCTGATGAAGCACTCAACACTCTAATGCATTATATGGATGATGCACTCATGACGGGAGTTTCACGTGTACGAATCCTGCATGGTACAGGCACAGGTGCACTTCGTGAACTCTGCCGTCATTATATGCAAACCGTTCCCCGCGTCATCTCCGTACGAGATGAAGACGTGCGCTTCGGCGGTGCAGGAATAACGGTCGTGGAGATGAAGTGATTAACGGCCCTTGTACATATCCTCGTAATACTTCTCGTACTCTCCCGAGGTGATATTGTCCATCCAGGCTTCGTTCTCCAGATACCACTTTACCGTCTTCTCGATACCTTCCTCAAACTGCAGAGACGGCTCCCATCCGAGTTCCTTCTGAAGCTTCGTGGAGTCAATGGCATAGCGAGCATCGTGACCCAGACGGTCTGTTACGTAGGTGATAAGGTCAAGGTCTTCGCCTTCTTTACGACCCAGCAGTCTGTCCACAGTCTTGATGACACAATGTATGATATCAATGTTCTTCCACTCGTTGAAACCTCCGATGTTATACGTCTCGGCAATCTTTCCATTATGGAAAATAGTATCGATGGCACGGGCATGATCAACGACATACAGCCAGTCGCGTACGTTCTCTCCCTTTCCGTAAACAGGAAGAGGTTTACGATGACGTATATTGTTGATGAAGAGAGGTATCAACTTTTCTGGGAATTGGTAAGGTCCGTAATTGTTAGAACAGTTGGTCACAATCGTCGGCATACCGTATGTATCGTGGAAGGCACGCACGAAATGGTCGGAAGAAGCCTTTGAGGCACTATAAGGAGAATGAGGATTATACTTCGTTGTCTCGTAGAAGAAATCCTTACCATATGCCAGATGATGCTCAGAAGACGATGCCGTCGTGGTGAAAGGAGGCTCTATACCCTCCGGATTTGTCATCTCCAACGCTCCATACACTTCATCGGTTGAAATATGATAGAAACGTTTTCCTTCATACTTCTCCGGCAATGACTCCCAATAAAGTTTGGCAGCCTGCAGCAACGACAGCGTACCCATCACATTGGTACGGGCAAAAGTGAACGGGTCTTTGATAGAACGGTCTACATGGCTCTCTGCAGCCAGATGAATGATACCGTCTATCTTCTCATCCTGCATCAGCTGATAGAACGCATCAAAATCGCAGATATCCATTTTCACGAACTTGTAGTTTGGCTTATCCTCAATGTCCTTCAGGTTTGCCAAATTACCGGCATAAGTGAGTTTATCCAGATTGATGATATTGTAGTCCGGATACTTATTCACAAACAGACGTACTACGTGACTCCCTATAAACCCTGCGCCACCTGTGATAACGATATTCTTCATTTCCCTTATTATTGTTTTCTTTTTTTATAATTCCCTTTTATTTTTCCTGAGCCTGTATATTTGCTATACATGTCTTAAGGCTCTCCGTCCAATATGGAATCTTTAGCCCGAATGTTTCACGTATCTTCCTTTTATCCAGCACGCTGTACGATGGGCGCTGCACCGGAGACGGATATTCTGATGAATAACAGGGCTGTATATCACAATCCATATTCCCGCAATACTCCGCTATCATCTTGGTAAAATCATACCAGCTGCAGACGCCCTCATTGGAATAGTGGTATATACCCTCCACAGGTCTCTGGAGTATTGCAACTATCGCCTTTGCCAAATCAAGTGCATAGGTCGGAGTGCCGCACTGGTCGAACACCACTTTCAGAGTCGGCTTTGTGCCGGTGAGCATCATCATTGTCTTACAGAAATTTTTGCCGAATTCCGAATAGAGCCACGCTGTGCGTATGATTACGTAGCGGCATCCCGAGTTCTGTATATACTGCTCACCATGCAGTTTAGTTGTGCCGTAGACTCCCGTAGGTGTACCTTTCTGATCTTCGCGACAAGGTGTGTTATACGGCTCCTTACCGAATACGTAGTCCGTAGAAATCTGAATAAGCAGCCCTCCCGCTTCCTTCATAGCCTCAGCCAGATTGCGGGGAGCGTCCGCATTCAGTTTCTCTGCCAGAGCAGCGAGCTTTTCGTCCGTCTCGCAGGCATCGACATTAGTCCAAGCTGCACAGTTCACAATGGCCCCGATGTTATTTTCTCTCACCATTGTCCTGACGGCTTCCATATCTGTGATGTCAAGATAAGTTGTTTCCAAGCCCTCTGCCTCACTCACATCGGTGAATATGTATCTATCAGACATCTGGCCCGAGACAATTCTCATCTCACGCCCCAACTGACCGTTTGCTCCCGTTACAAGTATGTTCATCTGCCTATTTTAACTTTCTTGCTGCCGTTTATTCCAAATTACCCTTGCCGTAGCGCTTTACCTCATCTATCACCTTGAGCAGATACTGCCCATACTGATTCTTGAGCATCGGCTGAGCCAGTTCTCTCATTTGCTCTTCACTGATCCATCCTTTTCTGTATGCTATTCCTTCCAGGCAGGCCACCTTAAGCCCCTGGCGTTTCTCCAATACTTCAATATACGTAGATGCCTCTGAAAGAGAGTCATGCGTACCGGTATCAAGCCACGCAAAACCGCGTCCGAGAGTCTGCACCTTAAGTTCGCCGTCTTCCAGGAATTTCTGATTCACCGTTGTGATTTCATACTCTCCTCGGGCCGAAGGTTTTATATTCTTAGCCACTTCCACAACTTTGTTGGGGTAGAAATAGAGTCCCACCACTGCGTAATTGGACTTCGGATTCGCAGGTTTCTCTTCGATGGACAGGCAGTTGCCGTTCTTGTCGAATTCCGCCACGCCGTACCGTTCCGGGTCATTCACCCAATAGCCGAACACCGTGGCTTTCTTCTCTTCATCCGCTGTGCGTACGGCCTCACGCAGCATTGCACTGAAACCGTTCCCCTGGAAGATATTGTCGCCCAGCACGAGACAAGTACTATCGTCCCCGATGAAGTCCGCACCGATGGTAAAAGCCTGCGCCAATCCGTCGGGAGATGGCTGTTCTGCGTATTCGAAATGCACACCATAGTCACTCCCGTCGCCAAGAAGACGTTTAAATCCGGGAAGGTCAAACGGGGTGGAAATGATGAGTATTTCTCTTATGCCTGCCAACATCAGAACAGACACGGGATAATATATCATGGGTTTGTCGTAGATGGGCATCAACTGCTTTGAAATACCCTTCGTTATTGGATATAAACGCGTGCCGGAACCACCTGCTAAAACTATTCCTTTCATATTATCAAATCGTAATAAAACTTAAAATCCAAGCCCAAAGGTAAGGATTTTTTTTCTTATATAAACTCTTTTTGCAAAAAAAGTTGTACCTTTGCACGCGATTTTTATATATAACAGCAATAACACATATTTTTATGCGAATCAAATTTAACATGCTCGCCATCTGGCTGGTGGCAGCAACTCTCTTGTCGGGCTGTGGCCAACAGCAAAAGAGACAAACTCCAAGTGCCGTTTACAAGACCCTGAAAGTTGAGAAGCAGGACATCACTCTTGATAGTAAGTACAGCGCCACAATACGTGGTCGTCAGGATGTGAATATCTACCCTCAGGTGGGAGGCACTATTCAGCAGATTTGTGTCACAGAAGGTCAAAGAGTGTCTGTCGGCCAGACTCTTTTCATCATCGACCAAGTGCCCTTCCAGGCTGCCCTCAACACAGCAGAGGCTTCTCTTGAATCAGCAAAGGCTGCTGAGGCTACTGCTGCTCTCAACTACGAGGCAAAGAAGACACTCAGAGCCGAAAACGTAATCTCTGATTTCGATTTGCAGACAGCCTACAACAGTCTGCTTTCTGCCAAGGCTCAGGTGAGCCAGGCCAACGCCAACGTGCTGAACGCCCGTAACAATC
>Ga0247611_10004231_pt1 | contig 20142 bp, 17 predicted proteins | sample 177DNAGHGhighgp2_FD_192422 | JGI IMG/M metagenome (GOLD analysis project Ga0247611, IMG submission 192422) | Sheep rumen microbial communities from Palmerston North, Manawatu-Wanganui, New Zealand - 1770 DNA GHGhigh gp2 | ecosystem: Host-associated > Mammals > Digestive system > Stomach > Rumen...
GCTCTGTTCGATCCTTCCCGTGATGCTCCGGCAAACAGGAGGCTGTCTTTTAAGACTTTCTTTGCAAGTGCCGGCAGATTTGCCGTGGCAAGCTTCATATCCGGTCTGTCGACAGCGGCAATTACGTTGCCGACATATCTTATTCTTCAGCATTGTTCTGCTACGGGCAATGAATTCCCTAAGGATTATAATCTGACCGGAACGCTTTTTGATTTCCTCGGAAGGTTCCTTGTTGCAGCAAACCCTTCGATCAGAGACGGCATGGCAAATGTCCATTGCGGCGTGGTCGTTGCGATAATGCTGCCGCTGTTCTTCCTTCTTCCGAAGAGCTCAGGTATCGGACTCCGTCACAAGTTCGGATTCGGCATCCTTCTCGGCATCCTTTACTTAAGTTTTACCAACAGGACTTTGAATTTCATCTGGCACGGAATGCATTTTCCGAATCAGATCCCGTTCAGACAGTCTTTCCTGATGCCGTTCCTGCTCGTTCTGATGGGATTCCTTACAATAAGAAGGTTGAGGCACATTCCCCGGAGTGCAATCGGAGGAGCGATCGCGGGATCCGTGATATTCCTCATCCTGTATGAGAAATTCGGTGAGGGTGATGAGGGATACATACAGATCGGTCTGACACTTCTCTTCCTCATCGTTCAGGGAATCGCCATCAAGGTCATTGCCGACAGGCGTCATTCCATCGTATTCTGCGAACTGCTCCTTACCACTACGATCCTCATCGAAAGTCTGGCGGGAAGCCTTGTATCCATTGCACTTGTCGCAAAGAACGAGGGATTTGTCGGATATGATTACTACGGCAAGAACCACAAGGAGATCTATTCCTATGTAACGGGAGTCGAGGGAACGGAAGGTCACAAGACCTTTGAGAGGAGCGAACTGTTCCCGAACAACATCTGCAACATCCAGTCTGTCTATAATATCAAGGGATTATCGGTATTCTCCTCGACTGTCAGGGAGAGCTTTGTCAAATATAACCGCAACTTCGGATTCCACAATAACAATATCAACGGCTTCCGCAATGCCGGTATCACAAGGCTTACGGCTTCCCTGTACGGTGTGCGCAACCTGGTTGCCATTGAGAAGACCAATACTGTTCCCAAGGTTTTCGATAAGGAATACAGTGACGACAAGATCACAGTATATGGCAATCCTGACGCTCTTGCTGTAGGGTACATGGTCGATCCGCTGATAACTGAATACGAGCCTGACTGGGATTATACAGATGTTTTTGACAAGACGAATAAGTGGCTCAACGCCATGGGTGTTCCCGGGAACTGCTACACGCCGATCTCTCTTCAGGCCGATGGTTCCGATAAGATGTCAACATCAGCAGTTACAGGCGAGATCATATCATATACGGTCACACCGGGCACATCTGATGCAACATTTACTGTCCGCGTCACAGATGCGGATATCGGTGCTGACATCTATATTTATGCCAATTCCAAGAGTGGAGGAAGCGTAGGGGTCAAGACCGATTCAGATGAGTATTCGTTCGAGATCAGGAGTTATCAGACCATATGTCTCGGCAAGTTTGACGGAACTCCGATCACGGCTACGGTGAAATACGCATCCAATCCCGGAACAACACTTACCGTTTACGGCTACGAACTGACCCCGTATAACTTCAATAACGCCATGGCAGTCCTGTCAGATGAACAGTTCGAAGTAACTGACTACTCTTCAACGAAGCTCGAGGGCGATATCACGGCACTCCGTGACGGAATGCTCTTTATGACCGTTCCTTATTCCGAGGGCTGGAGCCTTAAGGTTGACGGCCGCGAACAGACTATCGTGCCGATAGGTGATGCTTTTATAGGAATTGAACTTACAGCAGGTCAACATTTTGTCGAGCTCAGTTACCGTCCTGAAGGACTTAATATAGGAATAGCCGTCAGTGCCGTTTCATTCGTTGTACTCATAGGACTTTCTGTCACATTTGAGCTGGCACTGCGCAAAGAGGCGCGTAAAGATGAGACAGTTATCCAAGAGCCAGATCAGATTTGACGTCCTTTGCCTTCTTTCGGCATTCCTCCCCGTAGTCATCTCCGCTGTTGCATTTCTGGTCGCACAGACGGAGCCGGGTTCAATACTGCCAGTTGAAGCCACATTAAGGCACAATCCCATGGATAATGACCTTATGAATTCAGTCAATAAGGGAATTACAGACGTGTCCTATATTAAAATGGCCTTTTCCTACGGTGACCCCCTTTTCAAGTTAAAAGGATTTCAGCTTCTCATAACAGAGTATTTCGATCCGTTCGTCCTTTTGTCTCTCATGTTCGGCAACAGGGGGATTAGGGCTATCCTGCTTGATGCTTACTTCATCAGGTTCGGCCTTGCAGGTCTTACAATGTACAGGCTCCTGTCACGCAGGATCAAGGGAAGCCCTTATTTCAATGTCATGATGTCTGTCTTGTATTCGGTATGTTCCATCTCGATCTTGTCATCCGGCACAATATCGGGAATGAATCTTGTCATACTGCTTCCTTTGATGTATGAGGCCCTGGATGAGGCATCCTGCAGATTTGACCGCAGAAATGCAATGAGAGCCGCCGCATTCTGCACACTTGTATTCATATCAGGTCTCCCGGGCCTTATGTCAGGTCTTTTTGCTGCGGTTACATTTGTAATCCTTATTTCAATCCTGAGGCACCCGGTATTATCCAAAGCGACAGGTTCTGTCTTTAAACTGGCATCAATTCTGATAATATCCCTGTTCCTGTCAGGCATAGTCAATATGCCGAGGTTTTATGCGATCCAGCTTGAAGAACTCCCGGAAAAGCTCTTCAAGGACGGGAATATGTCTTTCAAACTATTTGACCTCCTGACATTCACGTCATCCGGGATAACTGTGAGGACGTCTGTCACGTCAGCCCCTGCGGTATATTTCGGGATAATAGGCCTGGCACTGGTGATAATACTGATGTTCAACCGGAATATTCCGCTCCGCGTCAAGGCGGCATTATCAGTAACAATAGTTATATATTATATATGTTCATCTTATACGCCGATTGCAAGGATCCTGGCCGTAATGAAGTATTCAGCCGTATATTCAGGTGCAAGGATGGCGGGAATGATGGTGATACTTGTTGTAGCTGCGGTCATATCAGCAAAAAATCTCAGAAACTGCAGCAAGACAGTCGTATACGGGTCCGGCTTTGCCATTATGGCTCTGGTTGCCATATCCAACAGTTCGGAGAACGTATTCGGATTCTATAACTATCAGCTCTTTATGACTTTCATATCTGCGATAGCCGTTACGGTCTTCCTTGTTTCTGAGCACAGCTCACCTTCGCGTGCTTCGAGGATCATATTCGGGATCGTCTGTTTTATGGGAGTTACGGCGAATATCTCATACCTTCTCATGATGTCGGACGTCAATGCCGATGAATACGGCATCTGTATTTATCCCGTTTCCGAAGAGTCCGGTGTGACAGTTGACGACGGCCTGGAACTGTCCGTATTTACGGATGAGAATTCATATATAGTGATCCCGATGTCTTTTGAGGAGCAGAAGGAAGGCCAGAATGTTGCCGCTGCCCTCAACGATATGTCTTCCGGTCTGTCAATGGGAGTCGTGTTCGAACCGTTGTATTATGACGAATACATGAATATCGGGTTTATCCCGGAAGGCGATGACTATTATTCAGTTAATGAAGTAAACAGCGAGCTTGTCTTTGGCGGAGACTGGCCCAATGATGAGCCTGTCTATGTATGTTCAGGCATTAATACTCCGGTTAAGCTGTCCATACTTGATTATGATAATGACGATCCGGATCTTGTCCGCGACTACAGTCAGCCGTTCCTGACTGAGATCAATCATAAGTCCGATTCATATGAGGTTTCATTTATCGGCGGGAATTCAACAGGTGCCACGGGTGAAGTAGGCGTATACACTCTGGACCAGTATGTCCTGGCATCTCTTAATGCCGTAACAGGCACATTCGAAGGGGATTCTTTTACGGTTGACGAGAACCTTGCTGTTACCGGAGGAACGTCCAAGGCCCTGGTTACCGGATTACCTTATGATTGTAATAAATATATATATATTAATGGTAAAGAAGAAGCAACATTCAACTATATGGGAAAGCTTGCCGTACGCTTTGTCCACCTTGGAGGACCCATAAAAGTCCGCATCGGCATTCCGGACTCCGGCATCCTGTTTGGTTTCCTGATATCGGCTGTAGGTGCGGGCCTGTTTACTGTTTGTTCACTTGCAATTTCCAAAGCGCATCTTATTATTAAAAGTAAGAAGTTAGAGGAGGCGGAGCATGCTTAATTTCCCCATTAAAGACGGTACGGAATTCATTGTTTTCGATATGGAGTGGAATCAGCCCATATACGGGAAGACATATGATTTCGATGTGTCCGCGCTTACGGGGGAGATCATCGAGATAGGTGCCGTAAAGTATTCATATGAGAACGGTCTTCTTATAAGGAAGGGCATCTTCTCAAGAGATATAAAGCCTGTAATGTACAGGAAACTCCACTACCATGTGAAGAAAGTTACGCATAAGACAAATGAGGATCTGCTTCACGGTGTCCTGTTCGGTGATGCTTACGATGAGTTCGTTAAGTTTATCGGAAGAGCCCAGATCCTCGTCGGGTGGGGAAGTTCAGACCCTGCCATGCTCAAGCAGAATCTTAAGTTCTTTGACATGGACGATGACCTGCATCTGTATTTTCTCGATCTCCAGCCCGTATTCTCCCTGTTTGGAGGCGAGAGGGGACAGCAGAGGAGTGTTGAATTTGCAGTTGATTACTATGGAATAGATAAGAGTGAGGAGTTCCATTCCGCAACGGCTGATGCGATATACACAGGAAAGATATTTGAGAAAATATTTGAACATAATAAGACGGCACAGGTATTGTCTGCCGTATCGAGTTCAGCCATCGATCCTGATATCGTGAGCGAGTTTACATTTGTAAGCAGCCCGTCCAAGACCCCGTCCGCTGCTTTCGACGGAGTTCATGCATTCTGGAAGAAGTGTCCGATATGTAATGCGGAGATGACATCCAAGATACCTCGCTTCAGGATCAGAAAGTCTGAATATGCGCTCCTGTTCTGTCCCGTGCACGGTGAATTCTTCGCCAGGAGCCGTGTCAAGAAGAACCGTGACGGCGATAATTACGCATCATCCGTATTGAGGCTCGCAACCCAGAACGATTATTATCTGGTCGCATGCAAGAAGGAGGAATTCGATAAATTCGGGGTCGAAGGGGCCCCAAAACCTGCCCCGGAGAACACTTCCGAGGAGACTTGTTAACAGATTGTTTACAATTTATGCGCAAAAAGTTATTATTTTGGAAATCTTTTGTTGAAATTTGAATCAGGATGTTTTACAATACGCTTAATAAATATAAAAAGGCAAACTATACATACGAAGGGAAGGTACTTCATATGACTAGGAAAATAAGGAAAAGTGGAAGCAAACAGGGCATTATCCTTGTTATGGTTCTGATGATCCTGGCGATGGCCATGATCTTCATTTCTGCTGCGCTCTTGCTTACTAATTCAACAAGAAGCCGTCTGTATACAAATGCAGAGCAAAGCCAGGCAAGACTTACAGTTACTGCTGCTTCCGAGCTGTTCTACAACGCATTGGAGACACAGGAGATCAATGATGCCACATTGAGCGGACTTGCTACTGCAGGCTCTACGATTACAATGTCGTCTGAGGCGTCCGGTACTACAACAGGCGGTCCTAGCCTCATTCCAGGTATGGGCACAGATCCTGACAACTGCACGAAGGTTCATATCTACAGCCATACTGATCCCGGAACAGGCAAGAAGTATATCTATCTTGATTTCACAACAACTATCGATCAGGAGACAGAGAATGTCAGAATGATCCTGAGAGAACCTACACCTACACCTAACGTAAGTGCATTCTCGGTTCCTGTTAAGATCGCTCATGCTACATCTGCTTCCGTTGCTAACCTCAACATCGGTGCAGGTGCTCCCGGTTCAGCAAAAGACAACTACGTTATCATTCAGGGTGACGGAACAACCGTTGACCTCAGAAGATCTGACTCAGGTAAGGGTTTTGATTCCACATTCATCTTCGTTGGTAAGACAGCGACAACAGGATGTAATGTTAACTTCAATACAGACTACTATCACGGAGATCTCGTATTCGTAGGTGATTACGCAAAGATGGATCTTGCATCCAACGCGCATCCGTACTGTTACGGCAACATTATCTTCATTGGTTCTTCTGGCAGCACATCTCACGCGCTGACATCTCAGCCCAGTCTGTCTGTAGATTTGTTCGACACCAGCAAGACTTATAATAGAAACTGGTGGTTCATCAACAGGGTTGCTGACAACGGTGACCTTGAGGGTAACAAGTTCCGCAATGCTCTTACTTGGGCTCAGTCCAATGGTCAAGTTGGTTCTTATACATCTACAAATGGTGCTATCAGTTCAACCAATTGGTCAGACAGTCAGCTCGTAAACATGAATTCTAGTTCATGGACTCACGGCTCGCCTGATACAACACTGGCAGCAAACATCAGCAAGTATTTCAATGCTGATTACACAGGTCATAATGATCTTCCTGATACAGATACTGCATTTGCTTCATTTGGCGTATCAAAAGAACATCCTTCGTCGGGTCTTACAACAGATACTTCAATGACAGGTGAGGCTTTTGTAAATAAATATAATTATGCAACATATCACAATGTCCTTCCTGCAAAGACATATTATCTCAGTGGCGGACATACAGATATTAACAGTAATCCTGATACACCGAAGTATATTTTCCTTGACGGATCCAAGGATTATAAGATCTACATCGGATCAAGCTATAATATCAAGGGCGTTGCTTTCATAGTCCTCGGTCCTATCCAGACACAACCCAAGGTTTACTTTATACTCGAAAACGGTGTGAATATTGATGCAGGTTATACAAATAACAGCAAGGGTAATTCTACAGACTGGCTCGCGACAGGATTCATTTCCGTAACTCTTAAAGGTTATACGGCATCTAATGTTGACACATGTTTCAACGATATCAAGGATGGCGGTAAGAAGGCCTGGGATCTTCTTGACTTAAAACGTGATGATAGTAATGGAAATGTAATGCAATATGGTACGGGGTCTGCATATGATGGAGTTACAAGACCGAATATGTATATCCTTGGTGCCGGTGACAACGATTTTACTCTTGGTGATACAGGCGGAGGCGGAGCATTCTGCGAAGCATATGTAGGTCTTTACAATGAGACTTATGATAAGACCGATGCAAACACATCAAGATTTATTTGGAATCATAATGTAAACTATGTGTATGCTAGAATTGAGGCACAGGTTGTGCAGGCTTGCAGTAATACTAACGGTGCATGTATCCCTTACTGTGCAGGCATCGACGGTAACGAAGATCATTCACCCCGTCCTGCAGGAACACAGTATGAGATCGAAGATATCATCTACTACTACAACTGATGATAACTGACAATTGAACAAACAAGACGGGCTGCCTGATGGCAGCCCGTCTTGTTTGCGTTTAATAAGTTTAATAATAAGTATTAAAATTACTCGAGTATAAGCTTCTGACCGTTTGACATAATGAAATCGCAGTATAATTCATCCGCTATCATCATTACATTTGCAAAATCAGGGAGCAGGACCTTGTAATAGTCAACACTGTCAAGACAGGGAGTAACAGTGATCTTGTTATCGACAGATATCCTGAAGAGAATATCACAGACCGGGTTGTCAGAGTTAAGAAGCTTAACTCCGGAATCAATAAGATATATATGTTTTATATTCATATAATTAGTAATTGAATCGAGGATTGAAGCAAGAAGTTCTCTTCCGTGATCTGAATTGGAAGCATAATAATCGTGCTTAATAAGCAGGACTGCATCCCCGCTGTTGCCGTCAATGGCAGGAGCAAGCAATTCGTCTAATTCATATGTAATCTCATTTTTTGTTTCCGGATTGTTTTTCATCAAAATCACTCCTGTCTGATGCCAGGAATCTCATCGATCTCTGGATCGCATTTTTGGAATTGCCCCACGGCTTGTCGTTATTGCGGTAATCGAACTTAAGAGTGAACCACTCGACATCATCGATCAGAGGCAGGAAGTACTTCTGATTATTCTCATAGAGGGCCGAGACAAAATCAGCAGCATCATTTTGGGACAGTTTTGTTGCCGCCCTCAGCAGCATTGCCGTATGGGGGAGGCAGTGGGATTTGGCATTAATGAATTTATCCTTGAATCCGCTGTCATGAACAAACATATAAGTAATAACTTCGAGATAGTGCATCATTGAAGTGGAAAGCTTATCACAGATCGGACACATTGCTGTCCTCGAATCGATCTTATCTGCTGCTGCGTTGAGCTTTGCTTTGTAATCGCCGCTTCTGCCTTTGAAGAGGGAAGCCTTTCCCGGGATTGCATTCTCTATCTCTTTGGATATGTCCTCATTAACATCTTTGAGATGAGTGTGGAGCATGAGCCCTAAGCCTAACCGGTTTGCTTCGCGCCTGTTGAGTTTTCCGAGGTGCTCAGGACAGAACCCGGTCTTGTTTGTTATTTTCCTTGTATCAGGTTCCATGAGTGACGGACCGAGATAATAATCAAGCTCATTTGTCTCTGCCTTGTTTGCCAGAGCGCAGAGTGGACAGTCACATTCAGATGAATATGCATCATTTACAGGGATCATATAGATCTTTTCCACCATACTTATACCTCCGAGTGGATAAGGCGGTCAGCGCGGACATTCACTTCATTAATCGTGATCGAAGTGAATTCCTCGACAGCCGCTCCGACACGCTGCTGTGTCTCAGACAATACAGCCTGTGCATCGTAACCATAGTAAAGAGAAATATTAATGCTGACGGCAACACCGTAAGTCTTCTTCTCAGTCTTGAACCCTGTGACTTCAGCAATGCCGTCAATGTCCTTGATGACTATCTTAACAAGATCTAACAGAGCCTCATCCGAGATTGAATATGAACCGAGGGATGAGAAGGTGGGTCTTACGACCGTTCTCTCTGATTCCGGGGCGAAAGGAGCGATGCCGCGCTCCTTGTCCATACGCTGGCGCAGGAGGGAGAAGGGATCCGAGAAGTAACCGGAGAATTCATGCTTGATCTCCATGCTTGGAACGGGGATCGTATGCATTCCTTCGGTCATTCTTGTATTGCGGGCAAGACGTCTTTCCTCTTCCGTCGACACATCTTCGATCCTGATGAGCATCGAAGGCTGATTGAGCCAGAGATTTGTGCATATCTTACTGAGCATGGAATCTGATGTTCCGAGGATCATCAGAGTCTTTGGCATGTTCTCGACCAAAGCTCTTCTCATTACGGCTGATCTTGTGGGGTCGACAAAGATAGCCTGCCTTACTGATTCGATCTTCGTCGGAGCTTTCTTGGCCGAAGTTCCCGCAACGATCCTGCTTCCGTTGATAAGGAGTCCGTCATCTATAATGTAATAGATCTCATTCTCACCTGCGACCTTGATCGCACGCGTGCTCTTGCCGGTTCCCGACTGTCCGACGAAAGCAACTACGGCAATATTGGACAAAGCTTCTCTTGTAAGCTGCTCGCTTGCCAGGATCTTATCGACATTGCGTTCAGATTCATTTCCAGTGCCGCCTGATCCGCCTCCGGGCTTCTCGAATCTCTTCAGAGTATCCCGAAGTTCAGGAAGGATCGATCTTAATCCGGAACTGCCGACTTCCCTGTTGTCCAATTTATCATCTCCTGATATCAGTTATCCCAGCTGTGATAGTATTCCTGTATATCTTCGTTCTCTTCCATCATCTCGAACATCTTCTCGAGGGAAGCAATTGTCTCCTCATCTGTCACACTGGTAAGAGTTGTTGCGACAGGACCGAGACTTGAATCCACGAAAGTGTAGCCTTTTGCCTCAAGGGCATCCTTGACTTCATAGTAGCTGTCAGGATCTGTAACTACCTCATAATATTCATCTTCGGCTGCAAAATCAGCAGCACCGCACTCAAGACTGTCCATCATGACCTGATCTTCGTCTTCGAAATCCTCTCTTGAGATAAGGATGCTTCCCTTCTCTTCAAAGAGGAATGACACGCTTCCCGATACTCCGAGATTACCGCCGTTCTTATCGAAGATGTGTCTTACGTCAGCTGCTGTTCTGTTACGGTTATTTGTAAGGGCACGGACCATTACGGCAACTCCGCCGGGACCATAACCCTCATATGTGATCTCTTCATAGTCTTCGCCTTCACCGGCACCAGCAGCCTTCTTGATCGCCCTGTTGATGTTATCGTTGGGCATGTTTGCTGCTTTTGCCTTAGAGATTACATCCTTCAGTCTTGAATTTGCTTCAGGATCGGCACCGCCCGCTTTTACGGCAACCGCGATCTCTCTTCCTATCTTTGTGAATACGGCACCCTTTACTGCATCTGATGCCTCTTTCTTACGGCGGATATTGCTCCATTTGGAGTGACCTGACATAAAAAACCTCCTGTCAACCTATTATTATTCTATATATATAGTGTGCGAGCGAGACCAAAAGAAGGAAACACACAGAGATGATACCTGAATACTTATCCTTCGGTGTTTTCTTCAGCACCGCCCTCATGAGTCCGTATATTACCGCAAATGATAAATACTCAACCCATTGATTAACAAAATAAAAATACATCGTGTTCTGCGGGAGAGAACAGATGGTGAGATCCAGATAGAGATCGCTTAAGGAATACTTCCTGCATATGATAAATGACAGAAGAGCACAAATAGCGACAGCTGCTGCAAACTGAAGCAGGTTCATTCCCAGCGAGGTTACAGCTGCCACAAATCCTTTCCTGTCAGACAATACTCCGAAAATATAGGGGAGAAGTATTGCAATGACCCTGAATACAAAAGCCCATACTGCAGTTCCGAGGTAATTCTTTCCCGTGTCGTAGTAGATCATCATTGCAGAGATGGCACAAGCGAGTGCCAGAACATACATTATGAAATAGCACAGACCGAATATGTATTCCGGATAATCGAATACCACAAGCGCGGGGGCGGCGAATCTGTATGAACAGACTGCTGCGATCAGAAAAGCAACGCCCGTGAAACTCTCTATCTTAGTGTACCTGGATGCAATGGGAGCACCGCAGTAACGGCACTTGCCCTTGAGCGAAGCCCAGCTGATGATGGGGATAAGATCTTTGGCAGCAAGATTATGTCCGCACGTCATGCACATCGAGTGACCTTTGACAATAGTTCTTCCTACAGGGACTCTGTATATTACAACATTAAGAAAACTGCCTATTACAACGCCGAACAGTGCAGAGATCACAATAAAATAGATTATGACGAAAATATCCAATAGAAGCCTCCGTAAACTGTTAGTAATATAACATAAACTTCTTTTTATTAAAATATGCATAATTGTAACGGGATTTGATGGTCAAATATCATAAATAATATTGTAATTTGTGACATTTTGTTATATAGTTTGATAAATATTAGGCTCAATTATTGTGCATAGGTATCTCTATTTTCAGGTACCGGCATTTAATAAAGATGCCTTATAGCAGGAGGAAGTATGAAGAGATTAGGTGATATCCTCATTGAGAGTGGATTCCTTTCGGCTGCAGAACTTTCGGAGGCATTGACCAATTCGAAGGAGTCAGGGAAGAGACTTGGTGAGGTAATAGTTGATATGGGCCTGATGTCGGAATTTGACATCTTACGTGCCGTGTCCAGCCAGTATGAGTATCCTATCATTGACTTGACCAGTATCGAGATCGACCCTAAGGCAACTGCTTTATTTGATGAGAAGTATTGTCTCGAGAACGTGGTTCTCCCGATTGGTTTCGATGAAGACAACCTCGTTGTTGCAATCGATGACCCGATGAACATCCTTACGATCGACGATTTGCAGTTCAGGTCAGGATACAATGTATCGCCGATGCTTGCAACCAAGAGTTCCATCGTTGATGCCATTAAAGTTAACTATGGTAAAGAGCAGGCAGCTCAGGCCGCAGAAGAACTTGGCATCGACATGTCAGCTGATGTTGACGGTCTCGACTCTGAACTGTCCGAAGCAGTTAACTCGGCTCCTGTTGTTAAGCTCGTTAACTCCATGATCGACTACGCTATCAGAGCAGGATCATCCGATATTCATATCGAACCTATGGAAGACAGGGTTCGAGTCAGGATCAGAATCGACGGTGTCATGCAGGAAGTAATGAGTAATCCTCTCGCTGCAAAGGACGCCATCACCACAAGAATCAAGATCCTCGGCGGTATGAACATCGCTGAGAAGAGAATCCCTCAGGATGGCCGTATCAGAACTGAGATCAACGGCGAACCGGTAGACATGCGTGTATCCATACTTCCTTGTATTACCGGTGAGAAGACGGTTATCCGTATCCTGGCCAAGAACGACGGCAACCTTAACCGTAAGTATCTTGGTATCAGCGATCACAATAACGCACTTATAGATAAGATTATTAAAGTACCTCAGGGAGTATGTCTCGTATCAGGACCTACAGGTTCAGGTAAGACGACTACTCTCTATACTATTTTGTCAGAGAAGAATTCTCCCGAGACCAATATCATCACAGCTGAGGACCCTGTCGAAATCCGTATCCCCGGACTTAACCAGTGTCAGATCAACGCTAAGGCCGGCATGACATTCGCTTCAGCTCTCCGTTCCATATTGCGTCAGGACCCTGATATAGTCCTCGTCGGTGAGATCCGTGACGGCGAGACAGCCGAGATCGCGATGAGAGCTGCAATCACAGGACACTTGGTTTTCAGTACTATCCATACAAACGACGCTGTATCTTCGATCAACCGTCTTATCGATATGGGTATTGAGCCTTACATGGTATCTTCTGCCGTTGTAGGTGTCATCTCACAGCGTCTTGTAAGAAGAATCTGCACCAACTGCCGTAAGGCATATGAGCCTGACGAGATTCTCAGGGAAGAGCTTAAGCTTGAACCCGGACAGAAACTCTACAAAGGTGAAGGATGCACCGATTGTAACGAGTCAGGTTATAAGGGACGTATCGCTATCCACGAGATCATTTGTATGACAAAGGGAATGAAGATGCTCCTTGAGAAGCGTGCAACTGAAGAAGAAATGAGAGTTCAGGCTGTATCAGAAGGCACACAGATGCTTTTCGATTCTGCAAAGGCGCTTGTACTCGAAGGTATCTCTACAGTTGACGAGATGAACAGAGTTGCTTACTCAATTGATGGTTAATACAAAGGAGGAAAGGTAAGTGGAAGAAGGATTCACATTGACAATGGAAGCGATCCTGGCTGAAGCAGTCAGAAGAGGAGCATCCGATACGCATATCACCGTCGGACTCCCCCCCATGATCCGTATTGACGGTCAGCTCATGCCGTTGTCCAAGCAGATCTTGACACCTGCAGATACAGAGTATCTCTGCAAGTCGATGATCGACAAGTCGAGACAGCAGTACTTGAACGAGAGAGGTGAGATCGACTTCTCCTATGTCGTTCATGATTACAGCCGTTTCAGATGCAACATCTACAAGCAGAGAGGATCTTTTGCACTGGCTGCAAGAACTATCACAAATGAGATCCCTACATGTGAGAAGCTTGGTCTTCCCGCGATCTTCAAGGAACTGGCAGAGAGACCCCGTGGTCTTATCCTCGTTACAGGTCCTACGGGTTCCGGTAAATCCACAACACTCGCTGCAATGATCGGTCACGTCAACAGCGTTAAGAAGTGTCATATCCTTACTCTTGAGGAACCTATCGAGTATCTGCATATGCACGGCGAAGCAATGATCAACCAGAGAGAGATCCACGAAGATACTCTTTCATTTGCAAACGCATTGAGAGCTGCTCTCCGTGAAGACCCTGATATCATTCTCGTAGGTGAGATGCGTGACCTCGATACTATCAGTACAGCTATTACCGCATCAGAGACAGGACACCTTGTTATGTCCACACTCCATACATCATCTGCTGCAGACACAGTTAACCGTATCATCGACGTATTCCCGCCTCATCAGCAGGATCAGGTCAGAGTACAGCTCGGTACGGTTCTTGTAGCCGTTATCTGTCAGACCCTCGTTCCGAGGATCGGCGGCGGCCGTTGTGCTGCTTTCGAGATCATGATCTCCAATGATGCTATCCGTAATAACATCCGTGAAGGTAAGACATATCAGATCGACAGTACCATCGCAACAAGCTTGTCGATGGGCATGTGTCCTCTTGACTTCTATCTCGCAGAGCTCGTCAAGAGGAAGATCATCACAAGAGATACTGCAATCTCAAGATGCAGATTCCCTGATGATCTCAAGAGATATATCAATAACGTTGGAGGACCTGCCAACAGTCCTCTGTTTGGAGACATTGATTTCCAGTAAAATGATTTGGTAAAAATTTAGGAGGAGGATAAACAAATGCCTAATTTCAAATATCAGGTTATCGATGCCGCAGGCAAATCGTCCACAGGCGTTATTGATGCAGCCAGCATGGCTGAAGCATCAAGAAAACTCCGTGCGGACGGTAAGTTCGTAGCATCCCTTAAACTTGATAAGGGTGCCGGTTTCCTTAATATCGGTGGCAAAAGGAAGCTCAAGACAAAGGATCTTGTTGTAATCACAAGACAGTTGTCGTCACTTCTCTCTGCAGGTATTACTATTATCAGAGCTCTTGATATGTTGTACCAGCAGATCGATTCCAAGAACGCGAAGACGATCGTTGGTGAAGTGTACGAATCGATCCAGGGTGGTCGTACTTTGTCTGAAGCTTTTAAGGAACAGCAGGGTCTTATCCCTAACATCATGATCAGTATGGTTGCAGCAGGTGAGGAGTCAGGACGTCTTGACGAAGTTATGGAAAGACTGGCAGAACACTTCACAAAGGCAGCTAAGTTGAAGAACAAGTTGTCTTCTGCAATGGTTTACCCGAAGATCCTTGCTTTCGTTACATTCGCAGTATCTTGGGGTTTGCTTACATTCCTTGTTCCTAAGATCACCGGAACTATCGCTGATCTCGGCGGTGAATTGCCCGGACTTACGAAGGCTATCATTGCTGTCAGTGACTCTATTACAAAATTCTGGTATATCTATCTTATAGTAGGTGGCGGTCTTGTATCCGGTTTCAATATCTGGAAAGCATCAGCTAAAGGTAAGTATCAGTGGGCATGGCTGATGATCCATATCCCGATCGTCGGACCTATGACCAGGATGACTGCCACAGCTCAGTTTACCAGAACAGTATCAACACTCCTTAAATCAGGTATCTCCATTCTTCAGGCTGTTGAGATCACAGAGAAGTCTTTGGATAATATTATCCTTGAGAAGAAGCTTGCTGATGCAAGACTGGAGATCCGTAAAGGTGCTGCATTGTCAAAGTCTATCAAGAACATTGAAGAGTTCCCTCCGATGGTTTACGCTATGACGGCTATCGGTGAGGAGTCAGGTACTCTTGATACGATCCTTGAGAAAGCAGCAGATTACTTTGAAGATGAAGCAGATGCTGCAACAGCCAAGATGACGGCAGCGCTTGAACCTATAATGATTATCGTTATGGCTGTAATTGTCGGACTTATCGTCGGCGGTATCGCTATCCCGATCTTCAACATGGCATCTTACATCTAATGTTAATTATTGAAAGGAGATAAATAATGGATTTTTCATCATTTGGAAAGGCTTCATCTGAATTTGTTATCGACTGCTCCAGTTCTGATCTTAAACTCGCGGTCGGCTCATATAACAAGAAGACGGGTCTTGTATTACTTGACAAAGTTGGTGTTGTTCCTTTGGAGAGCGACGCCATCAACGACGGTGCGATCGCCGATTCCTTCGGTGTCATCATGGCTCTGAAGCACGCTATCGCAAGACTTGATATCAAAAACAGATCAGCTATCATCACTACCGAGGGTGCGTTCATGCACACAAGAGACCTTGAACTCCCCAAGGCAAAGAATGAGCAGCTCAAGGATATGGTTAAGTACGAGGTTATGGGTCAGGGCAATAACCGTGAGATGAATATCGACTATATCATCTACGGTACAGCAGTTGACGAGGAGACAAATGCTCCCAAGCTCAAGATCAGAGCAACTGCAGTTCCTGTTGACACTATCGCTGAGTACAGAGAATTCCTTAAGAATATGGATCTTACTCCTGTAGCAATGGATGTTAACCCCAACGCTATCAGGAAGCTCTTCTCATCCGGTATCATCAACGGCAATGTAAATATCGCTCAGTCAACGATCCTCCTTGTTGAGCTCGCTGGCGCAACTACAACAGTTACAGTTCTTGATAAGGGCTTCCCGGTATTGTCCAGAAGACTTGCTTTCGGTCATGCAAACATCAGATCGGTTGCCGAGTCTATCAAGAAGATGCAGGGCGGCAATGATAATCAGTCATCTCTTGCAAGAAGACTCAACATCACAAAGTCTGATGCAGAGTCACTTATTCCCATCGAGGATATCGATGTATGGCACGAGACTGTTGCTGAGATCCCTTCACTTCAGAGTGCTGTTAATGCTTACTTCAAGAGTCTGGTTGAGACTGTTAACAGAACAGCTCAGTTCTCAATCTCCAAGTTCCACATTGACAGCATCAGCACATGTTTCCTTTATGGTTCAGGTGCCGGCTATAAGAAGATCGATAAGGAACTGTCAAGACAGCTCGGAACAAATGTTGAGGTTCTCAACACTCTGAGCACTGTTGCAGGTCCTAAAGATTTTATGCTCCCTCAGTTCGTTAACTGCTGCGGCGCAATTATCCGTGAAGATTAAGGAGGGGTTTGAAAATGCCAAGTTTTGGTTCTAACAAAGACGTAGTCAAGCGCGATATGAACTTCTTTGCCGAATTTACAGCAAATGCGGCAAAGATGACAAGAATGCTTGGTTATGGTGTATTTGCCGGTATCGTAGTCGTACTGGCGATTGTAGCGGTAATCGTTTACGGTGCTATCAGAAACGTGATCATGAAGGCAGCTATCACAGATTTGCAGAATACTCTTGCAAGTGAAGAATATGCCGGTCTCGAAGGTCGTGCTGCAGAATTGCAGAATGAACTTAATGATAAGAATAATTATTATTATGTTCTGTCACAGATGAGAGAACAGGTTGATACAACAAAGTGTGTATCAATGCAGCTTCCTGACAAGATCAAGAACTGCATTCCTTCTGACTCATATGTTGAGAATTACAGGATCACACAGTCCTCTCTCCACATTGACGGATATTCATTCAGTTATTACAGCGTGCTTAACATGGTAAACATGCTCAATAAGTCAGATGTTTTCTCTGCACCTGTAACTCTTTCAATCAACCGTGTTGCACCCAGTTCTGTCGGAACACCTTCCGACTTTATCGATAACGGCATCAACAACTATTATCAGTATCAGGTCGAGGGTGTACTTACCAGTGAAGTATATGTATCTGTTTCAAGATACAGCAGAGATGTTAACGGTCTTGTTTCCAGCCTTGGTGCTGTTGAGACAAATCCTTACAGCGCTGGTGACAGCTATTCTATTGAAGGCGTAGCAACATTCGTTCAGTCTGGCGTTACTTATAATCTTGAATCAGTATTGGTTAATAATGCAGGTCTGAATGCTGATGAGGTTAACGCAATTGTTGCAAATGACAGAATAGACGGACTGGCAAATGGAGATGTTTCTATCCAGCTCTACTATACAGTTGCACCTGCAGAAGGAGGACAGTGATAAATGAGTACATTATCTTTACGTGAAAAGGCAATCATGTATTTGACCCTTTTGGTAGTAATCGGATTGCTTGCTTACCTTTTTGGTATTAGAACTCTGAATACTGCTTATGCTGACATGCAGGTTGAGTATGAGACACTTCAGGCTCAGAAGGCATATCTTGATCAGCTTAAGCAAGAGAACATCGGCACAGAGAATGCCATCGAAGAACTGAAGAACAACATCATGTCCTTCGAGCAGTCATTCATCAGTGAGATCAAATCAGAAAATCTTGAGCAGTATGTTCTCAAGGTATTCGAGAATGCAGGAAATCCTTTCCTTGCAAGTGTTACAGTTGAACCTGTATCTACAGATGCAATTGTTATGGCTAACGGCCAAGTTGCTGACGAGTCACTCGTTTGCCAGAGAGTAAATGTTAAGTATGCGACATCTGACGGATTTGAAGCTCTGCAGGCTGATAAATTCCTTAATCCTACAACAGATGAGCATGGTAATCTCCTTCCTGAGACTATCGTATCAATGATCAACTCTACAGGTATTTACAATCCTGCTACTGAGTATGGTTACGATGAGTTCATCGCAGGTCTGAAGATAATCGAGAAGGCTGATCCCGGATGCGTTAAGATCAATTCAGTAGCTGCTGAGTCAACTTCAGGATATATGACATTGTCAGCTTCTATCGACTTCTATGGTGCAAACCTCACACAGAGACTGTCAACAGAGAACAAGACTCTCGGATTTGCTGTTTGGAAGGGAGATACAAATGTTGATACATCCGGCGGATTCATCGGTATGCCTTATCTCGTTATTAATGAGAACAGCATGTGGAATGGCGTCCTTATTGATCCTACTAAGGTATCCGGATTCCTTGACAGACCGTTCGCATCTTATGTATCCAACGCTATCTTCACGAACATGATCTCTGAGAATGGTCTTGAGACAGTCGTTGGACGTGAGAGACAGGTTGTAAACCCTGATCAGGCTGCCGAATAAGGCACCTGATCAGGCTCCAATACACAATTTTGAAAAAATGTGAAAAAATTGTGAAAAAGTGTTGCAAATTTGAAAAAAGGTGCTATACTACAATTACAAACTCAATAAACCTTTAAGGAGGAACTTTATCATGAAGAAGATTCAGAAGACAAAGAAGGGCTTCACGCTCGTAGAGATGGTTCTCGTTATTGCTATCATCGTTATCCTTGCTGCAGTTCTCGCACTCAGCATCGGTACATACATTGGCAGAGCTAAGAAGGCTGCTTCTTCTGTAAGTATGCACAACTGGTCAATTTCTAAGGCTACATCTGAGATCGACGCTCAGCTCTAATCCTTAGTTGATTAATTGAAGCAAAACCGGTACGGCGGGGTAACCCCCGCCGTACTTTTTTACCTCAAAATCCGGCCCGGTAAAAAATGTGTAAAATTTGAACAAATTGTAAATTTGTTGTTGAAAAAAAACGATAACCCAAGTATAATCACAATAAGATTATTGTGTTATGGAGGCATACTATGCGGAGACTTAATAAGAGCAGAAGAGGCTTCACATTAGTTGAGCTGATCCTCGTTATGACAATCATAGTCATTTTGGTAAGCGTTACTGCTTTGAGTATCAAGGATTATATAAGCAGGGCTCAGAGAGCTAACAGTTCTGTAGTTGATAATGTCTCCACAGCAAGGCATAACATCTCTGCAAGCGAAGCCAAATTGGCCGGCTACGGTTTCTAAGGAGGTTATTAATGAAGTTAATTTTTAAGAATAATGCATCGAAGATTGGTTTTACCTTGCTCGAGGTTGTATTATCAATCGCTATCATGCTGACAATGACAACGATGATGATGAATGGATTTGCAGCTACAATGTCTTATTCATATCATACATCTGTATTTGCTACGACTGCAGCTTCCAACTATGGTAAGGTTGTTAGTTCTGTTGCTACAAGATCAACGGAAGGCCGCGGAGCATACAGGAATCTTCCCAGTGACCCCAATCAGGCCGGTGAAGTCAAGATCAAATTCAGCCAGGCTATAGCAGGCGTAAGCGGCAACTCTTTCTATGCAAGAGTTCTGAAGGCTGATTCAGGCGTTACTGCAGCTCAGCAGCAAGTTGGCTATAGATCGCAGGCTGAGAACTGGGGTGGAGCTGACGGAACATATGCCAACAATATGACATCATTCTATTTCAGACCTACGGTTATCGGTAATGGTACATCTGATCCTGCTGACGCGTCTTACGGAAGGTGTTTCCTTTATCAGAAATGGGATTCAGCTTCATCATCATGGGTATATGAGTGGCGTGATGAATCCAAGATCGATCCTAATGACCCGAGTAGCGGCGGTTGGATGAGTCTTGGTGCTGATGCGGGTCATTCGACCGAAGCATCATCAACTGAGTCATCAGATGAGTAATGTGTTAACGGAGGTATTTCATGAAGACTATACGTAAGAATAAACGCGGTTTTACCTTAGTT
>Ga0247611_10004232_pt1 | contig 20141 bp, 22 predicted proteins | sample 177DNAGHGhighgp2_FD_192422 | JGI IMG/M metagenome (GOLD analysis project Ga0247611, IMG submission 192422) | Sheep rumen microbial communities from Palmerston North, Manawatu-Wanganui, New Zealand - 1770 DNA GHGhigh gp2 | ecosystem: Host-associated > Mammals > Digestive system > Stomach > Rumen...
AAATATTGGTACTTTGCACCAAACCTGACGCCGATGGGACTGATGCGCAACCTACCCTATTACTATATGGGCTACGTGATGGGGCAACAAGGTCTATTCAGAACCACCCGCATGAAGCGCGACCTATGGAGATGCATCCTATGCCTCGGAGCCAGTATCCTGCTATTCGCCTGGCATCTCGATGCTTTCTTCGGTGGACAGCACCTGTTGCATATCATCCTGTTCTACCCTGTCAACATCGGCTTCCTCTTCGGTGTCATGTACGGGTGCAAGCTGGTGGACAGCTGTCGTTCGTCCATCGTCACCAACCTCTCCATCGGAACGCTGGTCATCATCGGACTGCATATTGTTGCGGTCACCATAGCAAATTATGCCATCGGATACCTTTTTGACATAAAAGAGGGCATTTGCTATCAATGGTACGAGGCATTGCCTGTCACTCTCGTTATTGTGTCCCTACTCTACCCCATCATCCTGTTTGCCAAGAAACACTGTCCTGTTCTCATTGGGCGAAACCGTGTACAAATCAGCAAATAATAACGAGCATCATGAGACCAAGAATACAGCCAGACGCACCGAGCAGCTCCCTAAAACATGCCAAACGCATTTTGTGGGGCCTTGCTATTATATCTGTACTTGGTTTGGCCTCATATTTTCTGACTCCCCTCTATATCTTCTATTACGTACCCGAAGAACTGCCGCCCTACGATATACCACCAAGACACGATGACGACACGCTGCGCATTGCCATCATCGGGGATAGCTGGGCAGACTATCACACCAGCCTGTCGGGGGATACGATTATCGCTAACGCTGCGGAAAAGATTACCAGCATTCCCGTCAAGACAGAGACACGGGGCAAGAAGGGGGCACTGAGCAAGGAAATCTATTACTTCATGTTTGAAGACAAGACTATCGAGCACTCATACGAACAAGACAGATGCACACAACCACTGATAGAAGCACATCCGGACTACTGTGTCATCTTTGCGGGCATCAATGATGTGACGTACATGCGCCAGACCTCCTTCTTTGCAGAAAACCTTAGACTAATCATCAACCTGCTATTGCATAATGGGATACGCCCGGTGGTTATGGAGATTCCGACTGTCAACTTCAAGGAACCGTATCACCGTATACGATTCCGCGAACGCTGGTTCTACCGTATCCGTTCTGTAATGACGGGTACGTTCAACAATGAAGGCACTGACTATCAGAAGGCACTGACTGATATGCTGGCGAGCTATCAGTTGAAGGACAGTGTCCTCTACATCACAGCAAAGCAGTGGAACCCGAAAGGATGCCTCGACGAAACCATGTTCCTCGAGGACCATCTTCACCTGAACCTTGGCGGCTATCAAAAACTGGACTCCTGCATCGCTACAGAAATCATCAACGACTACGCCAAAAGGCACTGAGCGAATATGCTTCAGCTGCCAATCATCCAACTCAGATGCTTATTCCTGTTGAATATATAGGAAAGCAACATCGGAGGAAAAAAACCAATCAGGAACAGGATGAAAGGCCCAACTATCCAGTGCATCTCAAACCACTCGTGCAGCACAGGAATAGAGAACACGCTGGCCATCGCTATCTGATTGAAAATATAGATGCCCATACTGAGCCGCTCTACCAATTGGATATATCTCCGTGTTCCCGTAGATATCGTCGTCTTGCTCAAAATGATAAGCAGCGAAACGCAAATGGCGTATGAGCAAATCGACATCATCAACCTGCCAACAGAATAAGGCAGAAACAGGCGATAATGTATCAGCAAGATCAAGACGGCTACTGCTACAGGCAACACAAGAAACGAAGAACCAGGCATCATCCACCCTACCTGGAGCTTGGCACACAGATAGCCAACCATAAAGGCAACAAAATAATACGAACTTCTGGAAAGACACAGGAAATCGTCAGGATTGACGAACTTCACAAAAACTGCCCCAAACACGTAGCCTACTACAATAAGAGTCAGTCCCAGACCTCGTGTAAACTTAAGACGCTGAGCATTGAGCAGCTGAAGAACGACCGTCATCGTGAATACCCAGAAAAGCATCAATAGAAACCACACATGGCTTACACCGTAAAGCATCTGCGGTAAACTATAAAAAGGGAATACAACCACCATGAATACACCCCACAAGCAATAAGGCAGCAACAGACGCAGTACCTTGTTGCGGATGACTTCTGTAGGATGCCTGTACTTATTCCTGAAGATATACAGATAACCATACAAATATCCAGAAATAAAGACGAACATATTCAGGTCTATCTCGTTCAGGAAATTGGCCACACTCGACCAGAAGGGAACATCAATGGCTCCCATATACGTCCATCGTCCACTATAGAAGCATAGGCTATGAAAGGCAATAATCATCGTCATTGCCATGACGCGCATGATAGATATCTCGTCAAATCTTTTAGTATCCTCCATGATATATTACTATTCATCTATCTTCTCCAAATGCTAAGGGCTTTTTCTGAAAGCAATCTGAGCATATTTATAATATAAGTTTATGAAGGTGTGCGGCATCCGCTTTATCATCATGGTTATAAGCCGCTGAAGGAAACTATGGGTAAAATTCAGATCTGGAGCATGAATGTTCAAATAATCCATCAGCCCTTCTCTCTCTGACTTTTGTTTACAGAAACCCAGAATGTTATAAATCAATAGACGGAAAGATACATAAACATCTTCTTCCAACTTATACGACATGTCGGATGAAAACCCATCAATATTTCTCAGCTTCCATGTCAGTCCAATAGCAATGATGAAGTCCTTTGCATTTTCAATTTTATAAGCGTTGGTTGCTGAGCCAGGCCATTCCCGATATACGTTTAGAGATATATTGGTCCTAATACATCTTTGGGCCTTAAAATAACATTCATGAGTGAATGGCACGTCTTGATACCGTATGCCTGGGTAAAAAGACAAATTCTGCGAAATAAGAAACTCGCGTCTGTATAGAGTTCTCCAGACGTAGCAATGATACGGATTAAGGTCTTCCAAGAACAACTGCCTGCCTGTCTTTTCAACAAAGACAGGCTCTGGCTGCCGGAGGGCGAGATGCTGCTTCGCCCCGATCTCCTGATCATCCATGGCTACGAAGTCGGCCACAAGCAGGTCGACTTTTGACTCCAAGGCTCTTTCAAGAAGCGGTTTGAGGCTATATTCTATCAGGATGTCATCAGAGTCGGGCATGAGTATGTATTCTCCTTTGGCTGCAGCTATGCCATTGTTGCGGGCAACGGACAGGCCTTGATTTTTCTGGTTAATAACAGTGATATTATTGTGTTGGCCGACAATGTCGGCAATCATCTCCATGCTCCTGTCTGGTGTGCCATCATTGACAATAATCACCTCAAAATCACCATCATCCAAGCCCTGCTTGAATAGGCTTTCAAAACAGGGACGGATATAACTCTCGACGTTATATACAGGAACTATGACGGACAAATTAATCATCTCATGTTGGTTTGTTTGCAAAAATACGAATTAATTCTCTATTACCCAAATTTTCATGAGAAATTTTTCAAATTCATTCGACATTTTGCTCTGAAGCCTGACTATTTGCAAGGACGTTGGTCGAATTAGAGAACAGAAAGATAAGCCTGTTCCCACTGTTTCATGATTACGCCCTTCTTATATTTTGCAGCAGCGGCATGTGCTTTTTCTCCCATCTGTTTACGCTCTTTCTCATGAGTAATCATCCACTCCATCTTTTCAGCCAAATCATTGACATCCATCTTTGAAAGCAAGCCTGTAGTTCCATCGTCGATGATTTCAGAAGGGCCGAAAGGACAGTCTGTCGATACGACAGGAATACCACAAGCCATGGCTTCAGCAAGTACGAGCGAGAAGCCCTCGCAATCAGAGGATAGTACCAGAAACTGACTCTGCATATACTCTTTATAAATATCTTTGGTTGGCGGATGTATGATTATTCTATCTATTAAGCCTGCATTCGAAATTTGGGCTTTTAATGACTCTTTGTCATCTCCATCTCCATAAATATCGACACGCCATTCCGGATATTTAGCTGATAATAACGAAAAAGCATCTATGAGCCGATTCCATCTCTTCACAGAATTAAGTCTGCCGACACATATAATTCTGTTCTCGCATTTTGATTTCTCCACATTCTCAGGATAGATGGTGAGAGGATTTGGAACAACTTTCACATTAGGATTATAGTTTCGCCAAAAAATCCGCATCTTTCTTAGTAAGAGACAATACCAGGCTGCACCTTTTAACTAATAACTTATATATAAACTGGTAAATGATATCTTTAGTGCTATGAGTCTTTGCCATAAACTCAACATACGCGCTATGGTTTTCAACCACAATGGGGCCTGATGAACATAGCAATAATAAACTGCCATAAAACTGTGTCAAATTATGAGGTACAATTACTGCCTTTGGCCGATAATTTGTTATTATCTGCTAAAGTCTTTTATAGAAACGGCATTTCATCTGAACAGTCTTAATAAGGCGTTTAAAGATTCCGTATCGATAAAGAGTGAAATACCGACAATCCAAGTCACGGTATTCCACAAGACTATTCAGAGCAAACTATAAGGAATGTGTACCTTGCTCCAAGGTTAAAAACAGCACATCATGCCCTTGTTCAGCTAACCAATTAGCTTTATCCACAAAAACTCGTTCTATTCCTCCTGATAAAGTAAAGGAACGTAATAAAAACACTATTTTCATATTGATAATTATCTTTAATCATTGTACCTGACCAAATTATCCTCGCTGTCTTCATAATGATCTTTTCGAAAGAAAATCCGGGAAAGCCCCTTGCCTTGTATCTTCACGCTATTGACAAAGCTTTTCCACATTGACTGGCTGCCAATGGTGCCGTAGCCTGTCACTGCCCTACAACGACGGTCACGGACAAACCTAATGCAACCATACTTCTTCAACGCCAAAGCCATCGAGCCGTCCTCACCACGGATAATATCCACACGGTAACCCTCCTTGCGCCCATACTCAGCATGATAGGCAAAAACCAAGCCACGCACGCTCAACTCCGGACGCTTGAAATGCTGAATCCACAGGAAGAGATCACGGCACAATTCATACAGCCTCAGACTCAAGCGGCTATGATTAGCATCAGGGAAATAACTCCAAGTAGCTGACACCGCAACAACTCCAGGCCGCATCAGCTGTTCTATCATCAATTCATAATACATAGGGGGATACAGCGTATCACTGTCTACATCGAAATAATACTTACCCTTGGCGTGCTGTAGTCCACAACGCCGGGCATAGCCGCAAGAGTGCTGATACTCGGTATAATACGGGATGCCAGACTTGGCATAAATCTCAGCTGTCCGGTCCTTGGAGTCATTGTCTACGCCTATGATTTCCACAGGATACTTACATTGAATCTCGCTGATGGCCCAAAGACAGGCCTGCAGATGAGTCTCTTCATTATAGCCTATCACGACAATGGATGCCAATGGTTCGTCACTCTGCAAAGCAGCCAGCCTCTCGCGTGTACCATTAATTATCTCCTCTGGCACCTCATTGAAGGGTTTCCCATACACAGTCATGTATTTATCATACCATGCCATACTCAGTCAAATTATTTATTCCTAACTACACTTTCAAACAGATGTTGCCATTGCGGTATAATCTTATCTTTAGAGAACCGTTGCACTGAACTGATAGCGTTCCTTCCCATCCGCAGCCTCATGCCCTCATCTTCTATCAGTTGGCACACCTTTCCTGCAAAGGCTTCCACATCGAAACAGTCCACCAGGAATCCATTCTCACCATCGGTGATGATTTCAGATGGACCGTAGGGGCAATCGAAGGCAACCACAGGCACGCCACAACTCATCGCCTCAGCCATGACCAGACCGAAAGGTTCATAGACAGAAGTCAAGACTAAGATGGAACTCTCCCTATATCTGTCCATGATATCAGGGGTCTGAGGATGGGCGAACACATTTTCTCCTTTGGGAATAAGATTTTGATTTTCTACCTTGTCAACACCCTCACCATACAGGTCAAGTCGCCAATCGGGATGCAGCTGCCCTACTATCTTCCATATTGCGGATAGATACCGGTATCCTTTCTGGCTATCAACTCTGCCCACAAAAATGACACGTTTATTACGGCAATCGCTAATAGCATTAGAGGTGTTCTCATGAACCACATCAGGAATGAAACGTGCCGAAGGATTAATTCTCAACCATTTATCAGCATCCTTACAAGTAAGCGCCACTATCCGGTCGGCCTTAGCCATCGAGTGATAATAAAACCATGATTTAATACGCTTCTGCCATGTCGTCCTATCCATATGAAATGGGCGATCATAAATACCATGACACTCCACGACCAAGGATATTCCTTTCCGCCAACGATTCAGCATGACCACATAATCAGAAGAATTTGTCACTAAGATGTCTGGATGGATTTGAGCCAATAGCAATTGTAAACGTTTTTTAAATATCAATATCAGGCGAGCCCTTGTTAAATAACGTCTGAGAATGCCATACTTGTATTGCTGAGAAAAACGAATATTCAAATCTATCAAATGCACATTTGGATTAAAAGGATAAGGGTAAAGATGATCACCCTGGTCAGTTGTCACCAACCACACCTCATAGTCTGGAATCCCAGAAAGTGCATTCAGTTTGTCTGTCCATACACGCTCTAATCCACCCCATTCAGCAAAGACCTTGGCTACATAAACTAGTTTCATACGCAAACTCCCAAAGTTTAGTATTCACTATCATCAGCTTAAATTAGTCCCTTTCTCTTGCCAATCAGCCTGACTAAAGCTACAGATACGGCAGGGGAGAGTACCCCTAAAAGGTACAAGGCAAGATTCTTCAGCACCCATCCCTTTAGGTCGAGAGTTTCAGTAAATGAGAGAGGGGAATGGAGTACGTCGCGGATTTCCCGTTTTGAAAAAGAGGGAGAGATAATCTTCTCATTTTTCAAGATAGAACAAACCATGTAAAAATGTGTCATCATGACCTTATACATTCGCTTGTGGAAATAAGGCATCGACTTGACACGGTCAGAATCCCGCTTGACACACGCCATCGCATCAATGGTTTTCTGGATTTCAGACTTGTCGATATGCCTACGCTTGGCATAATTTGAGGTGGAACCATAGCGGCAATAATAATAGTAGGTAATGTCGGGCAGCATAACCACACGGGTGACGTATGTTGGCAAATCTATGGTTGTCGAAAAGTCTTCCCAATAATTGACAGGCTTATGGCGTATGTGATTTTTGATATAGATGTCGGTCTTGATTAGGAAATTGCAAGTGCTGGCCTCTAAGAAACCGTAATCACTGTACACACAGTCAGCAAACTCATACTCCTTGAGGAATGTCCTGAACGCATAGGGACACTCCCGATGGACAACAGAATCCTCAAATTCCTCAATCCTCTCAAACGAGCCATACACAATATCCGCATCATATTTTTTGGCATTTTCATACAAAATTTGTATTGTGTTGGGAGCTATGGCATCGTCGGCATCAAGATGATATAGATACGTAGTCCTACATTCCTCAATAATCCGATTTCGAGCTCTTCCAAGCCCTCCGTTCTGCGGTTGGCAGACGATACGTATGTCTTTGCCACGCGGGTGGATTTTCTGATATTCGCGGATAATATCCATGGAGCCATCCGTACCACAATCATCAAGTACCAAGAACTCAATGCTTTCAAAAGTTTGTGATAATGCAGAGTCCATCATCCTTCGGACATATTTCTCTACATTGTATACAGGTATGCCTATCGTAACCTCGTAATCCATGAGTTTCCAAATCTATTTATCCGCGAAGATACACATTTTCTGCTATACGACCAAATTTTATCCAAAAAAAATTTGCAGAATCGATAATTTTATATACCTTTGCTTACAAATACTTCACATCAACGACCAAACAATGAAACAATTAAGTATCATAATACCAGTCTATAATACGGAAAATTACATAAGATCATGTATCGAAAGTCTTTTTCGCCAAGGACTTGACGAAGAGTGCTTCGAGGTAATAATAGTAAATGATGGAACAAAAGATAAGAGTATGGAAGTAATTTCAGACATTCTCCAGCTACACAGAAATATTATCATCATCGATCAAGAAAACCAAGGAATTTCTATTGCACGAAATAATGGCATGGCCAAAGCTCAAGGAGAATACATCCTGTTGATGGATTCAGATGATTTGTTAATTGAGAATAGTCTTCCTAAATTATTGGAAATTGCTTTTGAGAAAAAACCCGATTTCGTTGTTGCAGATTATTATAGGATGAATGATGAAGATATTTTAAGATTTAATGGAACATATCAAACATTCCAATATGAAGAAAAAACCGGAGAGCAACTGTTCATAGAAAATCTCAATCCAAATGAATGCTATATTTGGAGGATATTATTAAATAAGGATTTTTTACGACGTGAACAAATCTCGTTTGTTCCAGATATCCGATACGAAGACATACCCTTTATTCACGAAATTTTTATCAAGGCTAAGAATTGTATTAAAACCAATTGGCTTTTGTATATATACAGGATAGGTCACGAATCTATTACTTTTTCCTTCAACAAGAACAAAGCCATGGATCTTTGTATAGCGATTGGGAAAACTTACGAATTAAGGAAGATTGATGGCCTTTCAAAGGAGATACTATATAAGTTGGAAGAGGACATATACACATCCTTCTCATATCTTTTCTACGCCATGTTGCATTCGGTTAAATCATCAAAAGACAGGAAAGAAGTTGTCTGCTGCTTGTGCAGCAATGTGCCAAAATTAAAATTCAGGCATAGTCTAAAAAGAAGAATCGAGTCACTACTGCTTAATAATGCCCCATACTTGTATTTACGACTAATGGAATGGCATTGGAAATGGATAACACGCAATCACAAGACTGAATAATATGCAGCCTCCCACCTTGCCATCACATTTTCCTTTTTATATAGAGCAGCTGCCAAATGAGCATTATTCCCCATCATCTTTCTTTCCGAATCGTGTGTTGCCATCCACTCTATCTTCTGAGCGAGGCTATCAACCTCCAGATCTGACAAGATACCAGTAATGCCGTCTTCGATTAATTCTTGGGGACCATACGGACAGGCAGTAGAAACTACTGGCAGTCCGCAGCCCATAGCCTCAATCAGCACCAAACTGAATCCCTCAAAATCAGAACTAATAACACAAAACTGACTTGATTTAAATTCTTTGAATATATCATCTGTTTGAGATTTCAGGAATATTCTATTATCCATTGATAAATCTTTAATCAGGCTTTCCAGCTTACCTCTATCTTCACCATCACCATATATATCCACATACCAACCTGGACAATGAGCTGCAATCTCTGCAAAAGCTCTAATTAGCCGGTCAAACCTTTTAGGAGCGTAAAGTCTTCCTGCACAAACGATACGCTTATCTATGCGCACAAGATTTGTTGTATCATCACAATAATACGAAAGTGGATTGGGAACGGTTATTACATTATGGACATATCTCTTCCAGTCTGTAGCATCTCCTTTTGTCAAAGCGATTAGCAAATTACATTTTCTTACTGTTTGTATAAACAGAAAGTTTCTTAAACAAACAAGTGTTGACTTTCTGTGATTATCATAAAAAAAGGCTGAGTGAGATTCCACCACAACTGGAACTTCTTTTCTAACGGACATTATGTCGTCCAAAAATTCTTGAGAATAAGCTGTGACAACTAAAACCTGAATCTGTGAATCCTTTAAAAAAGAGTGAAGGCGTTTTCTGAAAAGAGTTTTTAGCTTAAAAGCTTTAAATTGTCTTACAAGAAAAGAGTACTTATACAATGTAAAGAAACGACACTCAAGATCAACATGCTTGACTTTCTCGCTCAAAGGGAAAGCGATTGGATGCAATCCCTGCTCATAAGTCAACATAGAAACCGTATGACCTTTCGAAGCCAAATAGTTTGCTTTGTCAATCAAGGTACGTTCTACCCCATGTGCATTTGCCAAAGAACCTATTAGAAAAGCTATTTTCATCAATACATATTCTATTAAAAATAAAAACACTATTCACAGGCAAGTTCATGCACTTCTTCCATCCTATTCAGCTCGAATCCTTTCATCTGAACTACAATCAGATGGAGCTGGGTTGAGCTAACCAATTTATTGACGATACGCCCTTGAGCATATTGCTTAATCTGTTTGACCGCTTCATCCCACTGCTTCTGCGCTTCGGTCTCTGTAGCATCAGACTTCAGGTATTTCAGTTCCAGGATGTAGCTGTGCTTTATTATCGGATAGCGCATCAGGTCGGGCATAAGGAAGAAGTCGCAGAATCCATGGTTTAATTCAACTTCAGGCGCCGTCAGATAGTATGGATTCAGATTGAGAAGGGCGTTCATGAAGCCCTGCAAGTTACGCTCACCCTCAATCAGGCTGCGGACAGAGGTTGTTTCAGCATAATTCTTTGTAATGAACTCCAACATCGGACGCCAATCCCCGTCAAGTGCCGCAACATCAAAAGTATCCATCAACTCTCCGAGGAACATCGGCCTGATGGCCTGATATTCTTCCAAGAGATAGTCATAATACTGCTTCTTGACGTTAAGATTTGGTATTCCTAATTTCAATCTGGCCCCATAATGGTCGCTGATGGTCAACATGCCATAATAGAAGAGGAGGCTGACAAACATCTCCTGCTTGGTTAGGCTCTCTGCGGGAAACGATTCCTCGATATTGCCTATGGTATATCCTTTCTGGGCAATCTCATTGATCAGGCTGGTGCGGTAGGTGCTGGTGCCGTCTAAGCGAATCAGCTTCTTCAGCTTGCCATAGTCGGTACGGGTGTTCGGGTCTATCATCTGCTCTGGAGAATGGCCTGACAGAATAAGATTGTTGATGAAGTAAAGTACCATATCGCAATTAAACATCTTCGGGTCTGTATCGAGGCTGGCTTTGGCAAAACAGTAGTTATCGTACCACGGTTTCATTTCCTCCACGACATCATCTTCATCACGGGTAATCTTGCCTACACTCCGATAATAGCGAATCATCTCGCGAACATCCGTCTCGGAGAAGCCCAGCATCATGTTAAACTCTGGTCTCATCGTAATATTGACGGCAATATTGTAGCCACTGGTCAAGTCGTCCATGGTCACAGGACTGACACCCAGCATCAGGATGCGGTCGAACATGCCCTTGAATTGTTTGAAGATATCACGATAAAACCCCGTGGCGTGAGTCAACGCATGATAAACCTTCTCACCCTCTTCATTAAGAACACCGTTAGTGAAATTGTCGTATTCATCGACAATTAAGTAAAGACGGCAACCTGCACTCTTGGCAGCACTGTCGATATAGTTCAGCTTCTGGCGAGCAGTCTTGGTATGGTGCACCCCCTCTACGAATCCTTCTGGATAGAATCGCTTGTAGCTTTCTGCAAAAGCATCAAGCTGTATGCTGCAGTAGCCATCGAAGTTCTGTTCCAAATCAGCACTTTTACCGCCGACGCGCGAGAAGTCAAAATACATCACCTGATAGCCATTCTTCTCTGGTGTCGGATGGTCTTTGATCCAAAGGCCGTCAAAAAGGGCATCATAATCCTTGGCATCATTCAGGTCATAATAAGCTCTGAGCATATTCAGGAAAATACTCTTGCCAAACCGACGGGGACGAATGAGGAAGAGGAAATGCCCCGTCTGTTCCAATTGCTGAATATACTTACTCTTATCGACGAAATAAAGGCCTTCACGCCTCAACTGCTTGAAGTTGGAAATGCCGTAGGGGATGCGCTTAAACTGTTCCATCACTCGTTATTTTTGGCAAAGATAAACTTTTTATTCCAAAAAAACAAATCTTTTTATGGAAAACTTAATCAAATGGCCTTTTTTAGTTTTCCTAAAACCTTGACAGAGACGGCAAAAAGAGGTACGGGCAATCTGCCGAGCAGCCAAAAGAGTAGATTCTGCAAGAGCATAGAACGGAAGCGCAAGATGTCGGACAAGCTTAGCGGGTGACAAAGGACATCTCGCATTTCATGATGCGAGAATCCGGGGGCGATGAGGTGCGCATTCTTTAAGACATGACAGATGATATAGAAACTATTGAGTTCTAAATTGTAGCACATATAGGGCAGAAAGGAGTGTCCCCTATATGCCTTGCATTTTTCCTTCAAATAATTCAGGGTGGAGGCATTAGCCAAAACCTCTTCCTTATGCAATTGCTCACGAGCCTGATAATGGGACAGCGATCCAGAATGGCGAAGGTAATGGTAGGTGACACAGGAAAGGAGGACTGCACGAGTCACTTTTGGCACCAGCTCGTATGTGAAGGCCATATCCTCCCAGTAGTTTGTGTTAATGAAGCGGACTCCAGACTGTCTCAGAAATTCCAAATCCATCAGGCAATTGCACGCAGAGACATGAAATCTACCTACATGGCTGAGGGCATATTCTGCCAATTGCCCATCTCCGGACAAACATACATCATCCTTCTGATATACCTCCCTGCGATGATGGGCTGACAAATCAACAATCTCGTATGAACCATACGCTACTTCTGCCTGATTTTTCACAACTGCATCATAGAGCAGCTGAATTGTATTTGGCTCTATAGTGTCGTCAGAATCCATGAAATAAAGAAATTTCCCTTTAGCCTCATCAATAATTCGGTTACGACTGTAACCCGCCCCCATATTTTTAGGGTTTGTCACTATATGAATATGTACACCCCTTGGATGCGTCTGCTGCAAATCCCTGATGACTGCAATAGAGCCATCGTTTCCACCATCATCCACTACCAGGATTTCAATACCAAGAAATGTCTGACCCAATGCAGACATCATGGCATCCCGAACATAGTCAAAAGAACGGAATACAGGAATACCTATGGTAACATCATACATCATAAAAAATCAGGCCAACTCATCGAACACACTTTTCCACTTTTCCGCAATCTCCTCTATCTTAAAACGTTGAACATTCACACGCGCCCGCCTTGCCATCTCTTGGCGCTTATCGGCATCTTGGATCAAATCAATCAATGCATCAGCAAAAGCATCAATATTGCCATTCTCAACGAGCACTCCATCCTCACCATCAGCAACAATATCTTTCGGTCCACAAGGACAGTCAAAGGAAACTACTGGAACACCACAAGCCATCGCCTCAACAAGCACCATACCAAAGCCTTCGTATCTTGAACTAAAGGCGAAGATTGAACTGGTAAGATACTCTTTCTGAATATCACTCGTTGAAGGGTTTAAACAACATCGAGTCCTGTCGAGTCGAAATCTATCAATCAAGGCATCATAGGACTGACGTTCGCCTGAACCATATATATCAAGTCGCCAATCTGGGCAGTGTGTTTCCACCTTCTTCCATGCCTCTAACAAGAGGTCGAAACCTTTTTGATATTCATAACGTCCAACTGCGATAACACGTTTTTCTACCATCAGACTTTGTTCCCGAGGGAAGAATGTCAACGGATCTGGTATCGTGATCGTATGAGGAATTTCAGGCCATGCCTTTCTGTCTTCCTCAGTAAGAACCACAAACTTGTCTAACTGTCGAAGGTGCTTGACAAGATTAGCCATCCAAATCTTAGAAAAGATTTCTTTAACGAAATTGGTATTATTAGCCTCATAGTAGCGATATTTCTTCCGATTCACATGCAACTCACCAAGCTTCCTACTCCCGTCCTTAACTTGATTGATGAAATTTATCTCACGCCGCAATAAACTGACAGTGAAGTCAGGACGTATGCGCATCAATTCTGCCTTCAGTTTCTTCTTGAAGACACGTTGCTTCCGTAAATAAGGAATAATCTGACCCAGGAAGGAATACGACCATAAATCATCGAAATCAATATCCAGATTAATGACCTTGACTCTGTCTGAGAGAGGATAGAAGAACGGTTTACCTTTGCCGTCTGTAAGGATGATGGTAATATCATAGCCAAGAACATCAGCAAAATAATTCGCCTTCATAGTGAGGACACGTTCTACGCCACCTGCTATGTAGAGGCTGGGGGTACAGTAGACTATCTTATAACGTTTCTCCATACAGATTAATTTTTACGAACATATTTCATCGAAAAGTTTTTTCCAGGACTCAGCCACTTTGTCCATTTTAAAACGTATGACATTTGTACAGGCATTATTTGCGAGCCTGGCAATTTCCTCAGGTTTCTGCATCAGTGCAGCCAAGACCAATGCTAATTGATGTGTATCTCCATTTTCCACAAGGACACCATCCATACCATCGGAAATAATATTCCGAGGCCCCCAAGGACAATCATAAGACACAACTGGCACGCCACAAGCCATTGCTTCAACGATAGACATTCCGAACCCCTCATAGTTAGAACTGCAGACAGCCAGGGAACTGTTCATGTATTCATATTGGACATCTTTTGTTCGGCCATGAAGGGCACAACGGTTTCGGTCGATATGAAGAGCATCCATCATCTTCTCATAAGACGACCTTTCGCCATCGCCAAATGTATCCAAACGCCATTCCGAATTAAGCATCTGCACCTCAGCCCAAGCCTTCAACAAATCATCATATCCTTTTTCATGACAATAGCGGCCCACGACAACAACTCGTTTCTCCGTCAGTGGACTTCTACCTGATGGCTCTATGGAAAGTGGATTGGGGATAGACACTACATTTGATAGTTCTGGCCACGCCTCTCGATCGTTTGGCGTCAATACTACAAGACGGTCCAAACTACGCAACGTGGGAACAAGTGCCCTCATCCATACTTGTGCGAACAACACCTTGACTATATTAGGATTCTTGCTTTCTTCAGTGCGGAAATGTTCACGATTGATATGCAATTCACCAATCTTCTTACTGCCATCTTTTATCTTAGTCAGGAAATTAATCTCTCGACGAAGCATACTAATGGTAATATCGGGGCGAATACGCATTAATTCATTTTCAAGTTTCTTTTTATAAACAGGCTGTTTTCGAAGGTATAGCCATATTTTCTTGAAGAAAGAGCAAGACCAGAGTTCTTCGTAATTAATATCAAGGTTCACAACTTTCACTTTCTTAGAAAGAGGATAAAAGAAGGGCTTATCCTTTCCTTCAGTCAGTATAATCGTTATATCATATCCCAACCTTTCTGCAAAATAATTGGCCTTTGCAGCTAATACACGTTCAACACCGCCAGCCATATATAGAGCCGGGGTGCAATAGACTATCCTATATTGCCTTTCATCACTAATCACGATGCAAATATACGAAAAAAAAGATAAACGCCTTTGCATTATAAAAGAAAAACATTAATTTTGCACACGATTTTCATCAGATGAGAATGATAGAACGTGAAAAAATAATAGAATTCATACGCTTTGGTATCGTTGGCTGTATAGCCATTGCCATCCAGTATACCATCTACCTGCTGCTGATAGACTATATGAATGAGTCGGTGGCCAACACGATTGGATACATTATCAGTTTCTGCTGTAACTTCATGCTGACAACCTACTTTACCTTTAAGGTGAAACCCAACAAGAAGAAGGCCGGTGGGTTTGCACTCAGCCATCTGATAAACTGGGGCATCCAAACTGCGCTACTGAACTTCTTTATCTGGGTGGGAGTAGACAAGATATGGGCACCATGGCCAATGTATGCCATCAGTGCTCCCATCAATTTCCTGTTCGTCAGGTTTTTCGTGAAGACGAAAGGAAATTAAGCCTCGTCGATGACTTTCTTCATCTGAATCTTCCAGGTCAGATGCTCTACGGTCCTGCGGATGTCCTGTGGCTGGAAATGGTGGGTATCTATGAAATCCAATATCTGCCGGACATTGATAGGCGATTCATCAGGTAAAGCTTTCAGTACGTAAGGCTGATTGTCGAAATCGCTGTCAGTTTCAGAGTAGATGAAGGGGATGCCACGCGTGGCGTATTCACGATTCTTCAGGGTCTTGATCACCGTTATACCACTACGATGACGCCCCAAACTGCCAATGGCAAAACAGCTCTGATTGAAGACTCTATCAAGTTCTTCACCAAACAGCTGACCATGGAAGATCACCTTATCCTGTATACCATAACGCTCAATGATGGACTTGAAGCCTTCCACCTTCCCTGAATCTCCATTCATATCAAAAGGATGCACACCTCCAACCACATGGAAGAACACTTGGCGTGGATTTGGAGTGTTTTTATAATACTCCCCAAGTCCTGCCATCAAACGGTCGAAGCCATGCCAGATATGAACCTCGGCCACTCCAATAAGGTGTATCTCATCACCTTGCGACTGATACTGGTGGACGGGAATGCTATCGAAATCAACACCATTGCTAATTCGAATCGTACGCTGCCCAAAGATTGTCTCTGCGTCAGAAAAAGTGACGATAGCCGACATCTCCTTAGATAATCTGTTACGGAACAGCTGATCGACCTTCAATCCCATTCTTACAGAAAATGGGAAGGTGGCAAATTCTTGATCGTAAGGATATGTGGGAATCTCCGTCACGGACTTGATGCCAAGTTTTCCCAGTTTTCTGAAGAAGCGTATCAGAAAGGGATTTGCATTTTGGAAGCATCGGGCATAGACAAACTGGATACCCGTCTGTTTGCAATAATCAACAATAGGGTCATAATCCATGCGCTGGCGTATTCCTGCCAATCGGCCAGAACCATAATCCTTTATAACTGTATCGTCAATATAGCGACAACGGTGTCCGTTTTCAGCAAAACCATAGTAACAGAGATGCACTTCGTGGCCACCTTCCCGGAGTCCCTTTACTTGATAGTGTATCTTCTTACTGATTCCGCTAACATCGGAAAACCCATGATAAACAAGAAATAATATCTTCATTTAGTATATTTTTTGGCAAAATTATAAAAAATATTTGGAATTATGCAAGAATCTTCGTATTTTTGCAGAAATAAATCAAAAAATGAACAACGAAAGCATCAGGGAGAACTTGAAAGGCAATCCGAGGCTGAAGAGACTGATTGACGGAATGATAATGAACCAGATTCAGACGCGTCCCCGCTGGTTTGTCCGTATGCTGGCTCCACTCTATCAGCACAGGGGAAAGCACAGTGTCATCCACAGTTCGGTAAGGATGGATACCCCACCCTACAGAAAGTTCTCTTTGGGCAATTACAGTGTTGTCGAGTCTTTCTGTTGCATCAACAATGCTGTGGGTGACGTCATCATAGGCAACCATACCCGAGTGGGAATCCACAACACGATCATTGGACCTGTCAAGATAGGAAATCACGTGAACCTGGCACAAGGAATCACGGTGACAGCGCTGAACCATAACTTCTCTGACCCGAACAAGCGAATCGATGAGCAGGGCATTTCGACGACTCCCGTCACCATCGGAGATGATATCTGGATAGGTGCCAATGCTGTCATATTGCCAGGCGTTACCATTGGAAATCATTCTGTTATAGCTGCAGGGGCTGTGGTTACCAAAGATGTTCCTCCTCACTCGCTTGCCGCAGGCGTTCCTGCCAAAATCATTAAGACGATATGAGAATAGGCATAGAGGCACAGAGAATTTTCCGGAAAAACAAGCACGGGATGGACTTCGTGGTGCTGCAGGAAATCAAGGAGCTGCAGAAACTGGACACGAAGAACGAATATTTCGTATTTGTGGCTCCAGGAGATGACCATTGTCTGGAAAGCACCAATAATGTACACATCATGGAGATTGGAAGCAATTTCTATCCTCTGTGGGAACAGAAAACCCTACCCCATGCCGCACAAGAGATGAAACTGGACATGCTACACTGCACCAGCAACACTGCGCCTATTCACTGTAGTGTACCACTTCTTCTAACGCTACATGACATTATATTCCTTGAACCTACCATTAAGCTGAATCTATCTGTTTATCAAAATCTTGGAAGGATTTACAGAAGATATGTTCTTAAACGAGTATTTGAAAAATGCGAGCGAATCATCACCGTATCTGAATTTGAATACAATAATATCATAACACAGCTATCCATACCCAAAGAAAAGATGGTTATGATCTATAACGCTTATTCAGAATGGTTCACTCCAGCTTCGAAGGCGGATTTCACATACAAGGAATACATTGACGAACCTGGATATATCTTCTTTTTAGGCAATACAGACCCCAAGAAGAATACAGAGAACACTATTTTAGCATATAAGGTATATTTGGAAAAATCTAAAATAAAAAGAAAGCTTTTATTAGCAGACCTTGACCGCGCCTATTTAAATGAAATCCTTATTCGCAATCATATTGAGTCTATTCGCAAGATGATCGTCACTTCTGGCTACATCGCCAATCAGAACCTGCCAAATATCTATAACAGCGCATTTGTTTTCCTCTACACCTCGCAAAGAGAAGGATTTGGAATTCCTATTCTTGAGTCTATGGCCTGTGGAACACCCGTCATCACGTCTAATACCTCGTCAATGCCGGAGATAGGAGGGCCATACGCCATTCTTGTAAATCCAGAGAACCCTGACGAGATTGCAGAAATGATGCTCAAGTTGGAGACTGACGATGAATTCTACCAGCAACAAGAAGAGGTGGGACTCCAACGGGCTAAACTGTTCTCCTGGAGGAATACGGCAGAACGGCTGTTGGAAGTATATGAGGAAGTGTATAAAGAATTGAAGCGCTCAGGCAAATAGGTCGAGCGAAAGGTCGGGCTGCGGTTTTTCCGATTCTTTTTCCTCCTCAAGTGTCACCTGAGGATTTCCAAACTCTAACATCAGCTGACGGGCATCAGCGTTGTTACCTGTGTTCAGACGATAATAGCCACGACGTTCCGTTCGTTCTATAAGCGACTGGGAAGACCTGGCATTACGAATGAAATACTGGCGAACATAAGCCTTGATCTCATTGATGTCCTGCGTGGAAAACAAGCTTACATTCCGATTATAGAGATGCTTGGACAACAGCTGAACACTGATGCCCTTGTCACCCACTTCGGTAAGAATCTCCAATATCTGCCGGTCGTATGTCATATATTAAAAAAGGTCGGTAAAACAGTGCTTACCGACCTTCTTTTATACTCGTTAATTGTCTTATGCCAATGTAACTTTCTCTCCATCGTTAGCGAGCTTACCCTCCTTGAAGAGCCAGCCGAGACCGAGAAGAGTCTCCTCCTCAGAAATCTTTGCAGCCTTGGCAATCTCCTTAACGGTGAGAGCCTTGCCTGCTGCTGCCAGTGCCTGATAAACATCTCCTGCCTTGAAACCTACGTTCTCTGCATTCACTGCGAGTACAGACTTAGCAGCTGCCTTGGGAGCTGCGGCCTTCTTAACGGTTTCCTTCTTAGCTGCGGCTGCCTTAGTCTCAGTAGCCTTCTTAGCTGTTGCTTTCTTTTCTGCCATAATACTTAAAAAATTAATACTCTTGTTTGAAGAATTTATTATCCTCTTTATCTTTTCGTGTGCAAAAGTAATACTAATTGTTCATACAAGTTATTAAATTTTAAATATTTTTGGCAAAAACAGAACTATTCTTGACGAATATCAAGCGACAGCTGCAGTTCCTCAAGTTGTTTGGGGTCTAATTCACCTGGTGCATCGAGCATGACATCACGTCCGGAATTGTTTTTCGGGAAAGCGATGCAGTCGCGAATGCTGTCGAGACCGGCCATCAAAGACACGAAACGATCAAGACCGAAGGCAAGACCTGCATGAGGCGGTGCTCCATACTTGAAGGCATTGATCAGGAAGCCGAACTGAGCCATAGCTCGTTCTGGAGTAAAGCCCAAAATTTGGAACATCTTTTCCTGCAGCTTGCCATCATGGATACGGAGAGAACCACCTCCCACTTCGACACCATTGCAGACAAAGTCGTAAGCTACGGCACGCACCTTCTCTGGAGCTGTATCAAGCAGGGGAATGTCATCGGGATTGGGCATTGTGAACGGATGGTGTGTAGCCATCAGGCGCTGTTCCTCATCACTCCATTCAAAGAGCGGGAAGTCGACAATCCAGAGGCAAACGAATTTATCCTTGTCACGAAGGCCAAGACGTTCTCCCATCTCCAGACGGAGAGTGCAGAGCTGCACACGCGTCTTGTTGGCATTGTCGCCACTCAGTATCAGCACCAGATCGCCATCCTTGGCACCCATAGCCTCCTTGACTTTAGTCCAAACTTCCGGCTCGTAGAACTTGTCGATGCT
>Ga0247611_10004233_pt1 | contig 20141 bp, 18 predicted proteins | sample 177DNAGHGhighgp2_FD_192422 | JGI IMG/M metagenome (GOLD analysis project Ga0247611, IMG submission 192422) | Sheep rumen microbial communities from Palmerston North, Manawatu-Wanganui, New Zealand - 1770 DNA GHGhigh gp2 | ecosystem: Host-associated > Mammals > Digestive system > Stomach > Rumen...
AAATTGTTTACCGAATCCGCTTGTTTTTTGGATTTCGTGCCCGCGGAAATACCCGTCACCACGCATTTGCCTACGGAACTTTCTCTCGCCGACGTTCGGCGCAAGGCACGGCAGGTGCTCGTCGCGAAACCCGATATTATGCGCGCGGAAAAAATGAAAAAGGATTTCGCGTTTTTATATCCGTATCTTTCCGCGACGACGTTGCCGCTTAAAAACAGCGTTACCGCGGCGATAAAGAATAAGGAAGAAGTTTATCCCGTCAACACGCTGTTTATCGAAAACGGCGATACCGACAGGGAAAAGGGCGTTATCGCGCACAGAATAATGGAGCATTACGATTTTAACGGCGAGTTTTATACGCAACTTTCCGCGATGGAACAAGCGGGCGTTATCAGCCCCGAAGAAATTTCGAAAATAGATACCGAACGGCTTAAACGGGTCGTGGAAAGCGGGGTGTTTGACAGCATTAAAAATAAAACTCTTTACAGGGAACAGGACTTTATCGTGAATATCGCCGCCGCAAAAGTGTTCGATACCGATTCGGATGAAGAAGTTTTATTGCAGGGAGTAATCGATCTGCTCGCCGTTTCGGGGGATACGGCGGAGATAGTGGATTATAAGTATTCTTCGCTCGGGAAAGAAGGTTTAAAACGCAAGTACGGCGAACAGTTAAATCTTTACGCTTACGCCGCGGAACGCGCGCTCGGCGTTAAAGTCCTTTCAAAAACGCTCGTCAATATTTTTACGGGCGAAACGGTAAGGGTAGAATAAAACAACCCGCGATAAGTCATACGACTTAAAAACAGCCTATTCGTCAAAAAATCCCGTTTACCGCAAAGCGGCAGGGATTATTATGGGCGTATGGCTGAAAGTATGGAATTCGGGTTTATATACGCTTTTTTTAGCGCGACTAGCGGCACGGCGTTTTTCGTGAGTACCGCGATTGCTACGGCGGTCGGGTTTTCGGTTTGTCTTTTTTTGTCGATTTTTAAGCGCGGGTACGGTATTCAAAAAAGACTTTGGTTTTTGATTTTACTTTTTATTTTATGCGCGCTTTTAAAGGCGCGGGCGTTCGTTACGGGAGAAAAGGATTTTTCTCCCCTTTTATTGTGTTTCGGGCTTATTCTTTTTCTGCCCGTTTATTTTATCCGCGCAAAAGCGCCGAAAGAGCAAGCCGATAATTTATCCGCGCGTGAGTACGTCCGTATTCTGGACGATAAAATCAAGCGGACGGACGATTTAGAAAAAACGCGAGCGGATTTTAAGACGGAAGTTATTAAAGCCGAACCGCAACCGCCCGTTGCAAACGATAAGCCCGATTTTTCGCACGTTAAAAACGTGTTGCAAAGGTTAGAACCCGCCGTGCTTTCGTACGCCGACCGACGGCAGATACACGAACTCGAACTTTCGATTTGCGAAGCGGAAAACGGCGGATATTCTGAAGAAACACGCATAAAAATCAACGAAGGGCTCGGCAATCTTCTTAAAATAATGGCGCGCCACGGTGTCTGAATTTCCTGAACTGTAAATATTTTATTAAAATTTAAAGTCGAATATTGACATATCGCTTTAAATAAGATATAATACTTTTTATTAAGGGGAACGAAAAATACAACGAAATTACAATTTCGTCCGTTATTGTGAAATGCCGAAAATGAGAAAAATCGTTACGATTTTATTGATCGCAGCATTGTCTTTGTCGTGTTTTTCCGCTTTCGCGTGCGGCGGCGGGGAAACGGAAATTTACAGTATATCTTATAGCGTTGCGGACGGAACTCTTCCCGACGGAGCGATAAGTGAATACAGCGAATCCGACAAAGATATTTCTTTGCCTACCCCGACGAAAGCGGGGTATACTTTCGCGGGTTGGAAAAACGGCTCTGACGTTATAACCGTTATCGCCGCGGGAACGAAAGGGGATCTTTATCTTACCGCTACTTGGCAGGCGAATTCTTACACGATAACGTTCAATTACGGCGAAGGTTCGGGGACGGAAGCAACTCGCAACGTAGAATACGGTTCGACAGTAGAGAATTTACCGATAGCGAACGCGCCGGCGGGTAAAACGTTTACGGCTTGGAAGATGGAAAACGGTTCTGTTTTTGCAAACGGAACGGCGTATAACTTTGAAAACGATATAACGCTTACCGCGTATTACACTACAGACGAATACGTTATAACTTATCATTTGGACGGCGGCGATCCGCTCCCTGCGGACGCTATAACGGCGTACAGCATATCCGTGCAAGATATACCGTTGCCTACGACAACTAAAACGGGGCATACTTTTACGGGTTGGAATAACGGTACGGAAATTATAACGGTTATCGCCGCGGGAACGGTAGGCAACCTTGATCTTACCGCTACTTGGCAGGCGAATTCTTACACGATAACGTTCAATTACGGCGAAGGTACGGGAACGGAAACTTCGCGTAACGTAACGTACGGTTCGTCGGTAACGGATTTACCGATAGCGACGCCGCCGAGCGAGGATAAGTCGTTTTTGGGCTGGAAAAAACAGGATAATTCCTTGTTTAATAACGGCGACCAATATCTCTTCGATAGCGATATCACTCTTACCGCAGTTTTCTTTACGAGATTTACGGTAACCTTAAACAACACGACTGCCGCAGGGTTTACCGCTTGGGCGGACGATTCGACGGGCAGTAAAGCCGTTTTGGTAGACGTCGGGGACAAATTGATTATTCCCGCGATAAAATGGGACGGTTTCAGCGAAACGCAGAAAGAAGCAGACAATTATGAGTTTTTAGGCTGGTTTTACCGCGACAAGGATAATGCGGAAAGACAGTTCGACCCGAACGCTGTTTTCACTTTGGAAAACCTTAACTTAAACACTTACAGCGTTACGATCTATGCAAAAGTGTCGGCGCAGTACGCGGGACCGTATTGACGTTACGTATGATTTTATAAATAATTCAGGTTAAACAGGAGACAAAAATGGGCTTATTCGGTAAAAAACACGACCAAGGTTTGCGCAAAGAGCGCATTATAGTTTCGGAAGGCAGTTCCGGTTTCGGATCTCACGGATATACGCGACTTCGCGACAACATAATCTATATCAATTCCGACGGCAATCATAAGGTTATTCAGATAGAATCCGCGATGGCGAAAGAAGGGAAGACTTCGGTTACCGCGAACCTTGCGGTAAGTCTCGGACTTACAGATAAAAAGGTCGTTGTCGTGGATCTCGATTTCCGCCGTCCCAGACTTCACAGGGTTTTCAAACTGACCAAGGAAAACGGTATCGCCGAATATATGATGGGCTCGACGGATTCCGAACAGATCGTAAAACACACCCAGTATAAAAACGTAGATCTTATTACGCGCGGTACGGAAGTGTATAACCCGGCGCTTATTCTCGTTTCGGACAAGTTCAAAGAACTTATTTCAAAACTTCGCGAAAAGTACGACTTCGTGCTTTTGGACTGCGCGCCCGTCTTGCAGGTTTCGGACTACATACATATTTCCAAGGTCAGCGACGGGGCGTTGCTTTTGGTTTCTTACGGCAGAACGACCAAAGCGCAGGTTGCCGAAGCGGTCAAAGAACTCCGCAAAAACGGCATAGCGATTTTGGGTACGATGTTCACTATGTACGACAGGAAAAAGGATTCCCGCTACGGTTACGGGTACGGCGGGTATTACGGTAATTACGGCGACGCGCCGATGAACGGTTCTTCGGAAGCGAAAGACGGGGATTCGGACGAAAGCGCCGAAAAACCCGATTAAAAACAGGATCACGAGTGAAAAAATGATCGATATCCACTCGCATATTTTAAATAACGTCGACGACGGAAGCCGAAATTCGGAACAGTCGCTCGCTATGCTTAAAGAAGAAGAAAAGCAGGGCGTAACCGAAGTCGTGCTGACGCCGCATTATCGCGCCGATTACCTTCCGAAAAGCGACGATATCCGTTTGAAATTCGCCGAACTCAAAAAGCGCGCGAAAGAAAACGGGATAAACGTAAAACTCCGTCTCGGTCAGGAAATTTTCGTGTTCGAAGGTATCGTAAAAGCGCTTGAAAGCGGCAAAATTCTTTCCGTGGACGGCGGCAAATATGTGTTGGTGGAATTTTCGACAAAACACGTAAACGATATACCCGAAACGGTATATATGCTCGTTAAAAACGGATTTATTCCGATAGTCGCCCATATCGGCAGATATTTTTACGCCGATATCGAAACGGCAAGGGAAGTAAAGGATATCGGCGGGCTTATTCAGATAAACGCAAGTTCTCTCTGCGGATCGTGCGCGTATAAAAGGAAAGCGCTTGCGCTAATAAGAGCGGGGCTTGTGGATTTCGTGGCGAGCGACGTGCATTATAACCGTAAAAACCTTATGCTTAAAGCCTACAAAAAGGTGAAAAAGAAATTCGGCAAGACAACGGCGGACAAACTGTTTACCGAAAACGCAAGGGCGATGTTATATCAATAGATTTTATACGGATACAGTACGGGGGTAAGCGCGGCTTACCCCTTTATAAAGTAAAAGGACGGGTATGGATAAATACTTAATAGCGATAGGCGGCGGTGAAATAAAGAATAAAACCACGCTTAAAATCGACGAACATATAGCAAATCTTGCTAAATTACACGCGGGCGAAAAACGAGCGAACGCGCTTTTTTTCGGCACGGCTTCGCACGACAGTATGCCGTACTTCAACAGTTTTCGGAAAACTTATACTTCCGTGTTCGATATAAAAGCCGAAGTCGGGCTGCTTGTGTACGGCGAAATGGATATGCAAAAAATAAAGGACAAAATCGACGCCGCGGACTGTATTTACGTCGGCGGCGGCGACACCGTGTTTATGCTTGACCTTTGGAAGAAAAATGGCGTTGACAAACTGCTTATAAACGCTTATAATCAGGGCAAGATAATTTGCGGGCTTTCCGCGGGGGCTATCTGCTGGTTTTCCGATATGTACACCGACTACGAAATCATGCGGGGGCAAAGTGCGAGTTACAGTCTGCACAAGGGTTTGGGGCTTATTGACGGGCTTATTACGCCCCATTTCGACGAAAGGATAGAGGATTTTACCGAAACGTTTATAAATAGCGAATTTGAAAGTGCGTACGCGATAGAAAACGACGCCGCGATAGTTTTTAAAAACGGTACGGCGGAAAGAGCGTTGTCTTCGGGCGGCAAAGCGTATATTCTTAAAAAGAATAACGGCAAAATCGAAAGGTGCGAAATTGAATAAAGTAAATTACGACAGGGAAATGCAAAAAGTCCTTTCCGAACTTAAAAAAACGGGGGCGAAGCCCGCGCTTTTGATGCACGCCTGTTGCGCGCCCTGTTCTTCCGCGTGTTTAGAGCGGTTAAAGGACTTTTTCGATATTACGGTGTACTATTATAACCCTAACATAGATAGCGTTGAAGAGTACGCAAAGCGTTCCGCAGAACAGGAAAGATTATGCGGGGCGTTAGGGGTAAAGTTTATTGCGGAAAGTTACGCGCCCGAAGAGTTTTACGCGGTAGCGAAGGGGCTTGAAGACGCGCCCGAAGGCGGCGCGCGCTGTGAAAAGTGCTTTTATCTGCGCCTTAAAAAGACGGCGGAGAAAGCGGAAGAAAAGGGCTTTGAATATTTTACCACCACGCTTACTTTAAGTCCCTTAAAAAACGCCGCGCTTTTGAACGAAATAGGCGAAAGGATAGCAAGCGAAACGGGTGTAAAGTGGTTGCCTTCGGACTTTAAGAAAAAAGGCGGATATTTAAGGTCGATTGAATTGTCGAAAGAATACGGTCTTTACCGCCAGAACTACTGCGGCTGTATATTTTCAAAAAACAAAAATCCCGTCGAAGTTTGATCGACGGGATTTTTTATAAGCCAACCGTTTTACGGAGTAACCCTGTTTATGTCGCGGGGGAACATAGTCGCTTCGCGCACGTTCTTAAAGCCAAGTAGGTGCATAGTAAGCCTTTCTAACCCGATACCCAAGCCCCCGTGCGGCGGCGCGCCGTATTTATGGAGCATAAGGTAAGTTTCAAACGCTTCGGGATTCATGCCGCACTTTTTCATCTTTGCAACTTGTTCGTTATAATCGTGTATTCTCTGCCCGCCCGAAGTTATCTCTAACCCCCTGAATAAAAGGTCGAACGATAAGGTGTATTCGGGGTCTTCGGGGTCGTCCATAGTATAGAAGGGGCGCTTTTTCGACGGGTAGTGCGTAACGAACAAAAAGTCGCTGCCGAGTTCTTTTTTCGCGTATTTACCGAGCATTTCTTCTTCCGCCGGGTCAAAGTCTTTCATATCCGACGGGGTGTACTTAAACTTGTTTATGATTATATCTTTCGCGTCCATAAACTTTATGCACGGGATTTCGGTTATTTCGGGAATATCGGCTTTTAATATAGCCACTTCTTCCGCATACTCGGTTTTTAATAAATTCATAATATATTTCAGCGCGCCCGTTTCCATATTCATAATATCTTCGAACCCGTTTATAAAGCCCATCTCGAAGTCCATCGAAGTATATTCGTTCAAGTGGCGGCTGGTGTCGTGGTGTTCGGCGCGGAACACGGGGGCAATCTCGAACACTCTTTGGAATACGCCGACGAGCGCCTGCTTATATAACTGCGGACTTTGCGCCAAAAACACGGTCTTGCCGAAGTAGTCGAGTTTAAATACGTTCGTGCCGCCTTCCGCGCCCGCAAAATTTATCTTCGGCGAACGGATCTCGGTAAAGCCGTTTTTACTTAAAAACTCACGGAAGCCGCGGGCTATGCCTTCCTGTAATTTGAAAACAGCGCGTTCTTTGGGGTTGCGCATCGAAACGGGGCGCAAGTCCAAAACGGTGTTAAGTTGTATGCCGTCGAGTTGTTTTTTATTGATGACGATGGGCAATGTTTCCGCGGGGAGCGAAAGTATTTTTATATCGTGTATCTGTAATTCGTAACGGTCGTTACCTTCGCGGTCTTTACTGCCGACGACCTTGCCCGTAACGGTAACGCAGGCTTCTTCGCAAAGTTTTCCGTCCAACCGATAGTCGGAAAACTCGGGCGCGTAAACGCATTGTATAAGGTCTCTCGCCGTGCGGAGAATAACGAAGGCAAACCCCGTCATTTCTCTTATTCTGTGCACGTAGCCCGAAACGGAAACCACTTCTCCGTCGTGATTTTTAAATTCCGAATACGGAACGTCTTTGCTCTTTATCTCGCCGTTTATTGTATTCATAAATTACTCCCGTAAGCATTTTTCGGGCGAACGCCCGAACGACGGAATAATTATAACACTTATTTTATCATTAAAACAACTATTTAAAGCAATTTTAGGCAAGTTTTTATTCAAAACGATTGTCAAAAGCACCGTTTTGTGTTAAAATTAAACGGAAAAGGGTTATTTTTTCGATTTTTTGTCGCATATCGTTTATTATGACAGGGGAACCGTTATATGATGAAGATTGCTATCTCAGTGGAATCTTCCGCTGATCTTACGGCGGAGATGATTTCAAAGTATGACGTAAAAGTTATACCCTATCGTATAACGCTCGGCGAAGAAACGTTCAGCGACGGTGAAAAGTTGCCCGAAGAGATGTTTGCGCTCGTCGACAAAACGGGCGTGCTGCCTAAAACGACCGCGATTAACGAGTTTGAGTACGCGGAGTTTTTTAACGGTCTGAAAAAAGAATACAGCGCCGTGATACATCTTTGTCTGTCGGGCGGGATAACGTCTTCGTGCGCTAACGCTTTGCGGGCGGCGTCGGGAATTAAAAACGTGTTCGTCGTGGACAGCCGTTCGCTATCCATGGGAACGGGACTTTTGGCACTTTATGCCCGCGAACTTGCGGATAAGGGCACGCGTCCCGACGAAATAGTCAAGACGTTGGACGAAACGGTTAAAAAGACCGTAACGTCTTTTGTTATCGAACGGCTGGATTATCTGCACAAAGGCGGCAGATGCAGCAGTATAGCGCTACTCGGTGCGAACCTGTTGAAGATCCGTCCGCGCATAATTATGAAAGACGGTAAAATGGTTTCGGATAAAAAATACCGCGGCAATATGTCCGCGGTCGTCGGGAAATTTTCCGAAGAACTTTTTGCGGAATTTCCGCCCGTCGGCGATAAGGCGTATATCGCTTATACGACCGCTTCGCCCGAAATGATAAAAGCGGCTACCGATAAATGTGCGGAAGCGGGATTTAACGAAGTGTTTATAACTCGTGCGGGCGCGACGATTTCAAGTCATTGCGGCGCAAATACGCTCGGTATTTTTTATATAAGTCAATAAATTGGAGCAAAATAAATGAAAATAGCGATTTCCGTGGAATCCGTCCACGATCTGACCAAAGAAACGTTGGAAAAATACGATATAAAGGTAATTCCTTACAGCATAAACCTTGCCGACCTGTCTTTTAAAGACGGCGAGTATTCCACCGAAGAAATGTTCGCGCTCGTGGATAAATACAATCAGCTTCCCAAGACCACGGCGATAAATCCCGTAGAGTATAAAGAGTTTTTCGAAAGCCTTAAAAAGGACTACGACGCGGTCGTGCATATCTGTCTTTCGAGCGGGATAACTTCTTCTTGCGGGAACGCTATCGCCGCCGCGGGCGAACTTAAAGACGTGTTCGTCGTGGACAGCCTTGCGCTTTCCACGGGTATCGGCTTGCAGGCAATATACGCGCGCGAACTCGCAAACGCGGGAGTTCCCGCCGCGGAGATTGCCGCGAAACTCAACGCAAGGAGAGATAAAGTGCAGACGAGTTTCGTGTTAGAACGCCTTGATTATATGCATAAGGGCGGCAGATGCAGCAGTATAGCGCTACTCGGTGCGAATCTCTTAAAAATCCGCCCCCGTATAGTGCTTAAAAACGGCAAAATGATTTCCGATAAGAAATACAGGGGGAATATGCATATGGTCGTAGCGAAGTACGCGGAAGAATTGTTTCGCGAGTTCGATTCGCCGGACCTTACCCGTGTGTTTATCACTTATACGACCGCAACGCCCGAAATGGTCGCGGCGGCAAAGGAAAAATGTAAAAGCATAGGCTTTAAGGAAATTCTCGAAACGCGCGCGGGCGGCACTATTGCCAGCCATTGCGGCGCGCATACCATCGGGATATTGTATTATAACGACGGAGAAAAAATAATACAATAGCCGATTTATTTAACAGGCAGAAAAAATTTTAGGAGATAAAATTTATGCAGTGGTTAAAAGACGTTATCAACAGCGTTGCGAAAGCAATAGGACTTGATTTTTGGACTACGGCGTGGTTAGGACTTGCGGCGATAGTAATCGTCGTCTTACTTATAGTTTTAATTATCGTATTCGCCGTTCGCAAAAAGGGTAAAAAGAAAAACGCGGCAAAGGCGGCGGAAGAATCCGCACCCGCGCCGACGCCCGTAAAACAGCAAACTTCGCCCGCACAGCCGGAAGCGAAAACGGAAGAACCTACACCCGTGAAAGAACCCGAACAGGCGGAAGAACCCGTTAAAGCGGAACAGGAAAACAAGGTCGAAGAAGAGCCTGCGAAAGCACCCGAAACTGCGACCGAAGAGAAAAAGGAGACGGAAGACAAAATGAAGAGCGAAAAGAAAGAAACGCCTAAAATAATCGTTAAGACGACAAAAGACAACACAAAGAAACAGGCGGCAAAGCCCGCACCGAAAGCGGCTGAAAAGCCCGCCGCAAAAGCGCCCGCGGCGGTAAAGACGGCGAAACCCAAAGCGCTCGGCAAATGGGTAGTAGAACAAAAAAGCGACGACGAATTCATTTCCTTGCTTTCGGCGTCCAACGGCGAAGTAATGCTGACGAGTGAAACTTACGTATCCGAAGACGGCGCGAGAAAGGGTATCGAAACGATAATAAAAGCGGTGGAAAGCGGCGAATTCGTTACGCACAAGACCAAGAACGGCACGTTCTACTTTAAACTTAAAAGTTCGGGCAACCGTTTACTTTGCGCGGGCGAGATATATAAGGAAAGAACGAGTTGTGAAAACGCGGTGGAATCGGTCAAGCGTATAGCGGCGGATTCACCCGTGGTAGAAGAAGTGTCGCAGGGCGAAAGATATTATGCGTATAAACCCGTAAAACTTACGGATAAAGCGATAAGCGACGCGCCTACCGGCAAGTGGAAGATAGAAACGAACGAAGACGGCAAATTCTACGCAACGCTTTACGCGTCCAACGGACAAGTGATGTTGTCCACCGAAGAAGTTTCTTCTAAATCCACGGCGCTTTCGGGTATAGAGAACGTAAAGAAGAACGCGCTCGCTGGCAATTTCGTTATCGACAAGGATAAATTCGGCAAGTATTACTATAAACTCCGCAACGCGCAGAAGTCTATAATCTGTATCGGCGAATCGTATAAGACGGCGGACAGTTGCATAAGCGCGTTGGAATCGGTCAGAAAGTTAGCGGCTAAATCCCCGCTCGCGGAATAAGACCGATATTATTAAGAATTGACCGTTCCCGCTTGCGGCACGCCGCAAGCGGGAAAACATTTTTAAAATAAATAACGTTAAAACCGTTGACAAACAACGAAAAATTGTGTATCATTAAAAGGCTTAAAGAAGAAGACGACCCTTCTCGCCGTACCGAAATCGTTTGCGTGCGGCTCTATATCAAAAGGTTTTTAGCGCATAAAAAGCGTTACCGTTCGGGTCTTCTTATCTTTAAGACGACCCGATTTTTTATGTCCTTATTCCGAAAACGGAAAATAAAAAGAGAGGTACAAAACCATTAAAAAGGAACATCAGTTAAACGAAGAAATCCGCGACAGGGAAGTTCGTCTTATCGGTGAAACGGGGGAACAACTCGGCATCGTATCGTCGAGAGAAGCGCTCCGTATTGCCGAAGAAGCGGGACTCGATCTCGTTAAAATTTCACCCACGGCAAATCCGCCCGTCTGTAAGATAATGAATTACGGCAAATACGTGTTCGAACTTTCCAAAAAGGCGAAGGAAGCCAAGAAGAATCAGAAAGTTACCGAAATCAAAGAAGTATGGCTTTCAATGACCATCGATATCGGCGATTTGCAGGTAAAGGCAAAGCAGACGCAGAAATTTTTAACGGGCGGCAACAAGGTCAAGGTTTCCATCCGCATGCGCGGCAGACAAATGGCGCATCAGGAGATAGGCGTGGACGTTATGAAGCGTTTCTTCGAGATGGTAAAGGACTGCGGAACGATAGAAAAACAACCGCTTACGGAAGGCAGAAACATCTGGATGATGCTCGCGCCGCTTAAAGCGTAATTTTTAAAAATAACTAACGGAGGGCAAAACTATGCCGAAAATGAAAACCAAAAGCGCGGCGAAAAAGAGATTTAAGACCACCGCGACGGGCAAGATCAAAAGGGCTTGTTCGGGCAAAAACCACATTTTAACCAAGAAAGACAGAAAGAGAAAGAACCGTTTGTGCGAAGGCGCGTACGTCGACGCTACGCAGGAAAAAACGATGAAAACGCTCATATACAACAAATAAAGGAGAATTATCATGCGTATTAAAAGAGGAGTAAACGGCGTTAAAAAGCGCAGAAAAATATTAAAACTCGCCAAAGGTTATTTCGGCGGAAGAAGTAAAAGATACAGAGTAGCGCGCGAAGCGGTTATGAAGGCAGGGCTTTACGCCTATATCGGCAGAAAGGCTAAAAAGCGTGATTTCAGGGCTTTATGGATTGCGCGTATCAACGCGGCGTGCCGCTTGAACGGGCTTTCTTACAGCAAGTTTATGTTCGGGCTTAAAAACGCGGGCGTAAACCTTAACCGCAAAGTTTTGGCGGAAATCGCGGTTTCGGACTCCACGGGATTTACCGCGCTCTGCGAACAGGCGAAAGCAAACTTAAAGTAACTGACCGTTAAAGCCTACCTGACAGTAGGCTTTATTCAGATAAGCGTACTTTATTAAGTATAAAATGATAACGTCAAGGCAAAACGGGCTCGTAAAAAGAATACGCGCCCTTCGGGATAAAAAGTACAGGGACGAAAACGGCGAATTCGTCGTCGAAGGCGCGAAATCCGTGCGGGAAGCGGTATCGCGCGGCTTTGCGACAGACTGCGTAGTCGCAACGGTTAAGGGTGCGGCGCTTGTTTCCGATTTGAACTTTGAACCCGAAATTTTGTCGGACGACGTATTTATTTCGGTAAGCGAAGAAGTATCCCCGCAAGGCGTTCTCGCGATAGTCAAAAAACCCACGATAAGCGCCGATACCGTTACCGAAAAGTGCGTGTTTTTAGACGGTGTAGGGGACCCCGCGAACGTGGGCGCTATTATACGCAGCGCGGCGGCCTTCGGGTATAATACCGTAATAATAGCGGACGGCGCGGACGCCTATTCTAATAAAGCCGTAAGGGCGAGTATGGGCGGGATATTCCGCGTCAGAGTGATTGCGGGCACGCGCGCGGAAACGCTTGAAAAAGTAAAAGTTCCGCTTATTTTAGCCGATATGAAAGGCGAAACGCTCGGCTTTTTGAAAGTGCCCGAAGAACATTGTCTCGTTATAGGCAACGAAGCGCACGGCGTTTCGGAAGAGTTAAAATCGCGCGCAACGCTTACCGTTTCTATTCCTATGGAAAACGGTATGGAAAGTTTAAACGCCGCGGTTTCCGCGGGAATACTTATGTACGCGTTAAACCATTAAAGAAGGAGAGAGTTTATGTCAGGACATAGCCACGCGGCGAATATCGCCGTTAAAAAAGCAAAAACGGACGCCATTAAGGGCAGAATATTCACGAAAGTCGGTAGGGAAATCGCCGTTGCGGCAAAGAATAACCCCGACCCCAACACCAACAGTAAACTAGCGGACGCTATCGCCAAGGCGAAAGCCGTCAATATGCCTAACGACAACATAAAGCGTTGTATAGCAAAGGCGGCGGGCGAACTTTCTAACGCTAACTACGAAGAACTTACTTACGAAGGGTACGGACCTAGTGGCAGCGCGGTAATAATAAAGGCGCTTACCGACAATAAAAACCGTACGGTGGACTTTATAAGAACGGTTATGCGTAAGCACGGGGGATCGCTCGGCAACGCGGGCTGCGTGTCGTTTACCTTTACCACGATGGGAATAATCGTCGTGGAAAAAACGCCCGAACTCACCGAAGACGCGGTTATGGAAATGGCTTTGGACGCGGGCGCGGACGATTTTATCGCCGAAGACGACGCTTTCGAGATACACACTTCCGTCGCGGACTTTTCGGCGGTGAGAAAAGAATTAGAAAGCAAGGGGCTTAACTTTTTTGAAGCGGAGATTCGTATGGTCCCGCAGACGAAGATAACTTTGGGCGGCGAAGAACTCGCTAAATTTAAAAGGCTTATCGACGCTTTGGAAGACCTTGACGACGTTTCGGACGTTTATCACAACGTAGATCTTCCCGACGACGAAGAAGACGAGTAAAGATTTCGGTTTTATCAGCCCCGCGGAATTTTACAAAAATTCCGCGGGGCGTTTTTTGTATAAAAATTTTTTCTTTGCCTATACTCTTTTTATCGGCGGTGAAACGGTTTTTAATTCTGAAATCGTTGAAAAAAACTGTCGCTTAAAATATACCGTCCGATTTGCGACAGGTTTTTCCCCGCATTTCAGGCGGGGAAAAGGGGCAAAACTACCGCCCCTTTTATTTTTTTGTAAGTTTTAAGTTTTTTTTAAGGTTTAAAGTGTACACTATAAGAGTAAAATAAATTCGGGGAGCAAAATTTATGAAAAAAAGATTTTCCGCTGTTTTGGTATCTTTGGCGTCGGTAGTTCTCGCCGTAATTATGGCAAGCGGGTGTTCTTTCATCAGCACTTCTACGAAGAAAAATTATTCTACTTCGCAAGGGGATTCGGTAACAGCCGCGCAAACGGTAAACTTTAACACTACCGAAAAAACGCGCAATATCGAAGACGCTTTTATAGAAGCGGTATCGAAAGTTAAACGTTCTGCCGTACAGGTATCAACGGACGGTGGCGCAGGTTCGGGAGTTATAGTGGATATTTCTTTTAAAGATACTGACACGGAACATCCGGCGGCTTGGAAAAAAGACGATAATATTATCTATATCGTAACTTGCCATCATATGATTTCTAAATCCGGAACTTTCGGTAGAGAAAGTATCGGAAATATTGAGATACGTATTCCCGACGAAAATTATTCGTATAATAATACGAATTATATTTTCAGCGGGTATATCGGAAATTTGACGAATAAAACCGCACAGGAAACTTCACAGGAATATGCAGTAACTCTCGTCGGCGGGGATTTCGAGTCCGATATAGCGCTTTTAAAACTCGATTTAAATATCGCCGCAAAATCCGGCAATAAACTCTCTGCCGATAAAATAGTAAAAGCGCAAATTCCCGACAGTACTTACGTTACTAGGCTCGGCGAAACGGTATTCTCGATAGGCAACCCCACGGGCACGTTGCCGGGGTCGGTTGCGCGCGGTATCGTTAGTTATCTCGCTCGTCCTGCGGCAGTAGACGATATAGGCGAAATGACGCTTATGCAGATAGACGTTTCCACAAATCCCGGGAATTCCGGCGGCGGGCTTTATAACCTTTACGGTGAACTTATCGGCATAACCAATGCGGGAAACACTAATTATACTAATATAAATTTTGCTATTCCGTGTCATTTGGAAAACGGCAATGGTTTTGTGGATATCGTCGGACAACTCGGTGGTACGGCTACCAACGCTAATTACGGTTACGTGTCGGGCAGGAAGGTAAAATTCGGATTTTCGGTTACGGAAGTAAACGAAAACGGCGAACAGTATCTTAAAGTTTCTTCGGTAACGAGCGGCAGTATCGCTAAAAACACCGGACTTAAAGAAGGCGACGTGATTGAAACGGTAAAAGTAAACGGCGGTGCGGCACAGAAAGTAACTACGATAGATAAATTCGGCGAAATTATGAGCGGGCTTACCGCGGGCGACATTATTACTTTCGAAGTACCGAGATTAGTATATTCTTGGGGTAGACCGACAACGCAGATTACGGAAATAAATATGCGCGCGGAAAGTTTCTGGTTCTGCAATACGGGCGAATAAAAAAGATTTAGAATAAAAAAACTCGGAAAATTTTTTCCGAGTTTTTTTAGTTGGGCAGTAAAATTTTTGATAGGTGTATTATACGAACTATAACGATTTAAATATTGACATTTCAACACTTAAGTGCTATAATCTTACGCGGAGCAAGTATGTTTTTATAGGTATTTTAGATTGCATTTGTTCCGTTCTCATTGAGAGTAAGGCTTATTATAGGTAATAAACGTGTCTGTTCGTGTATAAACAGAATTACAAGGAAGTTGGAAACGCTATGAAAAAAAATCGGGTTATTATTGTCAACGTGTTCATTATGATTGCTATGTTGACCTTCGTGGTTCTTTATTCCAACTTCGAGAACAGAAATGCAACACAAAGGCAGATAGAACATTTTGAAAACACCACGATCACAATGAAGCACGTTACCGAGAATTATTTGGAGGGTGAACAGCGCATCTGTGACGTGTGGGCACACTATATCAACAGCAAGGATATGACCATCGAGCAAGCGATTTCCTTTATTCGGATTTCTCACGTGTTGTCGAACGCATCCGCACATATCGTATATCTTGATACGCTGTCCGGACTGTCAACGAAAGCGTGGCAGGATACACCCGACGATTATTCCGTTTCTTATAAAGAGATGGACCTTCTGAACGACGTGACATGGATCAATGGTATAGGAGAATCAATCAACGTTTCCCGTGCGTACACGAACCCTGTCAACGGCGAACAGTCCATAGCCTTCTGCAATACCGTTACGCTTCACGATTCGGAAACCGGCGGCCCAAACGCCATATTGCTGCGGGTGCTACCCATCGCCGAGTTGGAAGGGAAATGGGTCTTCCCGAAGGAAGAATTTAAAAAAGCCGAACTTTCCCTGATCGACGCGGACGGCAATTATATTATCAAGGGGCATTCCTTTAAAAATTCAAGTTTCTTTGAATTCTACAAGTCTTATAACGTTATTGATTCTGCCGCATCACAGGATCTCTTCGGAAAGATCATTTCGTCAACCGGCTATTTTACAATGCTTAACTCTCGCGGCGAGAACTGTATTCTCTCTTATACCCCTATTACTGCGTCGGAAGGATGGACGCTTTTAAGTTTGATGCCGGTGAAAGAGTTGAACTTAACTACCGAAAACTGGTTGTTGATCGGGCTTGTTTCCGTAGGACTGTTCGCCCTATTCGTATTTGATTTGACAGTAATGATTTATTTCAACAAGAAACTTCAATCGACTGCCAAAGAAGCGGCGGCGGCGAACAAGGCAAAAACCGATTTTCTCTCAATGATGTCCCACGATATCCGAACGCCGATGAACGCGATCATAGGTCTTACGATGATCACGGAAAAAAATGTCGGCGATACGAAATTAGTAAAAGAAAACCTGCATAAGATCTCTTTGGCAAGCAATCATCTGCTCACGCTTATCAACGATATTCTGGATATATCTAAGGTCGAGAGCGGAAAACTGAACTTCTCCCCGCATACTTTCTCTATCGTTGATACCGTGGAAAATCTCGTGAATCTGTCCTGGCCGATGATAAAGGAAAAGAATATCGATTTCAATTTCCGCACAAGTCAAATTAACATAGAGTATATCTACGCCGACCAACTTCGTCTGAATCAAATCTATATCAACATCCTTTCCAACGCCATCAAATACACGGAGCCCGGCGGCGGTATCAGCGTGGATATGCGTGAGGAAGAAAGCCAAAAGCCCGATTGCGTGCGGCTGACTTACGTCGTATCGGATACCGGTATCGGTATGAGTCCGGAGTTTATGGCAAATATGTATCAGCCGTTTTCGCGCCAGACGGACAGCCGAGTGAACAGTATTCAGGGAACCGGACTCGGACTTGCTATCACAAAGCAGATGGTCGATCTGATGGGCGGCGTTATCGAATGCCAAAGCGAGCAGGGAAAAGGAACGACGTTCACCGTAATACTGGACCTTCGCGTTGCGGATCGGCAAAGGGACGATATGATGCTTGAGCCGATGGATGTGCTCATCGTCGATAACGATGAGGTCTTTTTGGAAACTGCGGCTGAAACCTTGGAGTCTCTCGGTGCAACTGTCGACCGCGCGGAAAGCGGACCGGAAGCACTCGGAATGATAGCGCATCGGCACGAAACGGGACGGGATTACCGCGTTGTACTTCTTGACTGGAAGATGCCCGACGTGGACGGCATAGAAACGATTCGCCGTATCCGCACGGAGATTGATCCGAATATTCCCATTTTGCTGATTTCCGCTTACGACTGGACGGATATTGAGGAAATGGCGAAAGAAGCGGGCGCAAGCGGATTCGTCAGTAAGCCGCTGTTCCGTTCCACGCTTTACGATAAAATACACGAACTCTTGGGAATTGTGGCAAAATCGGTTGAGCCGAAAAACGACTATTCCGATTTGCATGGAATGAATATTCTCGTTGCGGAAGACAACGATATCAACTGGGAGATTATTTCCGCCATTCTCGATATGCTCGGGATCTCTGCGGAGCGTGCCGAAAACGGACGGATCTGCGTGGAAAAAATAAAATCGGCAACAAAAGGAAGTTATGATTTAATCTTTATGGATATACATATGCCGGATATGAGCGGGATTGACGCCACTAAGAATATCCGCGCGCTGGATGATCCGTGGGCGTCGTCCATCCCGATCATCGCTATGACGGCCGACGCGTTCTCGGAAAATGTCACCGAATGTCTGAACGCCGGTATGAACGGGCATATCTCGAAACCCGTGGACATTAAACTTGTCATCAAAGAGATTCGCAGAATCAAGGAGGAAAAGAAAAAATGAAAAAGTTGATCTGCGCCGTTTTAGTTGTCTGTGCGTTTGTGTCGCTGGTAGCGTGCGGCAAAACCGACGACTCATTCAAACCGGCACTCGATACCGATACAAGTTGCAGTATCACCGTAGTCGGAAGTTACGATAACTTTGAGGCGTTGGAGGCCGAATTTGACAGATTTAACGAGATTTATCCGAACGTACATCTCCGCTATTTGAAGCCGGATGATTATAACAATATGCTGGGAACGGTACTGGAAGGCAACGATAAGCCCAACGTTTTCTTCTCTTCCGCTTCGTGGATCGGAAACCCAAAATACGATTCGGTATTTGCTCATATGGAGGATCTTTCGGACCCCGCTCTGAAATTAAATCTGGACTGTATTCGTTCGGGTCTTATCAATCGCGATGCGGAAGGCCGTGTGCGGATGGTTCCGGTTTTTTCCAGAACCTACGGTATGCTGGTGAACAACGACCTGTTTAAAAAAGAGAACCTTAATATTCCGACCACGTGGGCAGAATTGATGACCGTTTGTGAAGCGTTTCGCAACAAGGGCTATGCTAGCCCCATGATGGGATACAGTCTCAAATCGTCCAGTTGTTTCATGTACACGGTTGCTTATCCGATGTTTTTAGCCGCGCTTGCCGAAAACAAGGAAGCGCTTGCGCTTGCCAACGCGCTTGATCCCGCGGCGGGAGAATATATGCGTCCGGCGTTGGAAGCGGTGGAACAACTGATACGGAACGATTGTATCGATATCGACGAGTGTGATAATATCAAGGACAACTATACGAAAGTGATTTTGCGTTTTTTTGAAGGCGACGTGCCGATGATGATCTGTGCCGGAGATACCGTGTCGGGGACTAAAAAACGGGAAAGTCAGTCCGAGACGTTCTCGCGTGCGCCTTTCAATTATACGTTTGCACCGATCCCGTTGACAGAGAGCGGCGGATACTTTATTGACAGTCCTTCCGTACAGTTCTCCGTTAACAAGGATTGCGAAAATCTGGATATGACAAACGAATTTATGCGGTTTCTGATTACAAATAAAGAATTGAACGAGATGGCTTCTGTGAAGCGTTTGGTAACGCCTACCACGGATTTATCTTTTGATTCGGTTTACGCTCCTTTCGGTCAAGTACCGTCGGAACGCGCCTTTTCTCCGGAAGTGCTCGGTATTAAAGACCCGCTCACGGTTCAGATTCGAGAGGCAGCGTTCAAAGTGGGAAAAGGTGAACTCACCATAGATGAAGCCATCGGATTGTACGGAACCTTATAATTAAAAGAAACCGTAGATTGAAAAACCGCTAACGACGTACAAAAGAACAGGCAAGGAGAATTACAAATGATTGACGCACTCCCGCAAAACGAAATGACGACAGAATTCGGAACTGCGCGGAAACGAAAGATACTGATTGTTGAAGACGAGTTCGTAAACCGCGAGATTTTGACCGCGATGCTGGATTCCGAATACGACGTAATTCCCGCCGTGTCGGGTGCGGACGCGGGAACTGTCCTTCTCCGTCAGCCCGAGGAAATCAGTCTCGTCCTACTCGATTTAAATCTGCCCGACCGACACGGTCTCGATATTCTGCGCGAAATGAAGGAAGACCTGCGCACGGCGAAGATACCCGTTATCGTTTTAACGTCGGACAAGGAAGCCGAAGTCGAGTGTCTTAATTTCGGCGCAATCGACTTTATTCCGAAACCTTATCCCATCCCGAAAGTCGTACAGGCGCGCATTCGGCGCACGATTGAACTCTCCGAGAACCGCGATTTGATTCGCTATACCGAACGCGACCACCTGACAGGACTTTACACACGGGAGTATTTTTACCGTTATGCCGAACAGTACGACGCATACAATCCGGACGTCCCTACCGACGCGTTGTTTTTGGACGTCAACCATTTTCAGATTATAAACGAACGCTTTGGAAAGCAATACGCCGACGACGTCCTTGCCCGAATCGGGCAAGCAATCAATGCGTCGGTCGGCGCTTCGGGCGGAATCGCCTGCCGACACGGTGCGGATACGTTTCTCGTTTACTGCCCGCATCTTTCGGGCTATCAGGCATTCTTGGACGGAATCATAAACGCCGCCTGCGGTGCCGACAAAGGACGAATCCGCATTAGGCTCGGCGTTTATTCGGAAACCGACAAATCAATCGAGATGCAGACGCGTTTCGACCGTGCAAAGATTGCCGCCAATACCGTTCGCGGGAGTTTTACCGACTGCATCGCTTTCTACGACAACGCTATGCACGAAAAAGAAATCTACGCCGAACGTCTGCTCGACGAGTTTCAGGCAGCGATTGACGGAAAGCAGTTTTCGGTCTATTTCCAACCGAAGTACGACGTTCGC
>Ga0247611_10004234_pt1 | contig 20140 bp, 21 predicted proteins | sample 177DNAGHGhighgp2_FD_192422 | JGI IMG/M metagenome (GOLD analysis project Ga0247611, IMG submission 192422) | Sheep rumen microbial communities from Palmerston North, Manawatu-Wanganui, New Zealand - 1770 DNA GHGhigh gp2 | ecosystem: Host-associated > Mammals > Digestive system > Stomach > Rumen...
AGCTCAGCCTGCGCCTGAAGTACTGGGGCGTGGGAGAATGGAAGAGCCACGAGTTTGACATCTTTGTCGACGATGTATTGGTGAAGTCGGTCAACAACACGGGCAAGTACCGTATCTCTGAATTCAAGTACGAGGAATATGAGCTGCCCGCCGAGGTGCTGAAAGGAAAGACGCAAGTGCGCGTCAAGTTTGTAGCTAAGCCACGTAAGCAAATCGGAGAGATCTATGAAGTGAGATTAATAAAAAACTAAGCATCAAAAACTATTAACAAAAACGCGTCTCAAAGTCAGAGCATCATCTACTTTTGAGACGCTTTTTTCATTTCGTTGAAAAATGAATGTTATTCATTGAACATTGAACATTGATGATTGAACATTGACAATTGACAATTAGCTGGCACGTCAGAAGAATGTTCAATGTTCAATGGTCAATGTTCAATGGCGCACTCCTTCAAGAATGATTCTTTATTCTTCATTCTTCATTTAAGAAATGCACGACGTGACCCCTAACGTGGTGGCGATAGCCGTGATAATCGAGAGGATGAGTTGCAAGATCAGTTTCCAAGTTTCTTTCTTCATAGTCGTTTAGTTTAGTTTTTTAAGAAGGTAGAGGGAGATTATAACTACCTCCACCTTAAAGATTCTTCATTCTTCACTCTTCATTTTTAAGGCTCTGGCGTCTCGTCCTCCTTGCTGACGGAGTAGTTGGTGAGCTCGCGGAGGTTCGCCAGTCGGGTGATCTCGTCGCGGGTGAACTTACCCGTAGTGCGGGAACGAAGATACACGCTCTTCACGTTGGCGGCAACGGTGAAGTCCTTGGCAGAGTCGGCAGGGGCGGTGCTGATACCGGCGGAGAAGATGCAGAGGTTAGGAATCTTCACCGCCTTGCCCTCAAGCACCAGCTCGCGGATACAGGTGATCATGTCGGTGAGTACACCCTTGATGACACCCTCGGAATAGGGCGTGTTGTGCTGAGCCATGTGCTCGGCAAGGTCTTCCAGCGACACGGTCTTGCCCATCACGGCTGAACGTGCATACCACTTATCCTTGGTGACCGACCCCTTGCGCTTGTTCTGATAAAGCTTGTAGTAAATGCTCATAGTCTTTTAGTTTTTGTGTTGGTTCGTACTTTTGTTGATTAACTCTTGTGTCTTTCGCGATTGACAGATGCATCTCAAATGCACCTACAAAGTTACAACATAAATCCCCGAAATCCAAAAATCGGGCTTTCGTAAGGTGTAAAAATCTGTTAACAAACCGCCCCTTTCGTCTTAAAAAACCTAAACGATATGTTTGCATTTCCTAAACAATGCATTTACCCCATGCAAACCTATCGTTTGTCGCACATTATTTGTATCTTTGCACACGTAATCTTAAGCCAAACACTATGAATGACATTCAAATAATCCAAAGCAAGATCTATGAGATTCGCGGCCAGCGCGTGATGCTCGACCGCGACTTGGCTGATATGTATGGAGTGGAAACGAGAGTGTTGAACCAAGCAGTTAAACGCAACATCGAGCGATTTCCTGAAGACTTCATGTTCCAGTTGACAAAAGGAGAATATGAAATCTTGACAAATCACATTTTGAAATCACAATTTGATGAACCAAAAACCATTGGAAAACAAGGAAATAACATCATGTCATCACAAATTGTGATTTCAAGATATATTGACAAAACCAATGCGCCAGAAAACCAGAATTGGGGTGGAAGTAGAAAAGTTCCCTATGCATTCACCGAGAATGGTGTGGCGATGCTCAGTAGCGTATTGCGATCACCGCTGGCTATACAGGTCAATATCGGCATCATGCGAGCCTTTACAGAGTTCCGCCGTATGGCAACCTCATTACAGCTGCCAGACACGGCGGCAGACATTCAGCAGCTACGCAAGGAATTTGAGGAAATGAAACTCGACATCGAGGACATTCTCCACGACCAGAACGACATCAACGAGTCCACACGCGCCCAACTTGATGCCATCAGTACTGCCTTGGCGGAACTTCAAGCCAAGGAGCCGTCTCAACGGCCACACCGCAAAATTGGATTCGTGCAGGATTAGAAACCTTAAATATACCATCTACATGAAGGGTCAACCGAAATCAGGAAAGACAGAAGTATGACGAGTAAACAATATCCGTACGGAGTCAAGGTTCTCAGGAAAAGAGTCAACCGTTTCAGGAAAGAAGTCAACTGTTCCCGGTAGTGCGAGTCAACCTTTTCAGTACAAAAAGACTTGATGTAGCCTCTAAGCGAACGAACGAACAGTTGAACAGTTTTGTGTGAGAAAATGTGCATAGAAGATTTATTATTATATATATAATTATATATATAATAATAAAAGTTTAAGCGAACGCAAAACGGAAACTGTTCAACTGTTCGTTCGTTCGGTAAAGCAGACAAGGGAGTTTCTTCTTCTTTGTTTTACTATTATTATGTGTAAAAAATCCCATACGAGTTTTGCAGCAATCTCGGAATTTATTTGTAATTTTGCAACTGCATCGTGGAGCAATAGACTTTGCGTTGTAGGGGCGGCAGGTGTGCGAGTGCCCGGATTTTTGTGGGTTAAAACACAGCGTTTGCTATTTATTCTAAAAACGTCCTTGAAACTTGGCGGTAGATAGGTGACGAAAATAGAGGAATAAATAAGTGAACGTTCGCGATAGCGTGGACGTTCTGCTTATCTTCTATTTTCAGGTTTCCGCCAAGTACCTAAGGACGTGGATGAGCGACAAGAATGTCTGCGCTTCTGCGTCTTTATATTAGGTACTTGTCGATAAACCTACATGTTTTTAGGTAGTGGCGATGCTCTAAAAACATAACGATCTATGAACAAAGAAGAACAAGGCGCAGGTGAACTGTATCTGCGTCTGATAGAACAGCTGAAGTGTGAGCCAAATTTTGTTTCGGATGATGGCGAGTTGAAGAAATGGGTTGTGGCTGAAGCCGCCAGGGTCTACTCCGCTGATGTCATTTCTTTATTGCTTAAAGATGAATTACTTAGAAATGCATTCTTCGTGAATGTAAATGGAACGGAAGTTTTCAAACTTGACAGATTCTTGTTGTTCGTAGAGCAAAAGAATTATCTGAACGACGGCTATACACAATTCTCTCAAAAAGTTGGCTTGAAAATCGGCGGAAAGTTTCTTAACCAGCGAAGTGAAGTGGAACTTGTTTTCCCTCATAAAGATTGTGTGCTTGAGGGTGGGCAGACAAAGGAAGACCAGAAGCGTCAAGAGATTTTCTTCAACGAGGTGTTGGCGCAAGATGAGATTACCCAACTTTTGGAACCTAAAGTTTTGACAGGTGGAAAACGATATGATTCGGAGGGTGAACACCCATTGGATGGTTTTGCGCGTGATGCTGAAATCAATGAGAAACGTGGGTTGCCTAAAGACACGATAACAGACAATCTCATCGTTAAAGGTAACAATCTCCTAGCTCTGCATACTCTGAAACGGGAGTTTGCCGGGAAGGTGAAATTGATATATATCGACCCGCCATATAATATAGGGGATGATAGTTTTGGTTATAACGATTCATTTAATCATTCTTCATGGCTAACTTTTATGAAGAATAGATTAGAAGTTGCTCGTGATTTGTTAAAAGAAGACGGCTCAATCTTTATTCAAATTGATTTGCACGAACTAGGTTATTTATCTGTGTTAATGGATTCTATTTTTGGCGTAGAGAATAAAGTGCAAATTATATCTGTAAAAACTGCAACCCCAGCTGGCTTTAAGACTGTAAATCCTGGACCTGTCGATGTTACAGAATACATTTTATTTTATACAAAGAAGAAAACCTCATTCAAGTTTAAAAAATGTTTTATTCCTGTAGGTTATAATATAAACTACAATTTGGTTATTAAGAATCCTCAAGAAAGTGCAGATAAATGGATTTTAATGCCTATTAAGGATGCTGTTTTGAACAGTATGGGATTTTCAGAAGAATCAGAAGCAAAGAGAAAATATGGTTCATTGTGGAAGACAATGTTAAAAGAATTGATTTCCCAGTATGCTTTTAATAACGCAGATGTTGTTGTAAGCGTAAGAGACCCCCATAAACCGACTGCATTAGTAAAAAGCCTTATGAAACAATCAAAAGAAACTGGGAAGGTCATTGAACATATAAGAGAAGATGCTGGAACATCTTATTTTTATAAAGGAGGTGCTTTAGCTTTCTATTCTAATAAAATGCAAGATCTTGATGGAGAAAGGTGTGTTACAGAATTGCTTACAGATTTTTGGTCACACATATCATGGGCAGGAATTGCCAGAGAAGGAGGGGTAAAACTTAAAAATGGAAAGAAGCCAGAAAAGTTGTTGAAACAGATTCTTGAAATGGCTACTGAAACTAATGATATTGTTCTAGATTTCTTTTTGGGGAGTGGAACAACTGCTGCTGTTGCGCATAAAATGGATAGACAATATATTGGAATTGAACAACTCAATTATGGGGATAATGATAGCACGGAAAGAATTAAAAACGTAATTGGCGGAGATATGTCAGGTATATCTAAGGTTATCAATTGGCGAGGCGGCGGTAGCTTCGTATATATGGAGCTGAAGAAATACAATCAGGTGTTTATCGACGAAATAGAATCTGCAACAAAAACAGAGGAACTATTGACGATATGGGAAAAGATGAAGGAAAAGGCCTTCTTCCGCTTTAATGTTGATATGCAGAAGTTTGATGAAGGGATTGAGGAGTTTAAAGCCCTGGCAATAGAGCAACAGAAAGAATGTCTTCTCAAAATGCTCGACCTTAACCAACTTTATGTGGACCGTTCGGATATGGAAGACGAGACGGCGAAAGTGACCGAAGAGGAAAAGAGAATAACCAAGAATTTTTATCAGGAGGCTTAAGCGATGGCTTTTCTATACGAGAAATATAATACTCTGTCAGAATTTGGGGCAATCGACAAGAACCTGCCCCGCTATCTGATTGACAATCTCCGTACACGTTTCGCCTTGCGGCCTTATCAGATAGAGGCATTTTCGCGTTTTATCTATTTCTGGGAGCGCGATGAAACAAGCGAGAAACAGTCTCGTCCCTACCATTTGCTATACAACATGGCAACGGGTAGCGGCAAGACGAACATCATGGCTGGCCTGGTGCTATATATGTATCAGCAGGGCTATCGCGATTTCCTTTTCTTTGTGAACAGCAATGCGGTTATTGAAAAGACAAGAGACAATTTCCTGAATGAGCGTTCAGCGAAATATGTCTTTAATGAAAGGATTACGTTTGATTCCCGTGAAGTGAAGGTGAAGGAGGTGGAAACGTTCGATGAGAGTGATCCTGATAACATCAATATCAAGTTCACGACCATTCAGCAGTTGCATATTGACTTGGAGAATCCAAAAGAAAATTCACTCTGCTATGATGACTTCACAGATAGGAAAATCGTTATGTTGGCTGATGAAGCGGACAACTTTAACGTGGCAACCAGAAACCAGAACACACTTGACGGTAACTGGGAGAACACCATCCGACGTATTCATGAAATGAATTGTGGCAACGTGTTGCTAGAATTTACTGCGACGATGGATTTGGATACTCCGGAGATTCGCCAAAAATATGAAAACAAGACTATCTTCAAGTACGACTTGAAGGAGTTTCGTGTTGACGGGTATTCTAAGGAGATAGAAATCATGAAGTCCCGTTCCGAGCAACGTTTTCGTGTTTATCAGGCTTTGATTTTGAATCTTTATCGGCAAGTGCTGGCAGCGGAATATGGTATCAATCTAAAGCCGGTCATTCTCTTTAAGGCAAAGAGGACTATAGCAGAGAGCGAACGGAACATGGCATCGTTTCACAAATGGATTGAAGAATTATCGGCTGAAGATATTGACCAGCTTCGCGATGCTACGGAGGTAAATGAAGTTGTGAAGCGGGCCTTTGCCTACTTTGATAAGAGGCAGATATCTTCTCCAGAGATAGTTTTGCGCACGAAGTCAAACTTCAGACAGGAGAATTGTATTAGTGCCAACAACGATGCTGAAAAAGAGAGAAACCAAATGTTGCTCAATTCTCTGGAAGATGAGAATAACCCCATTCGTGCGGTTTTCGCCGTGAACAAACTCGACAGGGGATGGGACGTGCTGAACCTGTTTGATATCGTTCGAATGTATGACGAGCGTAACGAGGAACGGGATGGGCGTATTGGTAAGACCACCAGAGCCGAGGCTCAGCTGATAGGGCGCGGTGCCAGATACTTCCCCTTCCGAATAGAGGATGGGCAGGATTTGTTTACGCGCAAGTATGATAACGACCGAAGTAATGATCTGCGTATTTTGGAAACCCTCTATTACCATACCATCGACGAAAGCAGATATATTGCGGAAATCAAGAAGGCTTTGGCCGAACAAGGCTCTATTGACCCAACATCAGTTACCAAAACGCTCGAACTGAAATTGGAGTTTAAGGAAACGGATTTTTATAAGAATGCGAAAGTCGTCTTTAACACAAAGAAGCCTAAAGATTACCAAAGTGTAAAGTCGCTGGCTGATTTGTCTGTTAGAAAAACTAATTACAGGCATCTGTTGACGAGTATGTCAAGTTCTGTGGTTGGCGTTTTTGGAGAACAGGGAAACGAAAAAGAACCTAAGGTTATAGAAAAAGACGTTTCTCTAAATGATATTCCGTATCATATTATCCGTTATGCACTCACCACGAATCCTTTCTATCGGTTTAATAATATCCGCCATTACTGTCCCAACTTGAAATCTTCAAATGAGTTTGTGGAAGATAATGCCTATTTGGGAGGTTTAGAGATTACATTCAAAGGAACGCAAGAACGCCTTGAGTCGATAACCCATCACGATTACTTGCAGGGTGTTCAAGGTTTGCTTACTCAGATTGAAAAGGAAATCAAGGCGAATAGTGTTGAATACGAAGGCTCAGAATTCTTTTATAAACCCATACATGAAGTGTTCGGAACAAAAGATATCACTTTCCCGAAAGACGAAGCTCGTGAGGAAGGACAAATTGATATGCTTCGCGAAGAGCATTGGTATGCCTATAATGCCAATTATGGTACGAGTGAGGAACGGGCTTTTATTGAAATGTTCGCACGTAGATATGGAAACCTTCAAAAGAAATATGATGACATATACGTCATTAGAAATGAGAAAGTGGTTAAAATCGTAGATGCGAAAGGACGAGTCTTTGAACCAGATTTTCTGTTGTTTGCCAAACAAAAGGAAGAAGAGCATTTGATGTTCCAAATCTTTATTGAGCCCAAGGGCAATCACCTGAAGGGAAAGGATAAGTGGAAGGAAGAGTATCTGGAAAAGATGAGAAAAGAAAGGCGTACCTTGTCAATAGATACTGACAAATATCTTATCACAGGGGTACCTTTTTATAATCTATCCAATGAAAATGAATTTATCAGTAGTTTGGAGGATGTGTTGAATATAGAAAGCTTATAACATACAATTGCATTTCCCGTGGCAAAATTTTGGCAGTTTGAAAAATAATTGCTAATTTTGCCACGGAATTTGATTATTTCCAAAAGACAAGGAACTATGAGCAACGTGATTGGTAGAAACCTAAAGGTGCTGCGTGAGGCAAATGACCTGACGCAGGAGCAGATGGCCAGCTATCTGGGCATCGGGCGTAGTGCGTATGCCAACTATGAGGCTGGCGAGCGAGAGGCTCCGTTGGAGGTGCTCGAAAAGTCGGCCGCCATGCTGGGATGCGAATTGGAGCTGCTGTTCGAGGAGGATGCTGAGGTCGTGAAGAGCCGGATGATGGTGTGCGCCTTCCGCACCGATGGGCTGACGGGCGAGGACATGCAGCAGGTGGCGCGCTTCAAGCAGGTGGTGCTGGAGTATTTGAAAATGTCTAAAATGCTGGGCGAATGAAGAAACTGACGAAGGAAGCTGTTGAGCAGCTGGCGCTGAAGATGAGGGCTGAGGCAGGTGTGAATCCCTCTGAGCCTATTCACACGAAGACGCTGCTCAGGAAACTGGGGGTGATGGTGATGTATCGTCCGCTTTCAGAGCGGGCGTGCGGTCTTTCGATGCGGTCGGCAGACGGGAATATGAAGTTCATGCTCATCAACTCCAACAATTCGCGTGGCCGCCAGCACTTCACGATTTGCCACGAGTTGTTCCACCTCTATTATGACGAGGAGCCGAAGCCGCACGTCTGCGGTACACCTGGATTGGAAAAAGACCCGTCGGAAATCAATGCAAATGCTTTTGCCTCTGCGCTGCTTTTGCCACCAGTCGGGGTGCTTGCGTCTGTTCCCCCCGAGGAGATCAAAAACCGTCGTGTGACGATGGCTACAATGTTACGCCTGGAGCAGTTGTTCGGCGTGAGCCACCAGTCGCTTTGCTATTGTCTTCGCCACATGCGGTTGCTGACCGAAGATGAGTTGCAGGCGCATCTGGAGGAGAGTAAGCATATTCAGCAGATAGCAGCTGACTACGGCTATGACACGTCGCTCTATCAGAGTGGCAACGAGGGTGTGGTGATTGGTGACTTTGGCGAGAAGGCGCGCCGGTTGTTCGACATGGAGCGCATCTCGGAGGGGCATTATGTTGAACTCTTGAATCTATTGAAATAATACTATGAAGGGAGGAATTTGTAAAACTCAGATAGTATTGGATGCTGATGTAGTGATACACTTCGCCAAGGGAGGATTGCTAAGCCTTTTGCCTCGCATCTTCCCTGACTATGATTACGTGTTGCTGGAGGCCGTTCACGAGGAGCTGTTATCGGACATCAGGACAGAGGTGGATAACTTGATGCTTTATTTGAAGACGATTACCTTGCTGCCCTTTTCGCCTAAGGGTGATATGCTTCGTGAGTATGCCCGTTTGAGAAGCCGTTTCGGCAAGGGCGAGAGTGCCTGTATGGCTTATTGCCTGTTCACTCACAATGTGGTAGGTAGCAGCAATGTGCGCGACATAAAAGAGTATTGTGAAGAGAAGCATATCGTGTATCTGACCACTATCGACTTCTTGTGGTATGCTTGGCGCAAGGGCATGCTCACACCTGAGGAAATATCGACGTTTATTGGCGAAGTAAAGTCAAAGGGGAGCAAGTTGCCTGTCATAGATATTGAAAAGCACGTTTGTAAACAAATGATGTAAGAAGAAATCATGAATATTTCGCCCGACGAATTCATGGCCCTCCAGGGTGGCATGAGTGCCAAGGATGTACGCATTGCACAACTGGAGGAGCAGGTGGCGCAACTGATCAAGGAGCGCGACCTGTGGCAGTCGCGTGCCCTGCAGTCGGGTAAGTCAATGGTGGACGGTGTGTCTGTTCGTAGCCGGTTTATTGTTATTTCCAGGCAGAAGTTGAAGGCATTGGTAGACAAGATTCAGGACGTGAAACTGTTGGCGTTTGTTGCTTTTTTTCTTCAAAAGGTTTTACCCAACGAGGCTTCTGCCGATGATTGTAAGGCCATAGCCGATATTATACCCTTGCCCCATCTGCCTCAGTTGACATTGAACGCTGATGGTGATATAAATGTGGAGGGCGACTGGAACGATGTTCACGATAACAAGGATGTTAACTTTTAAAACGATAGCAAACGATGGCAGGAAACACGATTAATGTGCAGGGTTCGTATATCGACATTCACGACAATGAGAACGTATATCTTTCGGTGGACAAGGCAGAGGTGAGAATGGGACAACATGTAACTGCCGACAAAGGCGAAAAACGTTCTTTGCCAGAGGTATTGGCTAGGAGCGAGTTGTGGCAGAAGGCAAGGGAGGCTGGTTTCGTGGGCGACGATGGTCAGCCCACCGTGTCGCGCACCGAGGCGGCGCTGCTGGCTAACTTTCTGGCTGATCGTCTGGGCATTGCCCACAAATGGAAATTCTTTGAGGATTTATGGCTCCGTAACAACATGCGAGGCGACTACAACAAGGCTCTGGAGCAGAAGAAGTCGTTGGCATTCCAGGATAGATTGAAATTATTTTAGACTGATAATCAGTCGTTTGCCAAACCCATACCCCCTACGCGTACCTACTGCGTAGGGGGGTTTTCCATGTAGGTATTCGTACCTTTGCATTGTCAATCGACCACTAACGGCGTTGACAATGTAAAGAAATAATGGTTACAAGACTCTTAAAAGTAGTGGCACAGGGCGAACCTGTCTATGTGCCGAGCCGCAAGGCTGAAGGTGGCCAGCTGGCCAAATGTATGATCAGGCTCAAGGAGCTTGGTAGTGAATACGAGGACGAGTACATCTGCGCGATGTTCGGCAACCTCGCTCTCAGTAAGTTTGCCGTGGGAAAGATGGTTATTGCTTCACTTCGTTTCCAGACGCATGAAAGCAATGGGAGTTATTTCCAGGACGTAGTTGCAAACGACATTCAAAAAATCTAATTCTATTAACCAGAGTTGAAGCGTAGGAGGATGTTCCCGGGTAAATGCGCAAAGAATCTGACACTTCTTCTCGCTAACAATTCAGAAAATGAGTAAAAAGATCAATATGATTCAGGTGAGCGGCCAGGCCGTTTTCACCAGTGACGAGAACAAGAATGAGTTTGTACAATTCCTTCCCGATGATCCAGTGGAGCAGTTTGTAAAGGGTTGGCGGCACGAAGGAGTGGCGCAGCGGTTGAGGAACGGGACGTTCGACTTTGTTGCCCGGCCTCGCATACGTTCAGCAGCAACGCTTATCAAGAAAGTGGCGCATGGGCGGCTTTCTGCCACGAAGGACGGAGCCATTCAGCTGACGCTGAAGTTTTTCAAGTCGGAGGGCATTCCGATGGCTGAGACGTTTGTTCGTGAGGCTGAGGAGGCTGTAAGTAATGTCAAACTATAAAACACACGAAGCGAGATGATTTCATATTGCAAGAACGGGCGGTCGGCACAGGTGCTGACCTGCCCATTGGAAAAGTTCAACGAGATTGTTGACTCTCCCCGCGTGGCTCAGACCTGCCGTCTGCTTGCCAGCGTTGACCACGACAGCGACGAGGCAAAGCGACTGAAACAGCAGTTGCCGCTGCTGATGTTCATGGCAAACTATTCGGACGGTCACCGCCACGCCGAGAGTGCCGTGCCTACGGGAATGGCTTACCTTGACCTTGACGACCTGAAGGGCGAGAATCCGCGTGAGGCTTGGCAGCGCATCGTGCAGACACTCATCATGAAGGAGTTGGAGAATCTGGTGGTGCTCTCGCATGTCAGCTGTTCGGGTAAAGGTTTGCGCATCGTCTATATTATTCCCCGACAGTTTGCCCATCTGTCACCAACGGAACAGATTGACCAGTCGAAGCAGTGGCTGGCTGGGCAGTTGGGAGTGGAGGATGACTCGAAGACGAAGGACTTGGCAAGAGGTTCATTTGCCGTACCAAGAGACTATATTCTCTATGGACCAGACAAGCGGATGTGGAGCCTCACCCCTAACCCCTCTCCGATAGGCGAGGGGAATGGTAACTCTCAAGGGCAGAATAAGGGGCAGGACAATAAGCAGGAAGACATTTCACTCCCCTCTCCCGTCGGAGAGGGGGCGGGGGTGAGGCTGTTTAAGGGTATTCCTTATTCCTCTATTATTGCCGAATGGCTTCACCGCACAGGCGGCGAACCTCAGACGGGCGAGCGCAATGACCGACTGCACCGACTGGCAGCACACTTGCGTTACATCACTGATAACAACGAGGAACAACTGTTGGCGATCATGCCCCGTTACGGATTGTCGGAAGAGGAAATGCGTGGTCTTATTCACTCGGCTTGCTCGGCAAAGTTCTATTCTATGCCCAAGTTGATGCAGGAGATTATCAGTGAGCTCTCGCCACATGAAACCTCAGCGCAGCCGCAGGAAAAGGGACTTGGAGACACTCCGCCACAGATGCCCAAGAAGCTTCCGGCTCTTATCAAGTTGTTGCTCAGTCGTACGCCTGATATTTACAAACCTGCTGTCAGTCACGCCGTGTTTCCTGCATTGGGCGCACACTTGCACAACACGCGCTTCCGCTACATTGACAACGTGGAGCACGAGGCTACGCTGATGAACGTGCTGATGGCTGGGACGGGAGCAGGAAAGGATTGTATCTCGGAACCCATCAACCACATCATGGCCGACATCCGTCGTCGCGATGCAGAGAATCTTGCCCGTGAGAAGGCTTGGAAAGACGAGGTAAACCGCAAGGGAGCCAACAAAGACAAACGCCAACGTCCTGAAGGGTTGGTGATTCAGGAGGTGGACCCCGACATGACGAATCCCGCCTTCGTGATGCGCATGGCAGAGGCCGACGAACATTTCCTCTATACGAAGATGAACGAGATAGACCAGTTTGACGCATTGCGCGGCAACGGACGTGGTGGTCAGCAGTTCCAGATTATGTGCCTCGCCTTCGACCCTGGCAACCGCTACGGACAGACGCGTGTGGGTACGCAGAGTGTGACCGAGAAAGTGACAATCCGCTTTAACTGGAATGCCACTACGACCATTCAGAAAGGGCAGCGTTATTTCGAGCGTGTGCTCACCGACGGTCCTATCTCGCGTATTAACTTCTGTACCATTCCCGAACGCGAGATTGGTGCCGAAATGCCCATCTACGGTACTTATGATGCTGAGTTCGATGAACAGCTTCGCCCATATATCGAGCGGCTCTGTGGGGCTCGTGGCACCATTGACTGCCCACAGGCATTCAAGCTGGTCGGGAAACTGAAGGATGAGTGTGCCGAGTTTGCAAGGTTGTCGCAGAGCCGCACGTATGAGAACCTTTCATTCCGTGCCTTGGTCATTGCCTACCTGAAGGCTTGCGTGCTCTATGTGGCTCACGATTACAAATGGGACAAGACAATGGAAGACTTCATCCGCTGGTCTTTGCAATACGACCTTTGGTGTAAGATGCGCTTCTTCGGCGAAGCCATCGAACAGTCTAACAACAGTTCGCAATCGTCAGCACGTCGTGGTCCTCGCAACCTGCTGGAACTGTTGCCCAACGAGTTTACTATGGAAGATGCCGTGCGCATTCGCCGTGAACAAGGCCTTCAGCGTCAGGGTGCTCAGGACATGATCCGAATGTGGCGCAACCGTGGCTACATTGAAGAGCGAACGAACGAACAGTTGAACAGTTTCGTTTTTGTAAAACTTAAGTTTAGGAATGAATAGACTGTAGATTATGGAACTGGTATTAAAGAGAATCGCAAAGAAAGATGACTATACTATCGGTCGGCTCTATATCAGGAAGACCGTGTTGGACGAGTATTTAGCCGGTGAGGAACTGGAATATGTGTGCGACACGCTGGAACCTCAATGGCGGGACTATGCCAAGGGTGCACGGAAGATAAAGGGAAAGAGTGCCATCCCCGAAGGGCGTTACCCGATAGTGATTACCTTTTCGCCTACGTTTAAGAAATGGTTGCCGTTGTTGGTGAATGTTCCTCGTTTCTCTGGTATTCGCATCCATGCCGGAAACACGGCAAAGGACACGCAGGGCTGCATCCTCGTGGGCTTGAATCTGAAGAAGGGCATGGTGCTCAACTCGCGCAAGTACGTTGAAATCATCAAATCAAAAATCGTGGAAGCGAAGGACAAAGGCGAAGCGGTGTGGATAGAGATTAGATGAAATCTTCTGCTATAGAATTAACCCCGAAGGTAAACAATTACTTTCGGGGTTAATTTGACAATGCCTCTGAGGGAGCCTAAGCCTTTTATTTCACGTAGACGACGGCAAGGCGGTTACTTGTTGTGCCCTGCACTCCCTTACCGGTAGCCTCATCGACAATCACTCCGCGCTCCTTCAGGTAGGCGGCAACGGCATCTGCACGGGCTTGAGACAAACGCTGGTTGAGTTCTGGGTTACCCTCCGGGGAAGCCGTACCGACAATCTGCACGTGTCTGCCAACCTTCACGTTGTTCAATACGGTCTTTGCATCGAAGGTAAGCTCCGACTTTCCTTGAGCAAATGTGACGAAGACGAGATCTTCGACGCGAATCTCACGGACGGTGTTCACACCCGGAATCTCCTTGATGATCTCTTTCACCACTTCAACCTCTTTCGGCTTCTTTGCCAACTCGTCCTGTAACTGGTTGATACGAGCATTCAGACGGTCAATCTCTCCCTGGTTGTCATCCACTAACGTGAAGTTGTGGGTGCCGTTAGAATTGCGGAACTTATAGATAAATCCGGCATTCAACTGGAAGAAAGAACGATTAAGATTGTACTGGATCTTGCTGTTTCCCATAATGGCAAAGGGAACATCATCTATACAGTAGGTAAAATCGTTCAGTCCCCAGATCATTGCGGGTTCAACAAAGAACTGCCATGCCTTTTTCTCTCCCAGATTGAAGACGAGGTCTAAGCCCACTTTTGACGTAAGGTTATCACGACCAGTGATCTGCTTGGGGGAGATTCTTCCCATAAAAAGATGGTCTGTTGAATAGAAATGATTTTCAAATACAGGAGAATGTCCGAACAGATGTCCCCATCCCAGTCCGGCGATACCGACTATTTCAAACGTATATGGCTCTCCCTTATAGCCTCCGAACCAGTTGCTGAAGTTGATGGTTCCGAGCAGGCTGGTGTTGAGGAAACGGACAGCAGTCTTCGTAGAGCAATAGGGTTTATTAGAGAAATAGGCATTCCCGTCGATAGCGAAGCCGAATACTGGTGTAAACCACCGTCCGATACGCAGACCGGCATTCGGGTTCAATCCTTTCAACCATGCATGGCCAGTGGTCTTCGTAGCCACGCCGCCATTGATACCGATGTAGAAATTATCGGTTGTCTTGCTCGCAGTAAGATTCTGGGCAGACATCGAAACTGTCATCATCAGGACAGTAATGAGTAATAGTACTTTTTTCATCTTTTGTCTAGTATTAATTAATAAAACTATTCTATAATTCTATCACACGCACTGAATAGGGAGGGAGCGTCAGGACTGAGCCATTGACAACCAGTGTCTCTCCTGAATGGTCATCATCGGGCTCATATCGCATGACAGTCGTAGCTGTCGGGGTACCGCTGAACCCTTCCCACTTCGGAGCGGCTGGGATGGCAACACCCTTGACATCTATCTGCAAGGCAGAGGGCAAGGCATTGACAAGCTTCAGATAGGTCTTCGCATTCTTCGTGTCCTTCACGACACTGGCAGCAACACGATAGCGCAGCTGGGCATCCTCGGTCTGAAGGTCGGAACTGACATAACGGTCGCCGCTATAGATGCCAAAGAGCCGTTGTGTCTCATAACTTGGAGTGAGCTGGACGGAAGTGTTGTCGAAATAGATCATGTCGGGATTCCAGTTGTGATGTCCCTCCTTAGCCAGCAGCGGGGCATAGCTTGTCATCTCAATGATGTCGGCATTCCGTTCCACGCTACACAGGTAGAGAGCCTCGGCAAGGGCAGACTCATGGGTGCGCGTTCTCGACGCATACTCGCCGATGTACACCTTCGGTGCTGAACGGTCGTAGTCGTCATAATAGTCCTGATGGTGCATGAACCAGCCTGTCGACTCGTAGTAATGCTCATCCACCATGTCGATGATGTCCTTATGCTTCTTGGCAAACTTCCATCCTTCTATATAGTCGGCTGAAGGATTATGGAAGGGACCAGCCGTCCCACAGACGATGATATTCGGATAACGTGCCTTGATGGCCTTACAGATCATCTCGCACCGCTCCTCGAAGACCGTAGAGATGATATCCTCATTGCCTATGCCGATGTACTTCAGGTTGAACGGAGCGGGATGTCCGGCATCTGCACGCATCTTTGCCCACTTGTTCGTGGCAGGGTCGCCATTCGCCCACTCTATCAGATTGCAGAGTTCATCGATATAGGCGGGCATGTCCTCCATGGAGATACCTCCCTGCTGTCCTCCATATCCATCGGCATTCGGACGGGAATTCTGGCAAGGAACACCGGCTGCCAGGACAGGCAGAGGCTCGGCACCTATGTCTTCGCAGAACTGGAAATACTCATAGAAGCCCAGTCCGCGGGTCTGATGATAGTGCCATATATTGAAATCGGGCTTGCGGTCCTGCCACGGTCCAACGGTATGATTCCAGTGATAGATATTGCCGATGCCCTCTCCATGACTCATACATCCACCGGGGAAACGGACGAATTTCGGTTTCAGGGCGGCGATGGTTTCCGCCAGATCCTTGCGCAGACCATGTCCTTTGAACGTGTCGTGCGGGAAGAGGCTGATCATGTCGAGCGCGACCTTGTCGGACTTCTTACCGATGATACGCAGACGGCACTTCACCGGTTCCTCCACCGCAGCTTTCTCACGCTTGCTGGTATTCGTGTTCAGCGCGAGGCGATACTGCTGCCATCCTTCTCCGCTGGTCTTCAGCTTGCCCTGCCCCATCACTCTGCCGTCTTCGGCTACCAATTCGACGATTAACTGCTTCTTCTGACAACCGATATTGCAGGCATAGACGGAGAAGTCGTAGAGTGCTCCGGTGTCGATGATGCCGTCCCATCCGTCATTCCAGATAGTGTCGGCGGACATGACGATATGCGTGGGATTGTTCCAGCTCAACGGTTCCTCGGCGGTCAGCTGTACGCCTTGTGAGAATGTCCAGGCATAGTCTGGTCCCCAGTTCTTCCCTCTCCCCTCATTCTTCTTGTACTCGAAGTCACGGTTCTGTACGAGTTCGGCATAAAGACCACCGTCGGCAGCATAACTGATATCCTCAAAGAACACGCCAATGAGCTTGTCACTGATTTTCTTCTGCTTGTCATTGTCCACGGTCAGCGTCGCCTTTACCGTCTTAGGAAGGGATGCAAATCGCTTGTCATCATCCCTCATGGTCTCGGAGTTCAGCTTATTCTCCTGCTCAAGAGCCGCAAACCATTTAATGATATAGTCGAGATGAGCCTGAGCCACGTTGAACTGATTACCCTTACGAAGCTTTCCGTCAATGGTTGCCGTATCACACAGCCATGCCACATCATCAATGGAACTGGGTAAAGAGTCTTCCGTGAAGGTACGGAAGTCGGCTGAAGCCTGCACATATCGCTTCTGACCGTCTTTTGTCTTGAAGTAAATATCAAACGTACCGTCATCCATCGGAAAGACAATCGGTTCGAGGCACCCTTTTACGGACATCCGCGGGTAATCCTGCGGTCGCCATGTTATCAGATCCTCGCTATAAGCAGCGGCAAAACACGGGGCATTGTCGTTCACGCCAAACACCAGTCTCCATGTCCCGTCGCTGGCTCGGGTCACGTTGGGGTTATACATCCGTTTCTCAGACCCCCACTGAGAATAGTCGGAAGAACACAGCTGCCCGATTTCCTTCCATATTGCATTTTCTGTCAGATAGGCTACATGCAGTCCGTTTCTTTCACCGGGTGAATAGATGAAGATCTGCGATGGCGCATCTGCACCCTCCTGAAGTGTTGTAGCAGACACAGGTGAGACACCGCCAAATAGTAGCATCACTAACGAAATCAGAGAAAAAAGCCTTTTCATTATTACAATGTATTAATTTTGTTGTTGCAAAAATACAAAAGATTCTTGTTTCCCCATTAAAAATAACAAGGAAATTGTCAAAATTAATACACCCAGAGCGATTGCCCTGGGTGTATTCGTTTATTTCAAGTCGTATTATTTATTCGAGATGATTTTCATTCCTTCCTCAACAGCCTGCATGTTCAAGGGTATCAAATGATGGTGCCTTTCGGGCAGTGACTTATAGAGAGCCTTCTGCAAACCATCGGTGCTCACTACGGGACAAACCTTGAGCAAGCCACCAAGCACAATCATATTGAACACCTTTGAGTTCTTCATCTCAGCAGCCTTGTCCATCGCATCAATGCGATAGACGGTGATGTCATCACGCTGGGGCGGATTCAGAATACCATAGCCGTCATAGATGAGGATACCACCAGGCTTCACCTTCGGCAGGAACTTGTCAAGCGAGGGCTGATTGAGCACGATAGCCACATCATACTGGCTGAGGATGGGCGACGATATACGCTCGTCACTGACAATGACGGTCACATTGGCTGTACCGCCACGCTGCTCAGGTCCGTAAGCAGGCATCCATGTCACTTCCTTGTCTTCCATGAGTCCTGAGTAGGCGAGAATCTTTCCCATAGAGAGGACACCCTGCCCACCAAAACCACTGATGATTATTTCTTTCTTCATAATGTCGTATCCTTTAAGTCACCTTTGACGTATTTTTCAAACATGTGTTCTTTCATCCACTCATTAGCCTTTACGGGAGAGAGCTTCCAACCACTGTTACAGGTCGAGACAATCTCAACGAGCGAAGAGCCCTTACCAGCCATTGAAGCCTCGAAAGCCTTACGGATGGCAGCCTTTGCCTTACGGATAGAACCGACAGACTCGACACTCTGACGAGTAACATAGCAGGTTCCTTCAAGTCGGGCTGCCAGGTCGGTAATGTTAAGCGGATAGCCATGAATCTCAGGAACACGGCCATAGGGACATGTAGAAGTCTTCTGGCCAAGAAGTGTAGTCGGAGCCATCTGACCGCCGGTCATACCATAAATGGCATTGTTGATAAAGATGATGGTGATGTGTTCACCACGGTTCAGGGCATGAATCGTCTCGGCTGTACCGATACAAGCCAGGTCGCCATCGCCCTGATAGGTAAATACGAGTCGGTCGGGCCACAGGCGCTTGATGGCTGTTGCCACGGCAGGTGCACGGCCATGAGCAGCCTCCTGCCAGTCGATGTCAATATAACGGTAGGCAAAGACAGAACAACCTACAGGCGATACGCCCACGGTCTTTTCCTCCATGCCCATTTCCTCAATCACCTCGGCTACAAGTTTATGTACCACACCATGAGAACAACCGGGACAATAGTGCATCGTCACATCGTTCATGAGAGCCGGCTTCTTATAAACCAGATTCTCTTGTGCTATGATTTCGTTTTCCATTAGAATTTCTCCTTCAATGCATTAACAATTTCATCGGGTTCTGGAACAATACCGCCCAGACGTCCAAAATGAGCAACAGGTACCTCACCATTCACAGAGAGACGAACATCTTCAACCATCTGTCCTGCATTAATCTCCACAACGAGGACTCCCTTCTTGCCCTTAGCAGCAGCCACCACCTCTTTCTCGGGGAACGGCCATAGGGTAATCGGACGGAAGAGTCCGACCTTCATGTCCTTTTCCTGGGCAATCTCAATAGCTTTCTCGGCTATACGTGCGGCGCTACCGAAAGCCACGATCAGATAATCAGCATCATCGACATGCTGAGTCTCATACCGTACTTCAGCCTCTCTGATCTGCTGATACTTCTCTTGCAGGTGCAGGTTCTTCTGCTCCATCACCTCCGGCTTCAGCTCCAGGGAAGTGATGACATTCGGCTGACGGTCTTTCGTGCGTCCAAAAGTAGCCCAAGGGCACTCACGCATGATCTCTTCATCTGTACGACGAGGCTTAAACGGCGGGAGCACCACTTTTTCCATCATCTGACCGATGACACCGTCTGAAAGAATCATTGCCGGGTTACGGTACTTGAAGGCAAGCTCGAAGGCAAGGTCTACGAAGTCGGCCATTTCCTGAACGGAGTTCGGAGCCAGGACGATCACATAATAGTCACCGTTGCCTCCTCCACGCGTTGCCTGGAAATAGTCACTTTGAGAGGGCTGAATAGTACCGAGTCCGGGACCTCCACGCTGTACATTGACGAACACGCCTGGAAGTTCAGCACCAGCCATATAGGCAATGCCTTCCTGCATCAAGGCTACACCAGGAGAGGAGGAAGAGGTCATCACACGCTTACCGGCACCTGCACCTCCATAAATCATATTAATGGAAGCGACCTCGCTCTCTGCCTGTAGCACAACCATTCCCGTTGTCTCCCAAGGTTTCAGTTCAGCTAATGTCTCAATCACTTCACTCTGCGGTGTAATCGGATATCCGAAATAGCCATCGCATCCACAACGAATGGCCGCATGGGCTATTGCCTCATTGCCTTTCATCAAAACAACTTCTTTCTCTTCCATCGTTTAATCCTCCATTCGTTTTTTATACACTGTGATACAACCATCGGGACATACTATACCGCATGATGCACATCCTATGCAGTCATCAGGACGGGCAGCCTCGACATAAGGATATCCGTGTACGTTTACTTTCTTCTGCGCTAGTGCGATAACACCTTTCGGACAGGCGACAATACACAACTGACACCCTTTGCATCGGTCGGTATTAACCACTATGGC
>Ga0247611_10004235_pt1 | contig 20138 bp, 14 predicted proteins | sample 177DNAGHGhighgp2_FD_192422 | JGI IMG/M metagenome (GOLD analysis project Ga0247611, IMG submission 192422) | Sheep rumen microbial communities from Palmerston North, Manawatu-Wanganui, New Zealand - 1770 DNA GHGhigh gp2 | ecosystem: Host-associated > Mammals > Digestive system > Stomach > Rumen...
CCACGTCACTGCCCGTGGAGTGTGGCGTCAACCGCGTCCTCGTTCGCACTACCACCCAAGCCGGCGCTATTCACCTCAAAGCCTCCGCCGAGGGTGTGCTGCCCGCCGAAACTACGGTGACGAGCAAAGCCGTAGATATCGAGAAGCATCTCACTCAACTGACGCTCAAAGGCCGCCTCGACCGTGGCGAGACGCCATCGCTCCCCTCGGCCACCGTGTCGGCGCCGTCCCTCCCCTCGGCCACCGTGTACGACGCGTCAGCGTCGTTCCCTCGCCAATTAGCCCGCGGCATCGAAATCCTCTCTGCCACCGCCGGCTATGACGCCGACCACGCCGCCCGCAGCTTCGACGACAATGAGCTGTCGGAATGGAAGAACGACGGCCGCCTCTCTACCGCCTGGATTACCTACCGCCTGGCTGAGCAGGCCTTCGTCGATGACATTTGCCTGAAGCTCACAGGCTGGCGCCTGCGCAGCTATCCCCTTGAGATATATGCCGGCCAGGAGCTCATCTGGAGCGGCGAGACCAGTCGCAGCCTCGGGTACGTGCACCTCACGCCCCTCAAGCGCGTCAAGACCGACGAGATAACCATCCGTCTCCGTGGTGCCGGCAAGGACGAGGATGCCTTCGGAGGTATCGTAGAGGTGGCAGAACCTGCCGCAGGCGAGCTCGACCTTTTCAAAGCCAAGAACGGCGGCGACACCAAGAACGAGCTGCGCATCGTGGAGATAGAATTCCTTGAGGACATCACCTCACAAACCACATCATCAATTTGAATCATGAAAACAGCCATCATCATTGGCGCCACCTCGGGCATCGGTCGTGAAGTAGCAGCGCGACTCGTGGAGCAGGGGTGGCGCGTAGGCATTGCCGGCCGGCGCACGGAAGCCCTGGAAGCCTTTCGCAAGGCGTACGGCGCAGAGCGGGTTCACATCGTCACGCTGGATGTCACCCGCGATGATGCTGTCGCGGCGTTGGATAAGTTGCTGGCGCAGACCGGTGACCCCGACCTGTTCTTCTATGCCTCGGGCGTAGGCTACCAAAATCGCGAGCTGGACCTGGACAAGGAAATCAGGACGGTGAGGACCAATTGCGAGGGCATGGTGCGCATGGTGGACCGTTTCGTGGAATATGTGCGCCACCATGGTTATTCACCTGACCGCAAAGCCCATATCGCCGTCATCACCTCCGTGGCCGGCACGGCAGGCCTCGGCTCAGCACCCGCCTATTCCGCCACGAAAAGGATGCAGAGCACCTATCTCACGGCCCTTGCACAGTTGGCGCGGATGGAACATATCCCCGTGTGCTTCACGGATATACGTCCGGGCTTTATCGCCACTGACATCCTCAGTCCCGACAAGCATTATCCCATGTTGATGAGCAAGGAGCAGGCGGCCGACCACATCATGAAAGCCCTGCGCCGACGTAAGCGTGTCTATACCTTCGACTGGCGTTTCCGGCTGCTCACCTGCCTGTGGAGCATCATGCCCCGCTGCATCTGGGAACGCATCACATGGGTCAGGAACTGAGCGCTGCGACGTTCGCTACATGTAGATTTCAGAACCTAAGAACCATCATTGTTTAACCCCCAAAACCAAGAAGCATCATGGACATTAAAGCAGTAAAATTCCGCCGAGACGGCTTCTACACCCAGCCCTTCGTCATGGGTGGCGAAGAAGGCATGGAGAAGTACGACAAGAACATCCGCTACCGCGGTAGCCTACAGAACTATCTGATTGACACCGGCTCTGAGGTGATTCTCGTGGACACAGGCATCCCTGCCGGCACTCCCGAGGAAGCTCCCGACGAGAACTCCTTGCTCTACACCGGCCACAACATCTGCACCTACATGGAAGCCTTTGCAGCCCTCGGCTACAAGCCCGAGCAGGTGACAAAGATCCTCCTCACCCACCGCCATGCCGACCACAGCGGCGAGCTGAAGAGCTTCCCCAACGCCAAGGTTTATGTCAACCAGGAGGAGATGGACGCTGCCGAACTGCAGGGGCTCACCAACCTCGTACCCGTCAGCTTCACCGACGGCCCCTACTACAACTTCCCCGAGAGCCAGAAGATTCACGACGGCATCTACCTCATCAAGGCCAAGGGCCACACCAAGGGCAACAGCATCATCATCGTGGAGAACGACGGATTGTTCTACATGATTCACGGCGACATCACCTACGTGGACGAAGCCCTCTGCGACGACAAGCTGTCGGTGGTCTTCGACGACCTCCCTGCTGCCCGTGAGACGCAGAACCGCATCCGCGCGTTCATCCGTAATCACCCCACCGTCTATTGTGGCACCCACACGCCCCAAGGCTACGAGAACCTCGAGGCCAAGCGCGTCATGGATCTCGACAACCCCGTCCCCACTGTCCTTGCCGACGTCGATTTCTCCCAGCAGAAGGCTTCCGGCAAGTACGTCTGCAGCATTTGCGGATATGTCTATGACCCCGCAGAGCACGACGGCGTACCCTTCGAGGATCTGCCCGACGACTGGCGATGCCCACGCTGCAAACAGCCGAAGGCGAAGTTCAATAAAGCTTAGTCAACCCTTATTGCTAGTTACGACGAAAGAAGCAGCATAAAAAGTCATGAAAAAGAGACACGGGACTGCCTCGCGGTGAGGACAGTCCCATGTCGGGGGCGAAATAAATAAATGCAATATGCAATATTGCAATATAGCTTCGCCTACTGCATCAATTTGCGATATTTGCCCTTGTCTTCACCACTGCGAATCTTTTGGGCTAAACCATCGTCACAGAGATGCTTCAGGCGGCTGCATACGCTGCCCGAGCTGTTGTAGCCGTATTCACGGGCCACGTCGTCGCTGGTGAAGGGATTGGGCAGACGGCGAAAGGCCAGAATCGTCTTCTGCTGATGGTGGGTGTTGGAGGCCTCTATGGTTTGGCGGTCTTCATACAACTTTTCACCCGTTGCCAGGAAAAAATGTTGCTGGAACGCGAACTGAGCATCGCATAGTGTCAGCACAAGTTCACGGTCAATCTTATCGGTCTTGAAATCCGGGCCACACACCATCCTGCCGTCTTGTTCCACCATCTGGTCCCAATGCCGAGCCACAATGAAGGGCAATGCCAGATTGACAGCCACCCAGCACGGCCTCTTAACCAAGTCCTCGAGCGGCTTACTATCCTCTTCCTTGGCATCTATCATGCGGCGTTCCGTCCATGCATGAAGCGCATCGGAGAGGTCCTTGGTGGGTATCTCGCCCATGGTGGAATCCAGGCGGTAGCTCCACTGCACCAACTGCTGTTCGCGCTGTCGGTCTTCCTCGGTGTAGACGCGGTTCTCACGCATCTCGAAATTGGTGTCGCCCATGGGTACGCAAGCCAGTCGCTGCAGCAGACCTCTCGCAAAGTTCGAAGTCGTATTCTGCTTATTTAGAGCATCCTCTGTGCCCGTATAGACACCATTGAAATGCACATCGTACTCTCCCACCATCGAGCTGCTGGTCTTAAGGAACGAGCCTGCGGGCTCATTGTGGAGACTCTTCAGGAAGAGCGCTTCGATGTTCATGTAGCCCTTCTTCTGCTGCGCCAGCAGGTCGTCGAGTTCCGAGTTGAACTGGCTCACGTGCAGTGGCCACTCTTCGCCATTGATAATCTCCTTAGCGTTGAACTCCGCCTCTCGGATAGCCGCAGCCGAGGCTTCTGATGGCAGACAGCGCAGGATTCCCGTCGGGCGGGGCGTTTTGTTTTTCTCGCCCCCGCTCTTTTGATCTCTTTCAAGATTCCAGCGGTTCAAGGCATCTATCTGTGCCGCATCGGACTTCTTTACGGGCTCCATCATCAGTCGGTAGAGGAATACCGCGATGTGCTTGCCACTGCCTGAACGGCCTATCAGTTCCACGATGCTGTTCAGTCGGCAGCGTTGCGAGGGTTCTGCCCAGAAGCGGTACCACATGCGCGTCATCAGCGTCATCCCGAAGCCACCGCCCACGAAGACAGCGGATGCATAGTGACGACGTTTCTGGCGGTAGCACAGCAAGCTCATCAGTTCGAAGTGCTTCATGAGTCGTCCCAGGCGGTTACCGATGCGTTCCAGCATGGTCGTGACAGCATCGGCGCATGCCTCGTCGCTACCGCCCATCATCTTGCGGTGTGCTTCTTTCACGATGGCTGCGTACTTGCGGCCTACGACTTTCTCTATCGCATGACGCATCTCCTTCGAGGGCTGGAGCTCGCAGTAGTTCTCCGACTCGCGCTTTTTCAGCAGCTTACGGGCGGAGTCGATGATGTCGTCGATTTCCTTCTCGCCGCGCTCGGTGATGATGGCCTGCACCCACGGCAGCTTCATGAGCACAGCACGCACTACTCGTTCGTTGCCATCGAGCATGATCATCAGGTCTGAGGCCAGCTTCAGCGCGCTCTTGTGGCGGCTGCCTACGGGAGCACCTTCGGGGTAGAGGGTGTTGATGAAATCCACGACGGGGTGGTCATAGATGGTTGTCAGCTCTGCCTCCAGCTCCGGCGTCAGAGCCTTCGGCACGGGTGCCACCTGCGCGGCCAGCTGCTGGGCTGCCTTGGTGCCAGACGCCTGTTGGTCGCCATCGAACTGATTGGCAGGGTTGGTAGGCTGAGTGTTGCCGGCTTGGTAGTCGGCGCGGAACTTCTCGTCGAAGTCCGAGGAATAGAATAAATCTTTTTCCATGTTGTGTTTAAGTATTAAATGTTAAACAAATGTTCGTAGTCGATGAAGTAGATGCCTTCGCGACGGGGGCAGTAGCTGATGCGTGTGGCGTCGATGCACGAGTCATCGACCACGGGCTTTCCCGTGCTGCCCTTCACGCCCATGAGCTGCAGGTCGCGAGCCAGACAAATCTGGTTGTCGGCGATGTTGCCCAGCTCAGGGCGCGCCTCGCACACCAGCCGTATGCCTTGCCCCGATGATGTCTTATGCGCCAGGCGCACCTGCCAAGGGAAGCCCGCCACGAGCGTGCGTTCATACACGTCACGAGGGTCGATGGTCAGGTGGTCGCCGTCGAACATGAAGAGCCCCGACAGCGCCTCGATGCCCTCCAACTTGCGGCGGCGGAAGAGCACCTGCTGGCCGTGGGCATCGAGGACGGGGTTGCCCGCCTTGTCCACCTTCGGCACGGCAATAAAGCCCCTCACGCCAAAGATGAAGCACGGCAGCGACGACTTCAGCGCCGTAGCCCACTGCATGAGCTGCTGTTGAAGCGTCATCGCGCTGAACGTCTTGTCCGAAGCCTTGCGCTGACAGAACCGTTTGAAGTCGTCCGTCTGCGAGAACACCTCCAACGATACCCCTTGGGCAATGGCGCGTTCTATAGCCTGTCGCGTGCTAATTTTCCACGCCACCTTCGCGTCATCTACTGCTTGGTTGAACACGGCGGCGGTGCAAGGCACACACTCGCCAAAGAACTGATTCTCTTGAAACGAAAAACGATACTTTTCCATAATTATTTATTATTTTTAGGGTTAATAATGTCATTTCTGTAGCGTCCCAGCGTGACGTTCATCGTAGCCTGTGCCTGCAACAGTTCGCGCTCGATCTGCGGAGAGCACGTCAGGCGAGTGAGGATAACGACTTCGCCGTTGGCGGTGTCGTGCCACACTTTGAGCGTGCCGCCGTTGTCGTAGAGCATCTTGCCCTGACTGCCCTCAGGCATCATCGGAGCGCTCTTGCGCTCGCCTTCGGTGAGATGCAAGAACTGGTCAAACATCTCTGCCACGGGGTCTTCGCTTTTGCCGTTCACGTTCAGGTGTAGGCTGTAGCTCGACTCCTTCTCGCCCTCGCTTCGATAGAAGCTCGAGTTGCCCAGCTGCTTCAGCATCGTGCGGTTGCTGGCCTTGGTGCCCTGTGGAATGAACTCCTTGTAGCCGTTGGCCCATTCGTTCAACTTACCTTTCGTGCTCACGTCCGGCTTCCCTTTCGGTCGAGCCAGATAGGTAGCCAAGTCCACGCCTGGCAGGGACTTGGCTGTTGTAGATTCCCTAGTCGTCATAGTTGTGATCTTCTCTTAAGTCAATGTTTACACAAATCATCTCGGCCAGCTCGTCCAGCTTGAGCCATAGACGTTCGTCCTCAGGTTCGCTGCACTGGGCACTGTCAATGAGGATATTGAACAGCTGCTGTGCCAACATGTTCTGATCTCGGCGGGTCTCGGCAGCGAGCTCCCGAGTGACGTACTCCATGACATGATCAGGCAGCTGTCCGTCAATGAGCTTCAGGAAAGCCTTGGCTCGATGGGAGAGGGGGAGGCGGACACCATTATAATAATGTTCGCGCGTGAGGGATTGGTCACATGCACCTTTCTTCGTCTTGCCTTGTTTGGTGCTGCACGTGGCAGCGGAGTTTTTCTTATACATAGTCGTATAAAGTTTTATTTGTTTTGCCTTGCACTCCAGCCGCCATAGGCGATTTCAGCGGCTGTCGGGAGCCCGTGCTCAGTATGCTTCCCTAAAGAACGCGTTTTGCTTGTGAAAGGTTTACTCCCGGACAGGCACAAAAACAAAATGCACCTCGAAGTCTAACTTTTACTTCGCGGTGCAAAGGTACGGAATATTCAAAATTCGCGCAAGCCTTTTCTTCTTTTATTCAGGTGATTACACAACAAAGGCACCCCTTCATGGGGGTGCCTTGGGGTGCCCTGAGGGTGCCCTGAGGGGTGCCTTCGATTATAGCGTTAGGGGTGCCCTCGATTATTCTTCTGCCCTAACGTTTTCTGACGATTTGTTACCATCCCATTTGCAGCAAATCTTTTTCGCAACATCAGGTGATAGCTCGCCGAAGATGTTTGCCAGTTTCATTTCATCTTCATCACTCATGTATTTGCATAATTCTTGTTCCAGTTTTCGTTTTCCCCATCCAAACAGTTTGCTTAACATTGGAGCTAAATGCTTTTTATTGGTATAACTGATACCAAGGAGCTCAGCCAACTTAATACCAAAAATTGCCGCCATGTGCTGGTTAATACCTTTTCGTCCTCTTTCATTATAGTTCTCTAATTCCTCTTTCAGCATCTTATTCTGTTCCTCTAATTCACAAACTCGCTTCTTCAAAGTTTCTACCTCCTCGTTTATCGCTGTATCATTTGATTCTTCGACTATCCCGTCGTCTTCATTCTCAGCAGCCTCTTCCAACTCTTTTATCTCATTCATATCAAGTCCCACCACTTTTTTCAATAATGCATTCATATCATTCTCTGTCTCGGGAGATATCTTCTTGCCTGCAAATAAGGATTCCTCCATCTTATCCATCACCTGATAAAATTCATAGCCATGGCGGGGATCTAATTCATTCTTAAGGGTATCTATTTTGCCTAAGGCAAGTTCCCTGTGAACCTTGTCATCATCGTCTTTAGGAAACCATGCCTCCACTTTTTTGTACATAGAATAAAGAATAGGTATTTTCTCATCTTCATCTTCATATTTCTTATCCATGAAATCAAAGATGTAGTCAATATTATCCACGATATCTTTTGCAGTGACATAGAGGTCGGCTAAAGCTTCCTTTATATCGCGGGGCTCAAAATCTTTGTCCGTTACCCATATTGGGTGACCAGAGGATTGCGTTATGACAAGTTTGTTGAAATCATCTTGCCCTCCAAGTGAATATTCTGCCCAAGCTACAGTGTTGAAATGCTCTTTTATCGCTGATAGTATTTTACTGCCCCGGTAGATTTGAAAATAATGAAACAGATAATTACTAACGAGTGCCATTGTTGCAGGCACCACGTGGTTTACGATGGTAACATTGCGCTCATTACAGCCAGCCTTTTCAAGATATTTGCGGAGGTAATGATTCGGGTGGCGCTCCATACTAATGAGCGTAGTGATATAACGGGCATTGTTGAATATTCGGAGTATCAGCTCTGGCGCATTGACAGCCTCCGTGATGAAAGGACGCTTCTCAAGGGCATTGAGATAAGTCTCTTCCATTGTGGGGAAATCAAAGCTTTCAGTGACTGGAAAATCATCAATATCCTTTCGGTCTTTATAAATAAGAGATTTCGGTAGTTTCGTATAATCCATATTATTTTTCTTTCGTCAATTCTTGATACATTTTAAACAGTTCTGCCACGCAGGCGCTCTCGGTGAACTGGCTGCTGGCTTTCCACCCGTATGCTGCCATCACGGCGCGGTCGTTGTCCTGATGGGCCTTGCGCAGTTCCACGGGCATCGTCAGTTCGTCGTAGAGGTCGGCCAACGAGGAGTCGGGGTACAGGGCGCGAGCATCGAGGATAGCCTGGGCTGTTTGCTCTATCTTGGCTTTCTCCTCGTCGGTAGGCGTTGGCCAAGGGAAGTTGTTGTAAACGATATTAGCAGAATAGCGATATCGCATCTCCAAGCGTCCACAAACAGCTCGCATCCAAGCCATGTGGACGTTACTGGTAAGAACGCCGAAGTGATATAAAGTGGCATCGGGGACAAACTGTACGGCATTGTTGGGTATTACTTGTTTGTCCACATATCCAATAGGAATATATCTACGCTGTTCAGAAGATGTTGCAGGTATTAAAAGATAATTACTTTGTGGAGGTTTAACTTCCATGAACAAGGTTGGAGTCTCTGCACAACGTCGCGTTGCTTCTTTTGTGCTGGCCAAACGAAATTCGCGTACTTTCTCAATTCTTGCCCTCACCTCTGGAGATTGTCTCAAATCAGTTGGATTTGCATCAACAAGCCAAAGACAATAACGTTTCTTCTTATTTATAAAATCATCGCCACTTGTGAAAGGCCTAATATATTTCTCAATAACTGGCTCCTTTGCTAACAATTCAGCCATCTCCTCTGGTGAAAGAATTAAAAAACCACCTTCTACGGGTTTGCCACCACTACTCATTTGAGGAACCTCACACAAGGGCTTAGATTTACTTTCAAGATATATGCTTGGTGCATCTATCAAGTAAGCATTGATGTTGTCAGCTTCTTTCTTCTTATCGTTATCGAAAATGTATTTAGGCGAACTATTCTGAGCACAACTGAACCCTATAATCACACAATGTACATGTGCTTTCTCACTTGCCTCGCTATCCCAGCGAAATGTACGATGAGCAAAGTCTATGTGAATACCGAACATTTCTTTCAGAGGTTTCCAAATCGCAGCAACCTGTTCGCCTTGGGTTATGCTATTCGTAGAAACAAGTGCAGCTCGGATATTGGTTTGCTGCATCATTTGCGATGCTTTGTAATACCAGCCTGCAACATAATCTATCTTGCCAGCACTCTTGAATGTTTTACCGTTTTTACCAACAAAGATTCTTAGTATGTCGTCCTTTTGTTCTTTGCTTTGTAATGAATATCCCACGAACGGCGGATTACCCATGATGTAGTCAAATTCCACATGGCGCGTCTTGGGTGCCTTTGGCTTTGTTCGGAATTCAATATCATTGCTGTAGAGGTTAATGTCTTCGTAATGAACCACGGGCTCGCCGGCCGCAGGCAGCTCTTCTTCCTCAACGGGGTAGATGGTGGTGTGCTTGGCGATGATGGTGGTGTCCTTCTCGTTGATTTCCCATTCGTTCCACGATACGTGCAGCGCGTTGCCCTCCTTGATATTGGCGTAGCTTTTGAGGGGCAGGAAATCGATGTCGTGACGGACGATGCGCTCCGTCTCGGCCAGCATCTGCGCCTCGGAGATCCATAGGGCTGTGGTGGCCACGGTGACGGCGAAGTCGTTGATTTCGATGCCGTAGAACTGATGGATGCTCACCTTGATGGGCGAGAGTCCCTCCCATGCCATCTGCGTCTGTCCATGGCACCGCTCGCGGATGACTTCGTTCTCCAGGCGGCGCAGCGAGAGGTAAGTCTCGGTGAGGAAGTTGCCGCTGCCGCAGGCGGGGTCGAGGAAGGTGAGCGCGGCGAGCTTGTCCTGATAGGCATCGAGCTTCTTCTCGCGCGTGCGCTCTACGCGTTCTTCTAATATCTCGTCCAGCTCGCGGCGCAGGTCGTTGAGGAACAGCGGGTCGATGACCTTGTGGATGTTCTCGATCGAGGTGTAGTGCATACCTCCCGAGCGGCGCGTCTCGGGGTTCAGCGTACTCTCGAACACGGCGCCGAAGATGGTGGGCGAAATCTCCGACCAGTCGAAATCCAGCGAGGCGTTCTGCAGCAGTGTCTGCTTCAGCTCTTCGGTGAACTGCGGTATCTCGATGTCTTCTTCGAACAGGCCTCCGTTGGTGTAGGGGAAGGCCTTCAGGTCGTCTTTCAAGTATTTGCTGCGCTTATCCAGGGGGGTGTTCAACACCTCGAAAAGGTCGCGCAGGGCACGGCGCAGGTCTTCCGCGTCGTAGCGGGCGAGGTAGTCGTGGAACTGGTCGTGCAGGAACACACCGGCATCCTCGGCATAGAGGCAGAACACGATGCGGACGCACAGGATGTTCAACCATCGCAGCGCTTCGGGCGAGGCGTCGTCGTACTGCTCGAGCAGCGCATCGTAGATCTTGCCCACAATTTCGCCCGCCTGCATCGACACCTCCATCTCCTTCGACAAGTGCTCGCTCTTGACGTCGACAAGGAACTTCAGGCGGTAGTATTCGCGCCCGAGGTTCTCCAGCAGGATGCTCTCGGGCTCGCCGTTGGGCTGCTCCATGTCATAGACCATGAACTCCGCGAAGTTGCACGTCACAATCCATCGCGGGTGCTCCGAGAGCGGCATGTTGGCCACGTAGCGCTTCGCCTGCTGGAAGGGGTTGAGCACCGAGCCGTCGCTCTGACGTATGCCGGCACGCAGGTCCTTGCCCAGCGATTTCTGCTCGATGAGCACACGTGTCGAGCGGATATGTCCGTCGATGAAGTTGGTGGCGTCCACCTTCACCTGTTCCTCGTAGCGGATGAACTCAGCGATGTCCTCCACGCCGAAGACCGTCATGAGAAGGTCGGCCCAGAATATCTGCGAGTCGCCGCGCTCATAGCCGCGCCCCTGCCATCGCTTTGCAAACTCCGCGGCAGCTGCCGCCATTTGTTTCTCTGTCCTCATAGTTATATGTCTTGTATTTAGCTTTTCGCCTGCAAATATACATAATAAAAATGAACGCACGAAAAAAAATGAGCGTAAAAGTGAGGTTGTCACGAGTTATATTGCAATATTGCATATTGCATTCACTTTTTTCGGCAAGGGGTAGAGAAAGTGCTAATTATAGTTATAATTATAATATATATAATTGATATATAATATATTAAGTATATATTACTACTTCTTTTACTCCCCGCTGATGAAAATAAACGCACGCAATATGCAATATTGCAATATAGCTCCGTGCATCGTGACACACGTCCCCTCGCTCAGCCTCCGACGTCTATACGTGTGATTTGAGGTCATGAAAAGAACGACCCCGCCGCCAGCTCAGTGTCTGACCGCGGAGTCTTGCGTAGTGTGTCCGAAGGGTTGATTAAGGCTCTTCCTCTTCCTCCTCCTTGGGCGTCCAGTCGGCAGTGGTCTTGCCTTCCTTGGCAGCCTTCTTGGCAGCAGCCTGGGCGGCGCGGGAGGTGGTGAATTCGAAGTTCACGTCATCGTCGAGGTTCCACTGGAGACCCTTGCCGGGCTCGAACAACACGTTGAGGGCAGTGATGTTGCCTTCAGAGAAAGCGTCATAGGTCTCGGCACCCTCGCTGGAGATGGTGAGCTTGAGCTTGCCCAGGCGTCCGAGCTCCACGTAGTTGCCTTCGATGAGGGCCTCGCGGGCACACACCACCATGTCGCGCAGCACACCGATGATGGTACCTTCGGTGAAGTTGGACCCATGGGCACGGATGTGGTCGGTGAGGTCGTCGAGATCAACGACGCCGTTGCTCTGGAGCGTGGCGTAAGCCTTCTTAGCCTCTTCGGGCTTCATGGGGTTGGCGCGCATGGCCAACGAGTACTTGATAGTTTCTTTCATGATGTAAAAAGATTTAATGGTTAATGAAAAGAGGTTAACTAGTGTCTCCGGGTCGTCCTTGCGCCCTCTGCATCGCGCGCTGCATCAGCGTCTTTTGTCCTCCCCTTTGACATTGCAAAGTTACACAAAATTCCCGAATCCACCAAACATTTCCTCAACTTTTTTCGCTATTTCTGATAAATAATACGTATAGACGTCGGAGCTCACACGTTAGGACGTAGAGGCTTACACGTCTATACGTAGCGCCTCACACGTCTATACGTAGAAGCCTCGACGTATGGACGTTCATGCATATTAAAAAAGTAGCGATTTTATTGGTTTCGAAGGGTCATGCTGGCCGTGGGCAGCTGGCTCTTGACCTTGACGCTGATTTGTCCCTTGCGCTGCGTGCTGCGCACGACAATGACGGCGCGGCCTTTCCAGGTGGTGACGTGCGGCGTGGTGTAGGGTTCACGGTCCTTGAGGTCGGCAGATGCCGCCGCCATGAGCGTGCCCTGTCCACTGACGACAACGTCGCAGGGGATGGCGGCTTCGGGGCATACGCGCCCCTCCTTGTCCACGACTTCCACGACGATGAATGTCAGGGACTGTCCGTCGGCCTCCATCGTGCGGCGGTCGGCTGTGAGTCGCAGTCGTGCCGGAGCGCCTGCCGTAGCGAGGGTGACGGTTTCGCCGCCTGCTTCGGCGCGCAGGGTGCCCGGCTGGTAGGGTAGGGTGAATACGGCCTTGAACTGCGTGTCGCGGCTCACGGTCTTGGTGCCTACGAGTTGGTCGTTGAGGTAGAGCTTGGCCTCGGGAGCCTTGGTGTAGATCTCGACGTCGATGGGCTTGCCTTCCCATCCCGGCCATGTCCACGATTCCCACGTGGGCCACACGCTCCATGCCGTCTCCTTGATGGTGCCGTGGTAGCCGTTGGGCTCGCGGATGAAAAGCCCCACTCCCGTGTTCCTCTGGTCAGGAAGGGAAGCTGCCTGCGCCACTGTGCTCCTTCCATCAGGAAGGGGAGCTGCCTGCGCGCTGGGCTGCTGCCATAGGATTTGGCGGTAGTGGCTGATGGGTTTGCGCCAGCCTGTGATGTCGATGTCGCCGCAGTAGGCTCCGTGCCAGTCGGGTTGTCCGCCGGCGATGTAGTGCTCGCCCTGTCGTTCGCCTTCGTAATAGAAGCGGCCTATGCCCGATTCGCCCAGGTAGTCGAGACCTGTCCACACGATGTCGCCGATGATGTAGGGGTAGTCGTGGACGAGCGCCCAGTTGCTGAAGGCGTCGCGGGGATAGCTCTCGGTCTGCCACATGATGCGTTGCGGGTCGCGCTGGTGGTCGGAGGCGTGCTTGTGAATCATGTAGTTGTAGCCCACGATGTCGAGTACCTCGGCATGGGGATCGTAGATCTCCCAGTCGTTGTCCCAGGCGCAGAGGGCTTCGGTGACGGGTCGCGAGGTGTCAATGCTGCGTGCTGCGGCCTTGAGGCGTCGGGCTGTGGTGACGACGCGCAAGTCCTTACGCTCGATGACTTCGTTGCCTATGCTCCAGGCGATGATGCTGGGGTGGTTGACGTCGCGCCGCACCATGGCACGCACCTCCTGTTCGGCCTGCGCGTCGAAGAAGAGATGGAAATCGTGGGGATTTTTCTCTGACCGCCACCCGTCGAACGCGTCGTCGATGACCAGCATGCCTAAGGTGTCGCAGGCCGCAAGAAAGGCTGGCGAGGGCGGGTTGTGAGCGGTGCGGATGAGGTTGAAACCAGCCTCTTTCATCAAACGTACCTTACGCACTTCTGCATCGTCGAAGGCCATGGCGCCGAGGACGCCGGCGTCGTGGTGGAGGCAGGCGCCGTTGATGAGCAGGGGCTGTCCGTTGAGACGAAAACCCTGCTTAGCATCATAGTCTATGGTGCGTATGCCGAAGGGCACGTCCATCTCGTCGAGAACGGTGCCGTCGTCCTTTGCCAATGTCAGATGGGCGGTGTACATCTCCGGCTTGTCCAGCGTCCACAGGCGTGGCTGGGCAATGTCGAGGAATGCTACAGGCGACATCTGCGGATGCTGCTCCAAGAACTTGATATTCACTTGCTTCGACTGGTCGCCTACACGAGCCGTAAACACGAGCCCCTCGCGCAGTCCGCCCTTTTCATTCACCATCGTGGCCTTGATGCGCAGTTGTGCCTTGCCGTCGGCCACGCCCAGGGTGACGACGTTGATGCCCGGGCCCTGATGGGGAGCAAAATGAACGTCGCTGCTCTCTTCGAGCCACACGTGGCGATAGATGCCGGAGCCCGAATACCAGCGGCAGTTGGGCTGGTGGGAGTTATCGACGCGTACCACCACCTCATTACGTCCCAGCACCAGATAGGGCGTGATGTCCACGGCAAACGACGTGTAGCCGTAGTCGTGGTGCCCGGCCTCGTGACCGTTCACGTAGATGTCAGCACGCTCATACACGCCTTCGAAGTAGAGCTCGGTGTGGGGTGCCAGACGCTTGAGCACGAAGCTTTTGCGGTACTCGCCCTGTCCGCCTTGGTACCAACCGCCGCCCGTGCCTGTGGCACCCGTCGCGGGGTCGGGAGCTTCGTAGATGTCCCAATCGTGGGGCAAATCGACAGCGATGGTCTTGCCGTTGCGCGTGAACTGCCAGCCGCCGTCGAAGAGTTGACGCGTGCGGGCATGCGAAGGAAGGAGAAATGTGAACGTGAGGAGGGATAGGAGAAGCAACTTTTTCATAAGGGAAAACTAATACGAAAACGAAGATGGTTCGCTCGCGAAGAGGTTAAACAAAAATTGAAGCAAATACTCAGCAATGATATCAGCTCGCTCAGGTATGTTTTTTCAGACAATGAATTATACGAATTGTCAATGGTTATGCTCGTTATCAAAGAGCACTCATACATCAATCATCGTCAATCGATTCGTCAATATAGATTTATGACAATAAGATTAAAATCGTTTAATTCTTGAAGTGTCAAGCGTCTCTTCGAGCCGAGCGCGTATAATTCGTTGTCTAAAATAGAAGAAAGGTGCTATTTGATGAACTTCACCTTCGCTGCATCGCGAGGCCGTGCTTCGGGCTGCTCGTCGGGGTAGCCTACGGCGATGATGTAGTTCAGGCGGTAGTCCGCGGGGATGTCCAGGCGTTCGAGGAAGAACTTGGCTTTGGGGTTCGAGGTGATGAAGCGCACTGGGCCTCCGAGGCAGCAGGTGCCGAGCCCCATGGCCTGTGCCGCCAGCATCATGTTCTCGCCCAGCAGGCCTGCATCCAGTTCGCCACCGCCAGCGGCCGGCGTGCAAACGCAGATGATGTTCGGCGCGTTGCGGAACATATTCTTGAAGTCCTTGTCGCGTGCCACCTGCTCGGCATTTTCCTGACGATAGACCTCCGTGACGGCAGCTATCAGCTGCTGGTCTTCGACCACGCGTACGATCCACGGCTGGCGGTTCATGCCGCTGGGGGCGTTGATGCCGCATGTGGCGATGAGCTGGAGCTTCTCGTGTTCCACGGGCTTGTCGAGGTATTTGCGCACGGAGCGACGCGCCATGATGGTGGCGAGTACGGGATTCATTTCCAGCTGGATGTCGGCTTCCACGTCGCTCATCTTGTCGGTGGGCTCATAGCGTTTGATGACGCGTCCGTCGCGGGCGACGAGGAACTTGGTGAAGTTCCATTTGATGTCCGCCTTCTTGTCATACTCGGCATCCTGACGGCGCAACATGCCGTCCATCATCTTGCCGCGCTGGTCGTTGAGGTCGAAGCCGCGGAAGCCCTTATGGGCTTTCAGGAAGGTGTAGAGGGGATGCTCGCCGGGGCCGTTCACGTCTATCTTGTCGAACTGCGGGAAGTGGATGTTGAAGTTGGCGGTGCAGAACTCGTGGATCTCGCCGATGGTGCCGGGCGCCTGCTGGCCGAACTGGTTGCAGGGGAAGTCGAGAATCTCGAAGCCCTCGGGAGCATACTTGCCGTAGAGCGCCTCCAGCTCGGTGTACTGCGGCGTGAAACCGCAGCGCGTGGCGGTGTTCACGATGAGGAGCACCTTGCCCTTGTAGGCCTCCAGCGACACCTCCTCGCCGGCATCGTTCTTCACGTTGAAATCATAGATGGACTGTGCGGACATCGTCAGCACGCTCATCATGACCGTGAGGCACAGAATCATTCTTTTCATAGTCGTATCGTCGCGTGATTAATGTGTGGAAACGAACTGAGGCCATGTCGCTCATGATGGACACAGCCTCAGATTCTTGTGTTCGATGTGTGGGGATTACTTCTTGAACTCGTCGGCAGCTTTAGCGGCTTTCTGTTCAGCCTTGATGCGGGCGTTCTCGGTCTTGATGACGTTCTTGGCCTTCTTGATTTCAGCCTGTGCGGCCTTGATTTTATCCTTGACATCCTTGAGATCGTCCTCGATGTCGCGCTGCTTCTTCTTCAAGTCGCGGATGATGTCTTCCTGCTCCTTGATTTGCTTCTCAGCCTGCTGCACGATGGTAGTGGTGTCGTCGTTAGCGACGAAGTTGGCTGCCTTGATGTCTTGTGCCTGGAACATGGCGAAAGCCATGGCGGCGATGAATAGAGTCTTTTTCATTTTTTTTAATGGTTTTTATTGTTTAAGAGTTTATGGTTTTGAGGGTTTATGGGTATGACCGAAAAATGGGGAGATGGTTTAAAGGAGATACTGGTCGGAGATGCTCTTGTTGTCCTCGACACGGCGTATGGTTTCGGCGATGAGGTCGGCGATGGAGATCTGCTTGACCTTGGCGCAGCGGTTGCTGTAGGGGATGGAGTCGGTGAAGACCATCTCTTCGAGCTGGCTGGCCTGTACGCGTTCGCTGGCAGGTCCGCTCATGATGCAATGGCTGGCGATGGCTCGCACGCTGCGTGCTCCGTTCTCTATCATGAGGTCGGCGGCTTTGGTGATGGTGCCGGCGGTATCTACCATATCGTCCACGAGCACGACGTTGGCGTCGGTGACGTCGCCGATAATCTGCATGGAGGCAACCTCGTTGGGCTTGCGGCGTACCTTGTTACAGAGCACGAGCGGGCATTGGAAGTACTTGGAGTAGGCCGAAGCACGCTTCGAACCGCCCACGTCGGGCGTGGCGATGACCAGGTTGTCGAGGTGCAGGCTCTCGATGTAGGGGAGCATGACGCTGGAGGCGTAGAGGTGGTCAACGGGAACGTTGAAGAAACCCTGCTCCTGGTCGGCATGGAGGTCCATGGTGATGACGCGGTTGATGCCGGCCACGGACAGCATGTCGGCAACGAGCTTGGCGCCGATGGCTACGCGGGGCTGGTCCTTGCGGTCCTGCCGTGCCCAGCCGAAGTAGGGGATGACGGCGTTGATGGATCGTGCAGAGGCACGCTTGGCGGCATCTATCATGAGGAGGAGCTCCATGAGGTTGTCGCTGTTGGGGAAGGTGCTCTGGACGAGGAACACATCGCGGCCGCGAACGGTTTCGTTATAGCAGACGGAGAACTCGCCGTCGGCGAAGTGTGTGACGGTGCAGTTGCCCATGGGTACGCCGAGGCTCAGACAAATCTTCTCGGTGAGATAACGCGTTGCGGTGCCTGTGAAAACGATGAAATTGCTCATGCGTAAGTTGAAAGTTGAAAGTGGAGAGTTGAAAGTTGATATCTCTAATCTTTTATCTTTTATCTCTAATCTCACCCCGCCGCCTTGCGCAGCTTGCGGAAATGTGCGATGACTTCTTTGTAGTCGAGACCGGAATGGATGTTGAACCGCGTCCATAAGTCACCTAGGACGACGGCACCGCCGAAACCGTAGTCGGCGAGCAGGGGGAGGGTATCACTGTTGATGCCGCCGGCTGCCATGACTTTGCGGTCGATGAGACCGGCGCGTGCAGCATCGTGGAGCTGAGTTGTGGTATAGGCGGAGTGGCGTTCGGGATAGGTGATGCTGTCGAAGACGGGGGAGAGGAACACGTAGTCCATCGTGTCCTTCATCGTGGCGAGTTCATCTAAGCTGTGGCACGAGCGGCTCACCTGTCCCTTGTAGTCCTTCGACGGCAAGGCGTCGTTGCTGCCGAGGTGTATGCCCCTGAGGTTGAACTCTTCCTTGAGGTAGAAATGCTCGTGAACGACGATTTGGCTGTGCCATTTTTCGGGAAGGAGGGTGAGGAGCCGTTCGGAATAGACGGGCTCGCTGCCGGGCTTGCGCAAATGCAGAATATCTAATCCTTCCTCGAAGAGGGCATTGATGATGGTGTCTTCTTCGACAAAGAAATCAGGTGTAGAAAGCAGTAATAGTTTCATTCGCTCTGATGGTTTGCGCTGCAAAGATATACAATTTTGTTGAAACGAAAGAAGGAAAGTGCAAAGATTTCACACTTTCCCTCTCATAAAGCCTTATTTCTTCTTTAACATCAATTCTACGGCATGCTCCAACTGCAGGTCGCGACCATGCAGAAGATCGCCGGGCTGACTGATGATGAGGTGGTCGGGTTCGAGCTGCTGGTTCTCGAGGTAGCGGCCCTGACGGTCCTTCATGCCTACCTCGGGGATACCGAACACGATGTCGTCGATGGTCTCCCACCACACGGCGGTCATGGTTCCCGGCACGGGGGCTCCGATGAGGGGGCCGATGCTCAGTTCCTTGTAGAGCCAGGGTGTGCCGTGGGCGTTGCTGTAGTCGTCCTCGCAGATGAGCATGCACGACGGCTTGGTCCAGCGGTTGTAGGGATCGTCGCCGATGTACTGGCCGCGCGGCGTATAGGTGGCTGCTGCCGTGCCTGAGAGCAGTTCGCAGACATCGTTGTGGAGCCAGCCGCCGCCGTTGTGACGGACGTCCACGATGACGGCGTCGCGTGTGCGGTTCTTCTCCGCGAGGAGTTTGCGATAGAGCTCATGGAAGCTCTCGGTGTTCATGGCCTTGATGTGGACGTAGGCGAGCTTGCCCTTGGAGAGGCTGTCGACGAGCTTCTCGTTGTTCTCCACCCATCGGCGGTATTGGGCGTCGCTATAGCTGTTCTCGAGGCGTACGGTATAGTCCTTGGTCTCGCCCTTGCCATTCTTCACGGTGAGGCGTGTGTAGCGGCCTGCCTTGCCTCCGAGCAGCGGGAAGTAGTCCTTGCCGGCTTCTATCTTCTGGCCGTCGATATGTGTGATGACGGAGCCTGCGCCGATACCTTTCTGGCGCGTCAGCGGCGTGCCGGGCAGCAGTTCCAGGATGCGGAGTCCGTCGCCCGTGTAGCTGTCGTCGAGGAAGGCGCCGAGGTCGGCCGTGGCAAGGGTGTTGCCTGTGCCGCTGTTGGGACGATAACGGCAGCCGGTATGCGAGACGTTGAGTTCGCCAAGCAGTTCCGAGCACATCTCGGCGAAGTCGCGTGTGTTGCCGATATGCGGCAGGAAGCGGGCATAGCGCTTATGCAGCATATCCCAGTCGGCGCCGTTCATGCCGGGGTCGTAGAGCTTCTCGTGGGTCTGATGCCAGATGTGTTCGTAGGTCTGCTCGCGCCAGCCAGCGGGGTAGTCGTTGTGGAAACATTCGAAATCGATGTCGCTGATTCTGCCGGCGGCGATGTCGAGTTTCTTGATGCGGCCGCCCTGGGCGTAGTAGGCTATCTTGTCGTCGTCGGCAAGGTCGAAGCTGGTGAAGGCTACGCCCTGTGCCTTGATGGTGGTGGAGCCTTTGTCGAGGTCGCGCTCCCAAAGGGCGTTGCCGTTGGGGTAGTTGGAGGCCACGTAGTAGAGCTTGGTGCCGTCCTTGCTGACCACGGCGTCGCCGATGTTGCCGCTGTTGAAGGTCAGACGCACGGTGCGGAGGTCGAGGTCCTGAAGGTTCATGTCGGGGTTCAGCGCCTTGATGCTGTCGGCCTTGTGCTGCTCTTTGTCCTTCTCCTCTTTTTCCTTTTTCTCTTTCTCGTCGGCCTTCTTCTTCTGCTCCTCGCTCATCTTGGCACGCTTCTTGTCGGCCTTCTCCTTCTTTTCCTTTTCTTTCTTGTCGGCCTCTTCCTTGTCCTTCTTTTCCTTGTCCTTGCGTTCCTTCTCAGCCTCGTCGAAGCGCTCGCGCTCCTCCTTGTTCATGTTGAAACGCTCGTAGGCTTCGTCGTTGAGGAAGGTGATATAGAGGTCTTTCTCTGAGCCCCAGGAGCCGTGGCTGCGCATGCCGGCGCGGTCGCTCTGGAAGATGAAGGCCTTGCCACCCAGCACCCAGCGTGGGTTGCCCTCGCCGTAGCCTGAGTTGGTCAGGTTGACGAGCTTGCCCTTGCCGTCGGCGGGCACGAGGACGACGTCGTTGAGGTTCCAACCGCCCGAACCGATATACTCGGAG
>Ga0247611_10004236_pt1 | contig 20130 bp, 18 predicted proteins | sample 177DNAGHGhighgp2_FD_192422 | JGI IMG/M metagenome (GOLD analysis project Ga0247611, IMG submission 192422) | Sheep rumen microbial communities from Palmerston North, Manawatu-Wanganui, New Zealand - 1770 DNA GHGhigh gp2 | ecosystem: Host-associated > Mammals > Digestive system > Stomach > Rumen...
TACGAACCCCGCCATTGCCAAGAAGCCGGCTGCTGCTAAGAAGCCTGCCGCTGCTAAGAAGCCGGCTGCTGCTAAGAAGCCCGCCGCTGCTAAGAAGCCGGCTGCCGCTAAGAAGCCTGCAGCTAAGAAGTAATCTTCTTTGTGACCCAAAATTCTTGACCCGCAGATTTCTGCGGGTCATTTTTTATTGGCGCTACGCCCGCATAATGTTCTTTTTAAATTCTATTCCAGCAAAACCCATTATAACAATAATATCCTTTGGCACCCCGCCACTCCTTTACTATTTTTAGAGTCATGATTTCAGAAAAAGATTTGACCAAATCGCAGAACATCCCTTACGAAGAACGCATCGCCCGGATCGAGAAGATGATTGAAAGCGAGGAAGAGCCGAAAGCCTTTGAGCTTGGGCTTTTACTGGCTCTCAAGATGGGTCAGGAAATTCGCGAAAAGAAACCGCTCGGCAGCACCACCGGCGACATCGTTGCCGCATGGAGTTCCAAGTATTCGGAATCCGTTGTCGAAGAAGCGATTGCGCACGCCAAGCAGTTCCTCACAAATCCCGGCGCCCTCGCCGAAAAGATGAAGAACATCATGCTGAAAAAAATGAACAAGCCAGAAGACGAAAGCGACCACAACGAAACGGACGAGGCTCAAGGTGGAAAATAAACTCCAAGCGACAATCGACATCGGGAGCCACAGCTGCATTCTGTTGATTGCGGCGTTCGATGGTTCGACGAGCTCACCAACCGAAACAGTCTGCTCTAAGGACTCTGAGCCTGCCGAAGTGCCCGCTGAATCCGCGAAGCTCGAGACCTCCGAAATAGTCGGCACCAAGGACTCTGAGCCTGCCGAAGTGCCCGCTGAATCCGCGAATCTCGAGACCTCCGAAACAGTCTGCTCTAAGGACACTGAGCCTGCCGAAGTGCCCGCAGAAAAACACGAAGCCGAGCCGCGCAAGATTCTCGTGCCGAAGCTCCAGAAAGTCGAAGTGTGCCGCCTTGGCGAAGACATTTACGAACACGGAAAAATCACGCCTGAACGCATTCAGGAACTCGTGCAAATCATGACGAAGTTCCGCATGGACTTGCACGCCCTAGGTGCAGACCTCAAGGCAGTCGCCATGACGGAAGCCATGCGCAAAGCTGAAAATCCGGACGAAGTCATCGAAGCGGTAGAAAAGGCTATCTGGGTAAAGCCGCGCATCATCACCGGCGAAGAAGAAGGCAAGCTCACCTACCGTTCCGTGAAAGAATGGCACGGTACAGGCTTTGTCACGATAGATATCGGCGGAGGTTCCACAGAACTCAGCAACGGCGAAACGACATTCTCGATTCCCGTTGGCGCACTCAAGATGTTCAAGGCGATGGGTCCGATTCCCGGTCCGGAATACAAGAAGTTTATCAAGGAAACATTCAAGGAACTTTCGTTCAAGGGCATGACAAAAAAGCCCGTCTATCTTATTGGCGGAACAGGCACGGCTCTTGCGATGGTATTCTTAAACAAGCAAGTCTTTGACTATAAAGCAATTGAAGGTCTTGAAATGAGTCTTTCGGATCTCGAAGCGGTCACCACACGCATCACGAACCTTTCGAAGGAACTGCGCGCCATGTTGCCGGGACTTGAAAACGGGCGCCACGAAGTTATTATCTGCGGTCTATTCTGGTTGCGTTCGCTTCTCGAAAAGCTCCGCGTGGAAACGTTCAAAATCAGTACAGCGGGGCTGCGTTTCGGTTTGCTGTATCCGCCAGAACCAGAACCGGAACAAAAGCCGAAAAAACGCCCGGCGTTTTTGAAGAAGACGAATACCGCATCCGAAACGGAGATTCCCGATCAAGTCGGGAATGACAAAAACGTCGGCGACGATGACAAGTAAAAGACGAGGGATGACAAATAATTATGCGTATAAACAAGTATATATCACTCAGTGGTTTCGCTAGCCGCCGTGCCGCAGACGAACTCGTCGCCGATGGACGTGTGCAAGTGAACGGTGAAACGATTTCGGATCTCGGTCATCAAGTGGACGAGACGAAAGACCAGGTGATGGTCGATGGAAAACTCCTGAAGCTCCCGACAAACAAAAAGAGCAAGGTCATCATGTTCCACAAGCCGGCCGGTTGCGTCTGCACCAAAGACGATCCGCAAGGCCGCCGCACTGTTTATGATTACTTGCCACCGGGTTACCACAATTTCAAATATGTCGGGCGACTCGACTTGCAGAGCCGTGGACTGTTGCTGTTCACCGACGATGGCGAACTGCTTTATCGCCTCACACACCCGAGTTTCGAAGTACCGCGTAGCTACTACGTATGGACAACGCGCCAGCTCAGCGAATCTGCCGCCCAGCGCTTAGTCGATGGAGTCGATATCCGCGACCCGGAAGACCCCGATGCTCCCGAAGAAATCGCATTCGCGACAGACGTATATCTCGAAAACGGATTTGCGGAACTCGTGCTCATCGAAGGCAAGAACCGCGAAATCCGCCGCATGATGCGAGCCGTCGGTTACGAAATCCGCGACCTCAAGCGCGTGAGCTATTGCCAGATTCAGCTTGGCGACTTGCCCGCAGGCGAATTCCGCGAACTCACGCCAAACGAACTCAACAAATTGCGACAGGCCGTACATTTGTAGGCGATCAATGAAACGTACTTTATATATCGGTGATGTGCACGGCTGTGCGGACGAACTTTGCGAAATGATTGACAAGTTCGGTTTCGTCCGTGGAAGCGATACGCTCTACCAGACCGGCGACATAATCAACAAAGGTCCCGACACGTTGCGTTCCATCCGCATCGTCGAAGAACTCGGCATCTTGACTGTCCGCGGGAATCACGAAGAACACCTCATCCGCATGATGGAAACACCTCCAAGTCAGTGGACTGAAAAACAAAGGAGACGCTTCAAGGCTCTTTCGCTCGACGACTGGATTCACATCCGAGATTTCGCCAAGACGTGGCCGCTCTGGCGCGACACACCGCACGCATTGCTTGTGCATGCCGGGCTTGAACCGGGCAAAAAACGCCTCGAAGACATGAGCCCCGAAGTGCTCCTCTCCATCCGCAACTGGAATGACAAACCGTGGTATGAACAGGTGAAATGGGAAAAACCGGTCGTCTTTGGACATTGGGCAAAACAAGGCTTCGTACATATTCCCGGATTCATAGGACTCGATTCCGGCTGTTGCTACGGCAAAGCGCTCACCGCCTGGTGCCCGGAAGAAGACAAGTTCTACACCGTCAACGCCCTCCGCGAATACACGCCCGTCAAGGACAAGGCTAAAGAATCCGAAGTCGCCCCCTGCAAAGTGCTCGGCGACAACACTCCTGATGCAGTCCCGCCAAAAACATTCGACGAAATCAAGGAGAAAATCGCAAGCGGCGACATCGCCCGCAAAGAAGAGACTGCCGAAGAAAAAAACATCCGCGAAGCAAGTCCTTCAATAAGCGCCGAATGGGCCGGGTACTAGCGGCTTCGCCGCGATTATAAAAAACTTCCTACTTCCTACCGCCTACTTCCTACTAACCACCAACCACCAACCACTCTAATTTCTATCTTTACACTAGGCATTTAACCACGGAACAACAATGACCGCAGAAGAACTTTACAACCGTCTCAAGTCCGTCAAGCCGGGCGCAGCCCTTTGCACTTACACCATGGAAAAGGTGGAAAAGATGCTCCCGCTCATCAACGAAATCAACGAACTCAAGAAAGAACAGGATACCGTAATCCTCGCCCACAGCTATTGCGCTCCTGAAATTCTTTTGGGCGTTGCCGACTTCACCGGCGATAGCTTCAAGCTCAGCAAGGACGCAACGACGGTACAGCAAAAGACGATTCTCTTCTCTGCAGTCCGTTTCATGGGTGAAACCGCCAAGATTCTGAACCCGCAAAAAGACGTGATTATCCCGGGTCCGCTCACGGGTTGCAGCCTCGCCGATTCCATTACCGGCAAGGATGTCGAAGAACTCCGCAAGCAGAATCCGGATTACACGTTTGTCTGCTACATCAACACGACTGCCGACGTGAAGGCCGCCTGCGACGTCTGCGTCACAAGCGGCAACGTGATGCACATCGTCGAAACGATTCCGAGCGACAAGATTTTCTTTGTGCCGGATGCCCTCATGGGCCAGAACATCATCGACGAAATGAAGCGTCGCGGCGTCAAGAAGGACATCAAGCTTTATAACGGCTGCTGCTACGTCCACGAAAACTACGACCCGGACTTGATCCAGTTCTTCCGTAGCCAAAACCCGAATCTCAAGGTGATTAGCCACCCGGAATGCAACCCGTCTGTCGCTATGCTCAGCGACTACGTCGGAAGCACCGGCCAGATGGTGAGCTACATCAACCAGCAGCCCAAGGACAGCTGCATTTTGCTCCTCACGGAATGCGGCCTCAACGCCCGCATGCACTACGAGCACCCGGACATGAACTTTATCGGTAGCTGCTGCATGTGCAAGTACATGAAATCGAACTCGCTCGAAAACATTCTGGAATCTCTCCGCCACCCCGAAAAGGCAGAACACATCTCCCTCGACGAAGACGTACGCGTCAAAGCCAAGAAGTGCATCGACGCCATGTTCAAATACGCCGAATAAAGCGTCATAATATATAGCCGTTTTCAACAAGCGTCCTTAAATTTCTAGATTTAGGGACGCTATCTTTTTGGAGGAAAAATGAAAAAATTTTTATTAGCCATAGCCTTGCTGAGCTCCGCCATTTTTGCGCAACCCGAAGACAGCGATTATAGCTACTGGCCACGCTCCTATTTTGCAAGTATCGGTTTCGGAGTCATCGCAAACCGTGGTGATTTTTTCGAACGCTCCATAAAGGTTCAAGAAGACGGAATAACCGAAACAATCAATTTGCCGCTGACCAAAGTCCTCATGTCTCCCACTTACAGTATCGGCGTGAACATCCGCGAGTTTTCTGTTGCCGCCACGTTCCAATACTGGTCCATGAACGTTGACATCAACGGCCTCCCCGAAGCTATGAAAGAACAGCAGATGCGTTTTTGGAGACTTGGAGCAGAATTCACCTATAACTTTTTCTACCCTGAATTTTTCCAGGCGGGCCTCGGTCTCGGTTACTCGTTTTCCTCGGTTAAGCTAAAGAACAACGCCACAAGCGTAGAAAAAGGTTTTGCAAATTCAGAACTGATGGGTTCAGCAATAGCCCTCATCGGAAACGTGCGTTACTTCATTACGGACTATTTCGCCCTGAACCCGTCAATGCGTGTTTACGAGACATGGTACAAGGCCGTCAATACAAAAAATGCGGGCACAAAGGATCTTAAAAGCTATATCTGGCAAACATACATAGCCATTTCCATCAGCGCGATGGTACAGTTTTAATTAACTAAAGAAGGCACAAAAAATGATAACATTCCTAATTGGTGTTGCAATCCTCATCCTTGGATATTTCACCTACGGCAAGTTCGTTGAACGTGTATTCGGCCCCGACGACCGCAAGACCCCGGCGCTTGCAAATCCGGACGGAGTTGACCGCGTTCCCATGCCGCACTGGAAAAACGTTCTCATACAGCTCTTAAACATCGCCGGTATCGGTCCTGTTATTGGCGTGATTCTCGGCATCAAGTTTGGAGCCATCGTGTTTATACTGCTCCCGCTCGGAAACGTTCTCGGCGGTGCCGTGCATGACTACTTCAGCGGCATGATTAGCATGCGCAACAACGGCTACAACGTGCCTGCACTCTCCCGCAAGTTCCTGGGCAAGGGACCTGCAAAAATTGTAATGGCACTGATTTCGGTGGCGCTCATCCTTGTGGGTGCGGTGTTCACCAACACGCCGGCAGCTCTCGTAAATACGCCGATTCTCGCCGGTAGCCATGTTTCGCAAACGCTGTTCTGGGTCGCCGTCGCAGTAATTTTCGCATACTACTTCATCAGCACATTCTTCCCGATTGACAAGATTATCGGTCGCATCTACCCAGTTTTCGGTGCGCTTTTGATTCTCGCCTCGCTCGCTATTTTCATAGGCATCATCCCGAACTTGAACGCCCTCGATGAATTCTGCTTTGCAGATATCATGAGCAACTTCCACAAGCACCCGGCAGGTCAGCCGATTATCCCGATGCTCTTCGTGACAATCGCTTGCGGTATCATTAGCGGTTTCCACAGCACGCAAAGTCCGCTCGTCGCCCGCACAGAAGTCACCGAAAAGACGGGCCGCCAGACGTTCTACGGCATGATGATTATCGAAGGTTTGATTGGTATGATTTGGGCTGCCGGCGGCATGTTCATCTATCACCAGATGCCGGAACTTTTGACGGGCGCTTCGGGCGTGAAGGTCTTGAGCGTTCTCGTTTCGACCGTGATTCCTTGGGCTCCGATTTCGATTCTCGTTGTCGTGGGCGTGATTATCCTTGCGATTACAAGTGGCGACACGAGCCTTAGAAGCTTGCGTTTGACCATCGCGGAACTCACCGGACTTGAACAGACATCCATCAAGAATCGCCTCATCCTTACGGTTCCGATGTTCGCCATCTGTGCGGCACTCATTTTCTGGAGCAACTTGAATCCCGAAGGTTTCAACATCCTGTGGAATTACTTTAGCTGGAGCAACCAGCTCATGGCCGTTTGCAGTTTGTGCGTGGCCACAGTTTATCTCCGCAGCAAAAAGAAGAACTTCTGGATTGCACTTATCCCGTGCATGTTCATGACGTTCATTACGGCTGATTATATTCTTTGGGTGAGCCCGGAAAACCTCAAGGGCGCTCCGCTCGGGTTTGGTCTCGACTACAAGACTGCTCTCGTCATTGCTCTCCACGACGCTGTAATTCTCGGATTCCTCCTCTGCACCCGCGGTAAAACGCTTACCAAGATGGAAGGTTTCGATCCTGACGTTTGGAACTCGGATTTGGACGAAGGGAAGGTCCCCAAGGCTCAGTAAACAAGCGCCGAAAAAATAAACGTCGCAAAATTCGTGCAAGTTAAAGGTTCTATCAAAAGCATCACGTTTCACAGCCTGCAAAACGGCTTTACCGTGATGCGCCTTAACGACATCGAAAGTAAAAAAGTCGTTGTCGTCACGGGTACGTTCCCCGCATTGCAACCGGGCGAATCCATCGCCATCGAAGGCGAGTGGGGCAGCCATCCCAAATACGGAAAGCAGTTCCAGGCGACTTCTTTTGAATACCTCGCCACCGAAGACAACGACATAGTCGAATATTTGGCGAGCGGGCAATTTCCGGGAGTCGGGCAAAAGATTGCAGAACGCATCGTGGAAGTTTTTGGCGATGCAACCGCCGACATTCTCGACAACAACCCGGACAAGTTCCGCGAAGTGAAAATCAAGGGGTTCCCCGCCCGCAAGGTGGAAGCGTTTTTGGCACATTGGCAAGAAGCGCGTCATAGCCGCGAGACAATGCTTTTCTTGTACAAGCACGAAATTGTCGGCAGTGTTGCAAAACGCCTTTGGAACAAGTTCGGACAAGCGACCATTGAACGCATCACGCAGAATCCGTACATGCTCTGCGAAGAAGTCTGGGGCATCGGATTTTTGAAGGCAGACGAAATTGCACAGAAAGTCGGGTTCCCGAAGGATAGTCCCGAACGCTTCCAGGCGGCATTGCTTTACACATTGCAAGAAGCATCCATTAACGACGGGCATGTATTTTTGCCGAAGAATGTGCTCTTGGAACGCACGTTCCGCAATCTCCGTTTGCAACCAGACGATGACGGCCCCATCAACACGCTCCTCGACGAATTCGAAAAAGCTAGCGAAACCGGTCGCATCAAACGCGAAGGCGACGATTGCTATTTTCCGCCTCTATACAATGCCGAGCAACGCATTGCAGACAACATCAAGCTTCGCTTGCGCTACAACGAACTGCCGCTGGACAATTTCGAAAACGACCTCGCACAGTGGGAACGCGAACACAAGTTCAGTTTCGATCCCATTCAAAGGCGCGCTATCCAGATGGCGCTTTCGCGAAAGATTTCCATTATCACAGGCGGTCCCGGCACAGGCAAGACGACTATTCTCAAGGGCATTTTGTACCTCGCCCGCCAAATGGAAGAATGCGTGAGCCTCACGGCGCCAACGGGCAGAGCCGCAAAACGCATGGGCGAATGCTGCGGCGAAAAGGCGCGAACCATCCACCGCTTGCTGGAAGTGGACCCGATTTCGGGCAAATTCCACCGCGATGGAGACAACAAGCTCCAATGCAATTTGCTGATTGTCGATGAATTCAGTATGGTCGATACGTGGCTTGCCGCCTCCCTCCTCGAAGCGACGCCGCTGAATGCGCGAATCGTTCTCGTAGGCGATGCCGACCAGCTCCCCAGCGTGGGAGCTGGCAATGTGCTGAACGACTTGTTGCGTTGCCCCAAGATTCCGAGCACCCGCCTTCAGCACATTTTCCGCCAGGCCGGCGGAAACGACATCGCCGACAAGGCTGCGAAAATCAATCAGGGCATCAGCCCCTCGCCCATCGAAGGCACGAACTTCCACTTTTTGCCATACGAGTCGGCCGATGAAGCTAAAGACATCATCGCCCGCCTCGTCACTTACGGCATCAAGGAAAAAATCGACATCGACATTCAAACCGAGATGCAGTTGCTCTCGCCCATGCGCAAAGGGCCTCTCGGCATCTACGAGCTGAACAACTTTTTGCAAGACCTCCTGAATCCGAGCAAAGAACGCATCAAAATCGCCAGTGGCAACTGGAGCGCGGGCGACCGCGTGATGCAAATCCGCAACAACTACGACAAGAACGTGTTTAACGGCGACGTTGGAATCATCTACAAAATCGGCAAGGACACGAAAAAAATCACCGTCTTTTACGACGACAAGACCGTCGAATACGAACCCGACGAAGTCGAAGAACTCATGCTCGCCTACGCCTGCACCATCCACAAGAGCCAAGGCAGCGAATACCCCGCCGTCATCGTCGTGCTAGATTCCAGCCACAGCATCATGTTGCAGCGGAACCTCATCTACACCGCCATCACACGTGCCAAAGGCCATGTGTGGATTTTATCTGCACCGGGCGCATTCTACCAAGCCGTGCGCAACAACCGCAGCACAAAGCGTTACACGAAACTCACCGAGAAGTTAGGCTAGAACAGCGTAAGGCTATAATTCTCGCAGATTCTAGAACTTGTGCAAAGGGATTTCTACCGCTTTATATAAACTTTTTGGAAGATGCTTTGCGTTTTCAAAGAACGTCCATTTGCGTCAAACCGCTGTTCTGCGCGGAAACCTGCAGACGCACCCTCAAGAGCACCGTTATCGCGACCGGCGCGGATATTCGGCTTCAGCCCCGTCGTTTCTTGCACATCCAACGGCGATGTCACAATGCGCGAAAGAGTTTTTTCATCAATTTTCACGGAGACTTTGTACTGGCCCGCTCCTGAAATCGCAAGCGTTTCAAGCGTGTCGCCATCCAAGAGGCGTCCGTCCTTGTACCACTGGAATCCAAAGCCCTTCGGCGCCTTGAGCATCGAGCCATCTTGCGTTACATGTAACGTATCCATTTGCAAATGGCTATAGACAATTTCTGCCAAGTGCTTTGCGCCCTCGACAGACGGGTGCACCATATCCGACAAATACCAGCTCCGATTTTCAAGTGCGCTAAAACGGGAATGCAAGTCGATGACGTTCACGCCCTTTTCAAGCCCCGCTCGCAAAATCGCCGGATTCACACGGCTCACGACAACCGAATCGAGAATGTTCCAATTCACGTTATTCACGTAAGGCGCCAAGCAGATGAAAACGTGCGGTTTGGACTTTACCTGGAACGTGTCAATCAAAGCTTCAAAATCTGCGGTAATCGCAGAATCTACCGCAGCGTTCTGTGCCGGAGTGCTCCACTGCGTGTAAGCTTTGGAATCGTTCGTGCCCAACTCAATAATCACCGTATCAGCCGCAAATTCAATCGCTGGAGCAAAACGATGGCCCTTCCAGTACGAAGCCTGATCGTCTTTCCGAACGGTTAGCGAACTCACGCCAAAATTTTCGACAGTATCGCCCGGAGCATCGCCACGCAACATTTCCTGCAAATGATGCGGATAGCTCGTCTGGTCAGGCCAAGATTCAATGCCATAACCGTAAGTGATGCTATTGCCGACGCAAGCGACCTTGCCCGCCGCAAACGCAGACGTCGCAAATGTTACGGTCACCGCCGCCATTGCCAAAAAATCAAACTTTCTCATAACCATGAGGTAAATATAACGATTCTAAAGACCAAATTTTATTTCAGCTCCAAAGCAATGGCCTTTTGAAGGACATACATTGACAAAAGCAAAACCTTTATTATTATAAACCGAACTTTTCACACCATTCCAATATTGATAACCACAAAAAAATCCCATCTCCAACAAGAAATTACGCAAGTTCCATACAACTCCTACTTTTCCCATTACAAAGCCTCCCAAACCAAAACTACTATGTTTTTCAAGATTCACTTCTATTTTATAATTGTCAAATAACAAAGACGGAGACACCATTACTTGAATAAAAAAAACAGATAAGCTATTATACGGAATATTACGATATTTTACTGGAGCATTTGTAGAATCAACATTTTCAAAAAATATTGTTCCTAAATATTGCCTATAACCAATCCCAACACTCCATATACTTTTAAAGCCTTCCCAATCTTTGCGAAAATCATAAAATCTGAAAATCGACGAAAAATTAAACATCAAAGAGCCGCGATACCTATTTTCTTTTTCTATGTCAAAATCCAAAATGGCAAGACCAATGGGCATCGATAAAACATTTGAAAAAACAAATAAATTCGCATAATAATTTAATGACGGAGTAACAGAATCCGTAACAGAGTGATACAAAATCTTAGACTCTTTCTGTTCATCAACTTCATTATATTCACTATAATACGCAAATGTCGGCTTGACAAACAAAATCATAGCAAAAAGAAAAATCAAATAAAATCTAGGCATATAAAGCAATTTTTTTGAAAGATCTTTTTTATTTTAACAAAAAAATGCCCAAAGCACCCTTACAACTTCACTGGATCCTTCCCCTCTACGAGGCTCAGGATGACGCCATCAACAACCAACAACATTCTAGTAACTAGTAACTTGGAACGAATAACTAACTTACGTATTGTATTCCCTGTCGGAGTGTTCGGCCATTTCGTCCAGCTGAATCTGGTGGATGACCACATGGCCTTCGACAAGGCTTTTCGGCACATCGATAATGCGCTGGTTCCAAGAACCGCGGAACTTGAGTTCGAGCGATTTTTTCGCCATGATGAACGGGCCGTCGATGAGGATGTCCGCAAAAGTCAGCAGCTCAAAAAGCTCCGGCTTTTCGGGCGTGAGTTCCATCAATCGTTCGTACGTGTATCCCGTGAAAATCACGAGATTGAGACCTCGTTCCTTGATTTCGCGGGCAAGCGGAACAAGTGCCGCCGCCTGGTCCATCGGGTCGCCGCCGCTGAACGTCACGCCGTCCAACAGCGGATTCTCCTTGATCATCGTGATAATCGCTTCGCGCTCGATAAAGTGTCCGCCCCCAAAATCGTGCGTCTGCGGATTCTGGCAGCCCGGGCAGTTGTGGTGGCAGCCCTGGGTAAACACGGTCAAGCGTATACCGGGACCATCGACAAACGATTCCGGCTCAATTCCAGCGATTTTTAATGGAGGATAATCGGACATGGTAAATTATAGACGAAAGACGAGAGACGAAAGACGACAAATGCGGAGGGCGAGCGTTCGCGGGGGTGCTCGCACCCCCATGACCGAGCCCAGCATTTGGTATATGAGCCGAAGGCGAATATACAAAGACGAAAGGCGAGAGACGAATAGGTTGCAAGTTGAATGTCGCGACAGTGAGTTTGCTCATAGACATGCCCGAATCCAGCATTTAGGATTAGAGCGATGCGATAGCACTTTTTTCTCTCGTCTCTAGTCTATAGGGCGTAGCCCGTTCTTTCGTCTATTATTACACCCCGTGCTTTACGCGGTCGTTGACTTCGGCACGCTTGGCGTTGTTGAAGCGGTCGATTGTACCGACAAGGTAACCCGTGATGCGGCGGATACGTTCAAATCCGACACCTTCACCATACATGGACATTTCTTTTTCTGACATATTTTGCACTCCTTGTAATTATAACCTTATTTATCTGATCCCTCTAAATGCTGGCATTCCAGGGAATTTCTTTCTAAGTTCTTCGAGTTTTTCGCACGAAATCGCATGACCTTCGCTACGTCCGCAGCGCGGGCAAACATCGCCAATCACGCCCACGAATCCGCAAACCGGGTCGCGATCGACAGGGTGGTTGATGCTTCCGTAACCAATACCCACCTTTGCCATGTGCTTCACAATCTTTTCGAAGGCTTCCAGGTTCTGCGTCGGGTCGCCATCGAGTTCCACATAGCTAATGTGGCCTGCGTTGGTGAGCGCATGGTACGGGGCTTCCAGCGAGAGCTTCTTGAAAGCAGAAATCTTGTAATAAACCGGCACATGGAAAGAGTTCGTATAGTAATCACGGTCGGTAACGCCCGGAATAATGCCGAACTTTTTCTTGTCCATGCGCACGAAGCGGCCCGAAAGGCCTTCAGCCGGCGTGGCGAGCAAGCTGAAGTTGAGGCCGAGGCGTTTGGATTCCTTGTCGCAGAATTCACGCATGTGGCCGATAATCTTGAGGCCAAGCTCCTGCGACGCATCGGATTCGCCATGGTGCTTGCCCGTAAGCATCACCAACGTTTCGGCAAGGCCGATAAAGCCAATGGATAGCGTACCGTGCTTGATGACTTCGCCCACGGTATCTTCCCAGCCGAGCTTGTCGGAATCAATCCACACGCCCTGTCCCATGAGGAACGGGAAGTTCTTGACCTTGCGGCGGCTCTGCACGGCAAAGCGTTCCATGAGCTGGTCGCTCACGAGCTGCAGCATGCGGTCGAGTTCCTTGAAGAACAAATCGACAGACTTCATCTTGATGGCGATACGCGGGAGGTTAATCGAGGTAAAGCTCAAGTTGCCACGGCCATAAGAGATTTCACGGCTCGGGTCGTAGTTGTTGCCGATTACGCGGGTACGGCAACCCATGTACGAAATTTCGGTTTCGGGATGCCCCGGCTTGTAGTACTGCAAGTTGTACGGAGCGTCCTGGAAGCTGAAGTTCGGGAACAGTCGCTTTGCACTCACGCGGCAGGCGAGTTTGAACAAGTCGTAGTTCGGTTCGCCCGGGTTGAGGTTGATGCCGTCCTTGACGCGGAAAATCTGGATCGGGAAGATAGCCGTTTCGCCACCGCCGAGGCCTTCTTCGGTCGTGAGGAGCAAGTTCTTCATGACCATGCGGGCTTCCGGTTCGGTACACATACCGTAGTTGATGCTGCTGAACGGAGTCTGGGCACCAGCGCGGCTGTGCATGGAGTTCAAATTGTGGACAAACGCTTCCATCGCCTGGAAAGTCGTCTTGTCGGTTTCTTCGTAGGCCATCTTTTCGGCAAAGCCTTGCGCCTTCTTCACGATTTCAGCATCGTAAGTCTTGGAGAGCTCGCGGATTTCGGTTTCCTGGAACTTCTCGTTCGGCACAAGCGTCGCGACCATGCCCATTTCCGCCATTTCGGAATGGAGCTTCTTCACGACTGGCAGGATTTCCCCTTCTTCCATACCGGTAAGGAGAATAAGCGCCTTCACCATGTTGGAGAGGTAGGCCTTGCGGTAAGTAATGCGCACGCCGTTCGCCATGGCGTAATCGAAGTTCGGCACCGACTGGCCACCGTGCTGGTCGTTCTGGTTACTTTGTATAGCAATCGCCGCGAGAGCCGCATAGCTGCGGATGTCCTTCGGTTCGCGAAGATGACCGTGACCCGTATTGAAGCCGTTCCTGAACAACTTAATCAAGTCGATCTGGCAGCAGGTCATGGTAAGAGAATAGAAGTCGAGGTCATGGATGTGGATATCGCCATCCAGATGAGCGCGGCTGTGCTCCGGCTTGAGCATCATCATGGTGTAGAAGTGCTTAGCGGATTCGCTACCGTACTTGAGCATGGTGCCCATGGCTGTATCGCCGTCGATGTTCGCGTTTTCGCGCTTGAGGTCGGATTCCTTCGCGGAACTGAACGTGATGTCGTGGAGCGTCTGCATGAGGCGCGTATTGACTTCACGTACGCGGGTGCGTTCGGCACGGTACAAGATGTAGCTCTTGGCGGTGTCGGCGTAACCACCTTCGGTAAGCGCCTTTTCGACTGCATCCTGAATTTCTTCGATATCCGGCTTCGTCTTGTTTTCTGCTTCCAGGTGACCGACGGCTTCGGCTGCAACCTTGAGAGCGACGTTTGTCAGAAGGTCGTCGTTTCCAAGTAAATTCATCTGGGCCTGTGCGGCCTTGATCTGTTCATCCAACTCGCCAGAGGCGCGGAACGCCTTGATAATGGCGTCAGAAATCTTCTCAATGTTGAACGGCATTTCGCGGCCGTCGCGCTTTTTAACAGTAAAAATCATCTAAAAGTAACCTTAATATCCCGTTTCCTCTAATATAGTCAAATTCCTTCAATTTTACTATATCTTGTGTTCGAAGTCGGACCACACCCACAAGATGTAGGTCAACAACACTACAAGTATAATAAAACTTAAACCATTTTGGATGTTTTTTTTCACTAAAGATGTAATTTTTTTATAATATTTCATCAACTTATCAACAAAAAGAAAAAGATGGCCCATAAAATTTTAATTCTCCTATCGCACCCAAACGCATCTAACTCAGTGTTCAACAAATACTTAGTGGATATCAACAAAAATTCTTCCGATTTTTGCTTCCATCATCTTGACAAAAGTAAGGTTAACGGTCTTTTCGATTTGGAAGCCGAAAAAAATTTGCTCCGGGAATCGAAGGCGCTCATTTGGCAGTTCCCCATATATTGGTACAACTCCCCCGCAAGCCTGCGCGACTGGCAAGACCAGGTCATGAGCCCTATCGTCTATAGCGCCGACAACTTCTTGAAAGGGATGCCCGTACGCGTCGTATTCACGGCAGGAGCCGCAGCGGAACACTATACCCACGAAGGACTCAACCGCTACACCGCCGAAGAAATGCTCATTCCGTTCGAAATGACCGCAAATGCAGCAGGCATGAAGTGGTTTAAGCCGCTCGGCTTTTTCGGATGCGGCCCGGATATGCCAAAGGCAGCCCTCGAAAAGGCTGCCCAGGATTACGAAAATAGTTTGTTAGAATTACTTTAATTCAAATGTAACGCGGACAGAAGCGCTCACCTCGACGGAATCGGCAATTGCGCTTTCGTCGGGGGCCATTTCGGCTGCGGCACCGTCCAACATGGCCGATTTTGCCATCATGACACCGTTCGTGCGGAAGCGAATCGGCCTGTAATAAACACCGCCACCTTCGCCGTTAATCTGCAGAACGCGGCCAAGCTTTGCACCCACGCCTTCGGCGTAATTCTTGGCCTTGTTTCTCGCCTTTTCGCCCACGACCTTGATGACCTTCGACTGCACAGCATCTTCGTCCTTGAGCCCCACCGCCGTACGACGGATTTCGACATCCGGTTCCGGAGATAGAGCCTGCACGAGAGCAGCAGCGTCAATTTTACGGTTCACGGTAATGGTGAAGTTCTGCGTCGCCACGTAACCGACGAGTTCACGCTTGTTGTTACGATAAGTCCATTCCTTGCGGATATCGACGCTGTTCTGCTCCACGTCGGACTGCGGAATGTCGAGCGACTTGACGTTCTCGAAAATCACGGCACGGCGTTCCGAGATACGCTTGAAGACGGCTTCCTTGTCCTTGCCGCGGATTTCAAGGCTGAAGTTCATCTCGAACTTGTCGGCGGCAAACTTCTTGGTTTCGGATGCCGAGACTTCGATGCGCGGAATTTCGATTGTCGTGGTGCCATTGCCGTTTGCGGCAGCGACCGCAGGGACAGTTGCCGGTTGCGCATTGAATACGCGAATAATCAGGCACACGCACACGACGAGCACGATAAGATAGATGATATTGAGCAATTTTTGCATCATTGTTTAGCCCTCTTTTTAATATGATGGATTTAAAATAGTCATTTTTCCGCTGCGAGACCACATTATTTCAGTTCTGCAATGACATTCACACTGGAACTGACTTCAACAGAATCCGCAATCATGCCCGAGGCATCGCCGCCACCCAAAAAACCGGCCAAGCCATCAAAATAGGCTCCAGAAACTCCTCGGCTATTTCCAAGCACAGTCCTGCCCCTGGCACTGGATTCATAAGAAATCTCGTTAACCACATTGTAATCGTAAGACGTGTTGTTCCCCACATACACGACATCGCCCACCTTGCCACCAATGCCTTCTGCAATCGCACGGGCACGCATCATGGCTTTTTTCCCTGCAATTTCAGTCACAAGGACCTTAAGAGAATCGCTATTTTTCAATACAGAACGAACATCACCAACAGTCACATTTTCGGCACCACCGACTTCCGCCAAAAATGCCGCGGCATCCTGCTTGGACGTAAAATTAACCGTCACAAACTGGCGTGCCCTAAAACGATTTTTCTTAGACTCGTTGTTCGTAAAATCCCATTGGGATTTAATTCCAATCCTTGCCGTATGAACATCAATTTCTGATTCTGCAACACCCAAATTTCTAGCGAGAGCCACAATGGAATCCTTCACACGCCCCACCTGACCATAAATTTTCTCCCTGTCATCGCCATCAACGACAGCCCCTGCAGAAATCGTAAACAAATCCGCCAAGAATTTCTTCGATTCTTCCTGACTCACTTGGACATAAGATTGCTTAGAACCGTCACGGCCTTGAAGTTGCACAGACACATTCAAATGAGCATTGATGCCTACAGAATCAGAATAGCTCCTGCCCTCATTAACATCGGAATTACCTTCCGCAGCAAGAACCTTCCCCACCTTGGCACCGACACTTCTTGCATACACATCAGCCTGTTTTAGCACTTTCTTGCACGTACGCTTTATCGTTTCGACCTCTAGCGAATCGGCATTTTTCAATCCGCCAACAGTCTCGAAATCATCTATAAAATCGAGAGTTGCCAGTTTACGCTCAACAGCATCGCTAAAGGACTTGGTCGCAAGCTTTATCTCGACCTCCTGCTCGGCCTCATAGCCCACCTTAACTCTCTTGCCATCGCGGCGACGTTCTATGTCATTAGAAATACGCATCGAACGGAGATCGTAGCTTGACTTATCGACATTCAATTCCTTGAGCATCGATAGAACCTTTTCGCGGCTTTCGTTCAGCAAGGCAAAAGCACGGCTCTTCTCTTTTTGCTTTTGGACAATCTTGAACGTAATCTTGTACTCGTCAGCAACAAACATCTCTTGCTCACTTGTCGAAAGAGAAATGACATTCCAACTATCCTTAGAGTTCGCAGACTCGCTCGCGGAAGCCTTTGCCTGTTCGGCAGATTCTGCCTGTTTTGCCACGTTTCCTTCGTGCGAAAGTTTCATCGAAAGAATCAGACACACAAACGTAAGCACAATGATGACGATATACGAAACCTTATTTTGCATATTTTCTCCTTTTTTTAACATCCACAAAATCAAAACCGCAGACGAACTATTCCTGCGGAATTCATTCAATGATAAACTACTTAATTTCTTAGCGGCTATTCAGAAAAATAATATTTACGAGATTTCTACCGCAATCCATGACGGCATACTTCCTGCTATACAAAAGGAGCATTAGCCAATTCCCAATTGAAAAAGCATCGACCTTTTTTTGACCCAGCGCGTATTGGAGATACGCCTGCCCGACCCGTCGTACATCATCGAAAGGCGGGCGGTGTCGCAGGAACTTCCCGTAGGGTCTGTGTGAATTCGATTGGCATACCTATCCAATCATAAATCAGAAGGTTATGCCTCTACAACCTTCCATTCGCCGATGGTGCGCTTTTCCAAGTCAAACGTCACACCAATCTTGAACAACTTCTTCGGCGAGCCGTCCTTGGTTGTTGTAGCCGAGTACGGAATCAAGTAACCCTTGTCGTCGATTTGCCTGAGTGCGTCGTCAACAGTTCCCTTCCCGTCAAGCTTAAACTCGAACATATAAACCGCATCGGCGGTCTCAACAACAACATCGCAGCGCCCTGCAGCCGATTTTTCTTCGCAGCGGGTAAGATAGGGGGTCGCAAGGCTGAACACGCAATACACAATTGTCTTGTAATGCAGTTCGTTCTGCGATTCGGCGTCGTACGGTACGCCGCTCATGTACGCCCTGATAACCTGGAGTACCGAATCTACGTCACCATTCTCCATCCCCTGGATAACACGGCTCACGACAGACGAATAGGCCGCGGCATCCTGTTTGGTGTAGAATGTCAACAGGCACTTGGTAAAGCCCTCGGATACTTCATGATTCGGAAATGCGAGCACGTAGGGCGTAAAGCTGCCATTGTGGAATTCCCTGATTGTAAGGTATCCGCTCTGGTAAAGCATCGGAATCGGGTTTTCCGCGGTCTCGGTAGGCGCATCAAATACCTCGGGCGCTACAGCAAAACCCTTGTCGAACAGTTCCGCATCCATCCGGTATTTTTTTACAAGCCTTGTCAGAATCGTCGGCGTTCCCGTCGCGAACCAGAAGTTGGCAAGTTCGCGTTTGCTCAACGCATTGATAAGGCTGAACGGATTGAAAATGTCGGGCGAATTCTTGCTGAAGTGGTAGCCGTCATACTGGCGCGTTAGCGCCTCGCATGCCTCGTCATAAGTCAAACCGTTCTTGTCGGCGAGGGCCTGGATTTCGGGCTGCATCTGCGTCAGCACTTCATCCTTCGTGATGCCGCAGATTGCCGCATACTCGTCATCCATGGTGATGACGTTCAGGTTGTTGAGTTCGCTAAAAATCGAAAGTTGGCTAAACTTGCTGATGCCCGTGAGGAAAACGAATCGCAGGATGCCGCCAAGGTCCTTGAGCGGGCTGAAAAGCTTGCGCATCTCGTTCTTGAGCGTGAGCTGGAGTTCTGGATATTCCATGCTGTCGAGCAGCGGTGCGTCGTACTCATCAACAAGTACCACTGGCGGCATACCGGAGGATTCATGGGCGGCCTTGAGAATATTCCCGAAGCGAGGCCCCCATTCGTATGCGTTCGTATTCTCGACGCTGTAGTACTTTTCGAATTCGGCAAGCATGTTGTTCAGCGTAAGCTGAAGTGCATTGAGGCTTGTAAACTTGTTCCCCGCGAAGCTCAGCTTGAACACCGGGTACTTTTTCCACTCAGTCTCAAGCTTTTCCATCGCGAGACCCGCGAACAGTTCCTTGCGTCCCTCGAAATAGCATTGCAGCGTACTGACCAGCAGCGATTTCCCGAAACGGCGCGGACGGGAAAGGAAGTAATACAGGTCCGTATGGGTCAACTTATAGACAAGGTCAGTCTTGTCCACATAATACATACCGTCTTCGCGAATTCTCGCGAAATCCTGCACACCGATGGGAAATCTCTTTAACGCCATACTGGTAATATAACAAAAGTGTGCAAGGCGAACAAGCGGGGCCGCTTGCGGACCCATTTGGGAGCCGCAGCCACGGACGCTGAAAGCGTCAAAAACACCCCTAGGAAATACATGCCTCCCGTCTTGCTAGCCTTAATATACGGAAAAAGGCCGCCAGAGGCAATCTTTGGGGTGTTTCTTAATGAATATAGTTGCTTATGCGACCATCTTATTTAACCCCAGTGTGGTTCAGATACGGGCTAGCAAATTGCCTCATCGGGTCCACGCTTGTCCACATTCCGAGCATCGGGTCGAGATAGCGTGCGCCGAAGTAGTTCAGCCTGGTCTCGTCATCTCTTTCTTTTCCAGTGAAATTCTCGGTAAACTTATCATCATCCGCGTTTTGCGCAAACAAGATTTGCCACGAGTTTCAACACCACCGCCACCACAATTGTCGTGGTCATGCTGATGAAGGGCATCCACGGCCAACTGAACGTTTCTTCAAAAACAGCGGGCACACCAAACGCAGGAATTCCCTGGATCAAGACCAGGCTTACCATGCCGCAAAGCACGGCAGTAATCACCTGCCAGCTTTTGAGTCCCTTCACGAAGAACGCGAGGAGGAACATGCCAAGGAGCGGACCCGTGAAAAGTCCCGTAAAGAAGAGGGCGTTCTTGAGGAGGCTCCCCTGCTGCGTTGCGGCAAAGAGTGCAAAGAACACGCCGAGCACGCCCCAAACCA